>Ga0315915_1000353_pt1 | contig 44414 bp, 36 predicted proteins | sample MpolbnodulesMG_FD_207738 | JGI IMG/M metagenome (GOLD analysis project Ga0315915, IMG submission 207738) | Medicago polymorpha root nodule microbial communities from Los Angeles, California, United States - branched nodules | ecosystem: Host-associated > Plants > Roots > Nodule | place: USA... | reverse complement strand
ATGTTCCACCGAATAATATGGGATCTTCATATATTACTGTTGTTCAACGTGCTTGTATTAAAAAAGTGGGTGATATTTTTTATGTGACCTTTGCAAGAAGATGTGAATATGACAACACCAACATCAGCTAGGCACAAAAGAGGTTGCAATTGCAAAAGGTTTAAGTGTACAAAAAATACTGTGAATGTTTTCAGTTTGGTAATTCCAACAGTTTGAAAATGTGCCTTCGGTATGTACATACCGGAGGTGCAAAATGAGAAAAGTTAAAATGAACTATCGGTGTTTATCTACCGGAAATCTTATAAATGTTATTTTAGTATTTTTAGGGGGCCTAAAGAGATATTGAGGGGGCCTAAAAAGCAATCCTCATAAGATCTGATTAAACTAATCCCGCATTTTCATTTTAATCTGATATAAATTGAAAAAAAAGAGGCAAAGTGTGCGTAACGGTTATTTCCCTCCCTCGGAAGCAAGATTGAAATCATCAATGGCGGGTTCAGAGTCAGCACTACCACAAGCAGAAGCAGAAACCGAAAACCAACTCACTTCTCTCATCTACGGTGCGTAATCTACAACTCTTAATCGCTTCTATTTGTTAAACCTAATCTCTAAATCGAATCATACTCGACGCGATCTTCCATTCGAACCAAACAATGCGCGATTTGATTCATTATTCCATTTCATCTGATTATTCTGCTAAATCGTGCAGAGATGTCAAACGAAGCTCAATCTATAATGGAGAACATGCTTAAGATGATCGCGTTAGTTACTTAATCATAATTATTTGTTCATTTTTTACATAATTATTATTTTTGTTATGTTATAAGATATCAAAAATTGAAGGATTATTTTACGGTTTCAGATCTAATAGTGTTTTTGAACTAATTTTGCAGTGAGATTAATCAAAATTCTGCAGTGATTGAGGAAGAGATCGAGAAATGTAAAGGTTCTGCTATGGAGAGGAAAACAGCGTTAGATGAAGAGAAAGAGCATTGTCAAAAAGCTGCTTATGCTGTTCTTGACATGCTTAACAGAAATTAAAAAGCCTTAGGGTAATATTATTCAATCTTTTTTCATTTTAATACGCTAAGAAAATTTTCATTTTAATATGCTAAGAATTTTATTTCAACATATTTCAAAATTCCATGTGTGTTTTTCTTACTTTATACATTGCAATCATATCATGTTTAGATAACAAGATTGTAATTGTCTCTATTTGGTGCGAAGATTAGATGATATATAACTCGTCATCCTCTCTTAGGGCGCATAGATCTTCTACTTCTGAGCTGTCAGCCATAAGAATTTTGCTTCCTCTTTTTCCAAATTTGTACTCTGCGTACAAAAACCACAAATTAATATGTCCAATATATGAATGTAAGAATAAATCATGATATTATATGCAATTGAGTTATATTATGTGCAATTGATTTTTATTATGAAGCGCTGTGGGTGGAATTAAAATGAAATCAAAGAAGGGAATGCTTGCTTTTTTCCCCTCTCTATTTCTATTTTTGGATTATATATTATTATTTTTTCAATATTATTCAACCGTGAAACTACTCAGAATCTTTTGGGAGAATTCTTGCATACTGAATTTAGATAGTTATACTCATACCTGCTACTCTGAAAAGATCTTCGACTGAATCTGGTAGGATAATGAGCTTTGGTGTTGTTCCATTTTCAATGTTTTCGCTGGGGTGATGTCCGTGGATTTTGACTCTAATCGGGACTAGGCTTGACAGTGGAGTTGAATTTTCTGTTTCTCCTGCATTAATTTAGCATACGCCTATGAGTTAATATTAGGTAAGCAGGGAAGTAATGTCATTTATCTCAGAAAATCTCCGTGATTTTTTTTTTATGCATTTCATAGCCATATCAAGCTGTGACACTACGGTTAAGCAAATAAACTGAAGAAAAAAAACCTAGGCTACCTTGCCATATCAATATATTACTGTCATCTAGAGTTTGAGGTTATTCCTGTCATCTAGAGTTTGAGGTTTTCAATTGAACTAAGATTGCAATCAAGCTGGTTTTATTTTTTCAGAAAAGATATCTATTAAGCACGAGCACAGCAAGGAATGCTGCTTTTTTGAATAAACCAGGATTAGATGTTGTGCCTCTTTAACACTAACACTTACACTTGGTAGGGATATAATCATACGGTACTAGGTGTCAAACTTTAGTTAATTTCTTTTTCTTTTATGCACACCCTCATAATCATGCTCATAAATGTTTCTGGGTGCCATGTTTAGCAGAAACCATGAATGTCAGTTGGTTCCTGTTTTAATGCTCCTACACAATATCTACCCACTCATTTAGTGTTATCATCCCTTACTGACCATGCAATACACAGGATTAAGGTTACCTTCTTCATATGGATTTTCTTCATGATACATTGAAATGTCATCATTTGTGCCCTCATTTTGTGTCTGATGCTGCAAGAAGCACACATTGTTCATCATATATGACATGATTTGTACCGATGTAAATGTGTGGCCAAAATTAAAAAAATCTGTTTGCCTGTGCCATAAAGTCTTTATTTTCTGGAGGGATGTTATCCACTGTAAGACGTCTTTAATTTTTTTGCTGTTGTGTAACATTTTTTTCTTTCTGGTTCATATGATCTATCATGTAAAAGTGTAAACTACATAGTTAAATAGTATACTTAGTTTTGCTGATCCATGTATACACACACATTGTTAAAAATGTAAACCATTGCGAGAATTAGTCCATGATACTTATATATTCTAATTTTTCGTCACTGAGATGTTAATAAATGTATTTTTCACGATTCTTTCGTTCAAAGGAAGTGATTATCCATGCATCAGTAGGTGACATGAATGTTCTGTTTGGGAGAAAGGGGCAAAGGAGGGAATCTGAGAAGACATTTTCAGTTTTGAATAAGCTTTTATTCTTTTATCCTTCACTTCTTTGTCCCCCTTCCTCAAAACATGGTTTAAAGCTGATGGATAACCAAGATCTTTTGGAATTTCAGGAATAACTTTTTACTTCTGGCCGTTATCTTTCTCCCACACACTAAATTACTAATTGCATATAATTTTCTCTAAGGTTTAGCTATGGGCATGCAATGTTTAATATCCATGGATTTTTTAGCATCCTTTTTTTTTTAATTTATTTTACATCCGAGCCTTACTAAAAATTTTGTGCTCCTCACTAGATCAGTGAAGAGCTTTAGTGATTTTATTTTTTTGCCAAGAAGAGTATTAGTGATTGAAATTTAAAGGAAAGGATATACCTCGTCTTCCAAATCACTCAGAAATTTGGTTACATACGGTATTTCTTCCAGCACCCCGCCTTTTAGGCCCTTCATAAACTGAGTAGAATAAAAAAACAAACATTAATATAAAAAGATATGGACTTGTAGACATGAAGTTTGTATGAAGGGAATTTGGACATATTTTTGAGGTCTTTGTGGCTTGCAAGGATATTTGGTCTAAAAATTTAATATCCTTGTATATTTAGAAATTTCAGGAAAAATGTGGGGATTTGGGTTATGAATTGCTCTCAAATTTGAAAAATGTGAATTAAGTAGCTAATTTTCAAATGTGTATTTGTGTACGTGGTTTGCTATCTATCTATTATTAATGTATTGACGGATCCACGGACCTGAGTAAAGTTTGTGATGATTGCCTTCCCATCTTCATTAAATGGTTTCACCAGCTGCTTGAAATGATGATGATCAATTCGTATAAGCTGGGAGAGTCTTCTACTTCTCACCGTATAAGGTTGTGGGATATTAAACATCACACCTATTTCTCCTACCATGCTTCCAGGTTCTAGTTTGAACAAAAACTGAAAAGAAAATTATGAGCTTAGCAATGCAATGGGAGAATTGCCATTAGCTCAGAGGCACACATACTTCGTTTAAAACATTGGTTTTTATTTCTCTACTTTTAGCCCTCTAAATGTCTTGTTCCTAATGTACACCTGTATCTCTTACTACCTAGCTCGACCATCTGTTCCATTTACATGTCTGATTAAGATGTTTTCTAGGCACAGCTCAAAGAGTTTAATGGAGTTTGATGTGTTTGCTTCAGCAGGTTGCTCGGAAGTGCTTGAAGATGGTAAACACTTCATTCTGTAAAGTAAACACAACCTTCCCAAATGACTGCTGCCTCAGGTTGATGCAATATGTTTTGAAGTTATGCAGGACTACGAGATACTTTCTGATCTCCATAGTTCAGAAATTATAATAAATACAACGTTTCTCTAATTTCAATTTTAAATGAGTTACTTTAGTTTCTGTTGTCTAAGTGGGATGAATTTTTGGTTGTCTTTATTTCTTCTTGAATCATGTCTTTCTAAGTCACTGTCTCACCAGTTGTTAGCAGTTCCTGCTTATTTTACTCTAGACATGCTTGCTACTTACACTCTGAAATCAATTGTCTGTTTGGATTCCATCATACCTGTTCAGACCCATTCTTTAATATCAACACATCCTGCGATTAGAAATGGTTCAGTCTGCAGCTAACTAGTTCAATCCAGTACTAGAGTATGAATTGTATAAGATAGAGATAGAGATGTTTTACCACTGATCCAGATACCAAAATGTAAAAATATGCCGGCATCTCATTTTGCAAGATGATGTCAACCTTTGACGGGTAGTATTCTGCTTTCATATCTGATACCTGTGTAGTGACGGATGTCATGTTTAGTTGTTGAAATGTTTAGAATCTATTTTATTGTTGAGAGAAAAAAAAAAGAAGTTTTACCATCTGGGATATAAAATCATCTGAGACTCCTTTAAATAAATTTGTTTTTTCAACTACGTTGTGGAAAAGATGCTGAGCAATACCGGCTCTAATTGCTTTAGGCAGGTCCTGTAGCACTTCTTCTTGCTGTAACTCTGCTGTCTTGAACTTCAGCTGTGTATGTGCCAACATTTGGTCTTTCAAACCTTCTGGGAGTCCATTTTTACTCGCATATTGTAATATTTTGTTGAAGGCGTCCCGCTGTGAAGCATATAAATATAAGTATTTCTTATTGCATAAGTTTTGACTCATTTTTAATCTTTTTAGATTAGATTAGCGATTTATTCATTAATTTGCTTTTTTAGCCACTTTAGTCTCTATTTTGAAAATTAAGCAAATCTACTATTGGCATCCATTCTTTCTACCTGAAAAACCCTTACATTTTTATTTCTCTACTCATTAACTCATTAACATATTAGGTCTAAGCTAAGCATGTCTGGCTTAGAAATGAAGCAGTTAACAGTATTTTAAACCCTGCTTGACAAACTTAATAGCATAAAAACTTAATCTATCTAGATCTACATCTTCTTTCCCTTTTTTTACTCCTTTGTAGTATCATCACTTATAACCAATCAAGTCTTAAGTTTCTAGTATATTTGTTTGTTTTCCGAATGTTAATTCTTTCCCTTACCAACCAGATTAAAGTAGATTATATTTGAAATTTAGTTTGATTTTTATACGATGTTAGTATTTTTGAGATACTTGCGGTGGGAGAATGTCGGTACAATAAACTAAAATATATAAATGTTCGAGCAATCGTAGCTTAACCTTATTGTGTTATCTTCCTTTAACTTCCACTAGGAAGACATAAAACTATGTTAATGTTAGTGTTATAGAATGCAATGCTAAGGCAAGGGTTAAACTACCATGAAAAATCTTCATAAAATTTACCATGGCAAAGGTTCGGACAGAGCTATGAACCACCAGATTTGTCATGTTTCCGATAATATATGCAGTGAGGCCGATGTTAAACAGCATATAAAAAATATTGAAAACCTTCTCCGTTGTATTTTCTGCATGTAAATCTCCATAGCCAACAGTGGTAAGGGTTACAATAGACCAGTACATGGAGTAAGTGTAACCCGATCCAACACTCCTATGCTTAAAATCCTCTACCTGCTTCCCAATCCACGTGTTTCCGGGTGATTTGTGATGAAAAGCCAACCAAAAATACACGCAGCCTGTGAAGTGCACTGCAAATAGTGTAACCTATGATAAACCAACAAAAGTGAAGCTCAAAATTAGACAATTTGATGGTTATATCTTATTTGGATCTATCTTAGAGAAGCTTTAGTTTATTACTTACGCATAACAGTTTACAGACTCTTGTTACTGAGTAGCTGACCCTGATATCTTTCTCTAGCCTGTGAGACCGTTAGCAGGTTTAGTTACAAGTTACAAATGGCAGAACATGTGGAAAATAGCAGAACATACATATAATGAATTTAAGTTTTTTCATTTGTAAATATACCTTGAGAAGAGCTCACTAACACGCCTCAATCGCCAGAGTCTAAGCATGTTCAGAAAGCCAAAGACTTCCCCTCTGTCGTGTGATTTGCCTGCTATAAGTTGGTATATCTGCTGAAATGGTAGAGTGGAAGCTAGATCCATGGGGAAGAGTAAATGTTTGACATACCTATTATGAAAACGCAATAATCATGAGCAAATAGAGGAAGTATATATTTCATAGTTTTTGGTGTCCTCAAATTGCTCAGCCATTGCTTGTCCAATTAAACAAAACTGAAAGTAAATGTAGGAGACAAAAATCAAGACAGAGGGAAGTAACTATTTGGTGTCAAGATAAAAGGGGTAGACAACAAAAGGGAATCAAAGTGATTAACTTGCACGTTTCATATTCAAATGGATGCAAAATGAAGACATACAAACTAACAACAACGAATACTGATTAAACTAGATTCAATTATAAATACTCGCGTAAAGATCGACACCATTTTTATTGACAGTGAAAGATAAAACGATACAAAATATTGAAGTGAAGGATAATATTAAATGAAAAAATGTTAGACTAAAACACTTTATTTTTTTTAAAATATAAAATCAAAATAAGATTTTTCATATCGTCCAATATTGTTTCTACTGTTGTGGATTGTTTATCCGAAAAAATCCAACCCAAAAGTTTGATGAATCCCCTTTGTATATTGGTATAGATAACAACTACTAAGGGTATAACACATCAACTATAAACTAATCCATCAACAGTATTAAAATTTCCGGTGTGTAAAATGAATGTCCCATTGCCGAGTCAATGATTAGTCTCAACGATTCCAAAGGGTCTAAGCCATGGTCAATACCTTGGGCCCTAATACGCACCTGATAGCAATCTTCTTATGGTCATCAACAAGGAAATAAGTTGATTTATCCAAGTAAGCCACAAAGAATGTCAGGATTATGTCAAATGCAAAGAAGGCATCGACAACAAGATCAGCAATCAACATGGACCCAATTGACATCTCTCTGAAAGCTAACTCGAATGGAGATGCCCATGCTGAGTACACCACCAATACCACTAGGAACGTTTGCCACAATCTATATCACAAACTAGTCATTCCACAGCACATGATATAGACAAATAAATTGTATTAAGGCAAATTAAATATGTACGTACCTATATCTGCGATCATAGGGAGCAATAACATATTTTTTTAGGTCGAAGTAACCTTCATCAGGATTAGTGCCAAATGCTGGTAAAAGACTGCTAGAAATTGAGGCCAAGTTCCTTATTTCGCCACTTGAACGTCTTCTAACTAAAGATGGCAAAGTCATTTCTTAGAACACCCTCTAACAAAATGACTTCCTCAGAGAGAGAGAGAGAGTTAACACTTCTTGTTATCTACGTTGTTATACAAGTGGAATACATCATACATGTATGCATACCACATACGGCAAGGCTTTGTCTAATTTATTTAATTATTACCAATAATTTTTTTGTCTAAGTAGTATTTTATTAATCAATAATTCAACTTCTTACATGAATTTCAACGAGCATATAAGTTTTTCTATTATAAGAAGTCAACTCTGGGTTGCGTGAATCTCCATGAGCATTAGAAAAATATATGGGAAGGGTGGCAAGGAGCTTTGACATACTGTTATTTACTAGTAATAATGACATAATTATGCATAGAGATAACTTAATATATATTTAGATGATAGATATGTTGTTGATCCAGTGATTTGTCAGCATGGAGGATAAATTAAAACACAAGGTCATACTTCAAGTGATTTTCCTCTCAATTTGTTTCATTAACTACACAAGCGACTATATCATTTTTTTTCTTTTTTGAAAATACACTAATGAATTTGTTTGACTTAATAACTAATGGATTCAACTCCTTTATTTCACATTTTTTTATAATCCAAAATATAATATATGTCAACTTTCTACGAAGACGAATTATCATCGCAATATGTGTCACTTGCCAAATTTTTGACACGTTCACGAATCAAACTTGGATGCATCAGGTCGACCTTAATATCCTAGGGTTGGTCTGATAACCAATATTCCAAGATCTACATCATATAATTAACATAATGTGAAAACTCTCAACCGATGAATACACTAATGAGTGTTTTGTTTTCATATATAATAAATTACAAAAGCATTTAAATACCAACTATCTATTTTCTTATAAATAATTGAAATCATTTGTCCAAAGATTAATCCATAAAAATATCTGATTTTTATATTTAAAAATAAAATCCTCGAACAACCAAGTGTCACCACAATCATATATTTATTTTATGAATGACTAATCAAATGATAACATAAAAATAATATAAAAGATGATAAAATAAAAGGACTATATTGACAACTTATTAAGTATTTTTTTTTAAAAATTGACGGAAAAAATACTTAATAAGTCATCAAAATAGCATTACATGCTTCAGAAAGAATCAAAATAGTATTGCTAAATTATTAATAGTAATCTGGTAATGCTTTTTTGAAATGTTGTAATATATGATACTTTTTTAAGTAACATTTAGTGACCATTTTTATAAAAAAATAAAAATTAGTACATGTATCTTTCAAGTATTAACTCAAAATTTTACTTGTCAAAAAAATAAAACTCAAAATTTTACTCTTAACGGTATTAACATTTGAAATGCTCAAAAGTTATCTTCACTTTATTCTTTCCCACGATAAATTCAATTACCTCATTTTGGTCTCCCATCTCATTTTTTGGATTTTTTTTATGATGCGGCATGTTCATTCATGACATAACAATGCTTATTAAACCACATTTTAAGCGTCATTGTAAACTTATCTCAATTGATAAGGACAATGCATAATATGTACAAGATTTGGGGTTCAAATCCCGACCACCACAAAAAAAAACCACATTTTAAGCCTAATAATAAGAAAACAATATACTAATCGTTAAACAAGATAATGTCTTAATTCACGGATATAAATATAAAAAAGTATTTTATTGCCAAATCTTAATTTTGGATTAGAGCAAGGTTTAGACCACCTTATGCTTGAAACAACCCTAGGATATCATGAGTTGTCTTCATTTGCTAAACATTGTTCAATGAATTTTTTGTTGTTTGTATAAACTAAAAATCTTCCACATGCAACTACGAAAACTAATATCTTGAACCTTGTGGGAATCAAATTGACGGTAAACTCAACCTAAAAGTTACGTTGGTGCATGCCCAAGTCTAAATTTGAACCAGGAACTTGGTCACGTTAGAAGAGAGGTTAGAAGAGACTCAACGACATTTTATCAAAAACTCTTGGGTATTGATCATTGTTGTTTTCGTTCATCATGTGCGGCGTTCTTACATTTAATTTGGATCAAATTGTTTTGATATGCTTCAGTTATAATTCGTAGAGCCGCAATGTGTAGTGTGTCTCAAGTGGAATTAAAGATAAAGACATCTAGTAAAATTATATGAAGATGCAAATTATGGTCTACCCGTGATTTAGTACGGTTGGTAAAGAGTGTAAAACTAATCACATAAATGACAAAAATTAAAACAATGACATCTATATAACAACTTACTTTTGATACATTGACCAACGCTCAAAATTCATGTACAAATATTCTACACTAAAACGTACATATCATGCTTTACAATGTACATTTCTCCTTTCCAATGCAATATTATACAGATTTAAATTGAGCTGGTTGAAAAACCTTCACGCATAAACGTTTTTGGCCTTCAGGTGGTCCCAAATTCAGTACTTGAATAAGATTCCATGATAAAAAATGCATCGCTTTTTTGCTTAAGCCAGACATGATTTATTTCCACCAATCCTCCAAACCTAGCAAGCAAGGCAGCAGTACCACACATATGTTGGACCAAGTTGGATGATTATATACCACAGATCACAGAAACACGCTTCAACAAATCTAGAAGCTTTGAAATCAATGAAACAATAAGATCTCTTGATTAATATTTGATTCTCATTGCTTTGGTTTCATCCGCTTCTCTTGATTAATGACCACGATCCAACTCCTGCTCTCTAGACATCCGGTGCATCATAAACCAAAATATGCACATACGATAGCCCACAGATTCTGCCTATGATAGATTACATGTACTGTGCCAACCACTGCTTACACATGTCAAGCACTGGAAGTGCATTCGCATGCAGTGCCTGCAACAACATTGATGTAAACGTAAGAAAGTTGAACACTTGAAAAAGGTGTTTCAAGGCCATAAAAATTGTATAAACAATAAAACCCTGATATGCAAAGTGCCAGTGATATTGATAACCCAAGGGCATCACGTAGGATCCATCAAAAATAAGAAACTGATAAATATATCTCAAATTTTTTCATTGATATCTCTCATAAGATGCACTGTGTGAAGAAAAGGATATGTAATGTCTTTTGGTTAAGCCATCCACAACTTTCGTCATCAAGTCCGAAGACCTAGAGAAGGGATGAGAACGAAAGAGTAAGTTTTAACTACTGAAATCTACTAGTGTTTGAATCTGGCATTAACTTATTCCGTAGGAGTGTTCAAGACATGGACTCTTTTATCACTGAGAAAAACAGAGGCAATCGTGGTTGGGCCTAACACAATCCCACAAAACCGGCTTGTGAAGTGAGGATTGCCCCCCACTTATAAACACATGGTCAGGCCAAAATATGATTTTTCTTTTGGTTAACAAGCACTTTATTTGTTCATACTAAAATTTGTCTTAAATTCTAAAAATTGAAATTGCGCCAAGAAAAAACGTATTTTCAACCTTTTTTTAGCATAGAATTGTAACTTAGGAGGACAAAAAATGTCATATAGTTCTTATTTTGAGACATCATCATCATTATCAGGACAAAATAGTATATCACAGTTCGACTAAGTTGGCTATGAATAACAATTGCCGTAAAAAATTGGTGACCCTACGGAGAAAGGTTAGATAATCCAGGTGACACCATTGAAATATTTCTTATTTTAGTATTATTTATTTTCTTGTTTAAGAGTCATTATATTACTCCTAAAATAAAGGAGTTGACTTTGTATTTTTTCTCCTATAAAAGGAGCCCTTTTCTTCCTCATAATAATATAACAGATAATTATCACCCATATGCTTTTCTTCAGACACTGTCAGAGTCATCAAGCTGAAGCCCCTGCCTTGACGTGGCAGAGTAAGTTATCCATAATCTCCGACAACTAGATTTTCTAGCAAATACTCATTCACCACATCTTGGACGCCAGATTTATTACCACTTGAAAGAGTATGAACCCCCCTAGTTTCATGAAGTGGGTTCAGAATACACAAGACAATTCAATCTAATGCTGCTATGCATTTGTAGGTTAGGATTCAGTCTAAATAGAGACAGTTTCGTAGGATAGAGTTGGTTAGTTAATTCCGTTTAAAAGCTTAAATAAATCCGAAAGAGGATGCCGGAATTGATCAAAAGTTCACCTGATGAGCAACATACTGAACATCAGCCACACTTCCACTTCGCGAAGCAATTTGAAATGCACTTTTTAAACGACCGCACACTACACAAGCAAGAACTTTCCTGCATGCCCAATTCAAAAATATAATGTCACCATGGTTACTGAATTACTACTGGAGAGCACGTGACATGATGTATTGAAGCATTTGAGCTGCATACAGATTGTATAATTCTCTTTTGAACAATGACAAAAATAACAATAGAAATAAAAAAAATAATGAATGAATAATGATTGATAATGTCACCAACAAAGTATTCTCCCCTATTTGCAGAATCTGAATGATTCTAATTATTATATTATTATTTTGGAACGAATGTGTATAACTATATAGAAGGAAGAGAAGACAACATAAATTCCTCAAGTTTAGGAGCAAAATTTGCAAAAGCTAACCTGTTTATGAAAACCCAATAAAATAATACAGAAAAGGATATATGAAAGTTATAATTAAATTAAGTGAGTCAGCTACATGAATTAGGTAATGCCTATGTCCTAATGATTTATAAATACAAACAAACCAGTTCTGTATAGAACTCCCAAATAACAACAAAACTGAAAGTGCATGAAGGCAAATAAATAGAGAAAAATTAAAAAAAAGCATCACCTGTGGCTGCTAGTTAACATGTCTATTAGACGGTCTGGGCGTTCTTTATGCTTATTGGCATATACATTTATTGAAGCACCTAAGACCTACACCATTAAAATCGTTGAAGCTGGTGAAAATTTCTTAAAAATAAGTTCACTTATTGACCATAACAAAGCGGTTACAAATTACAATGGCCCATCTTAGGACTTGCTTGAGAAAAAAATTCTATTTTCATTTCATATTTAAACTTATAATTGCAAAACTGCCCCCTATTTGTACAAGTCATATTAAATTGTTAGGTAGAAACAAAACCTCTTCTTCAAGCAGAAGAGAAAAGGTAAATAAATGTAATTAAATTACCTGGTCCCAGTCATCATCATCTATTGTGCCCTTAATGTTTCTAAAGAATTCTGTCAATTGGCTGCCTCTTTTTCTCTCAGCAAGAGATGCAGCAACACCAGCATATATATCAACAGCTGCTTAATACAATTAAATTATCTAGCTGAGTATGCTGATAACAGTTTGTGGAGTTAAATAAAACAAGAAGACAGCAATAGAAGATTGTAGTAAATTATCAATATTACCAGGTAGATTGAATTCATAGATCACTTGGAATGCCAAATCAAAATTCTTCTCAACAAGAACCTCTGCAATTTTACACCTTCGTCTAAAATGTAAAAACGTATGGAGCATTAGTAATAACTATAAGTGCATAAAACAATAAAAAAAACATTTGAATGCATGCAATAAGGACGGTGGAGAAATCCAGATGAAACTTTAGCAGTTATTAAGAGGACTATGATAATAAGTAGCATCAAAATCATCAAATGACTTAAAAATTGCATATTAAATTACATCATAAGGTAAGGTTGTCCTGAGCATTGTTGAAAACTCAAGTCCACATGGCTTTTGCCTGAAGAGGTGTATTATATTTCAATCGTCAATATGAGTTTTTAGATTTGTTAATTTGAGATTAGTTTGGTCTCCTCTAAAAAATGGGTTGACAAATTCAAGATGAGTTTATTCAAAAAATTGTAAAAGATACATCCACAAAATTGAAGAAATACCAAACAAACTCCAAGAAAGAGAAATGGATGGTCAAAGTCACAAAGTAATTAAGCTAAACAATTACACAAACCTGAAAGTGTCTGGATCATTGGGATTCCCGAAAAGTGAATGATTCCATTGTGGTCCTTCTGAATCATTAAAGGATTTAACAACTTCAACCTACAAAATACAATAAATCGACAGAAATTGTGAGGAGTAAACACAGGATATCATTAACAAAACTCATGACGATATATCAACAGCAGAGCATTTAAAATAAGTGGTTTTCCAAAAAAGCATGACTATGACTAAGAAGTCAGGAATATTTCCTGGGAATTTCTAAAATAAGAGATGATGCCATGTAAAGTCAAAAAATTGCAACACAAACATGTCTACAACTTAGAAGTCAAGTAGTGAATGTTTGTACGTTCGTTCAAAGATGTCATACTGTCCATAAAGCAAAGGCAGGTCTATTATTAATTTGGAATTCCAAAAATGAGATTGAGTATATCCAATTACCTGAATTGATACCCGGGTAGAAAATTTGACAAGCCCTTCTTCAGTAAGCTTTTCAGATGCACTTTTTCCCCTAAGACCTTTTGTGACAAGTTTGGTAGATTCCCCACCTTTGTGCCTTGCAGATAACCCTTCATCAAAGTGCATCTATAGAAATAAGCAAAAAAACACGGAATTACTAACAAAAAAAGAGCAAGGGTAACAAGCTTATAGCGACTGATATATAGTTAGGCAAATAAAATATGTGTAATTTAGTTATTATTTTAGATGCACAAGTACAAGAACCAAAGATGACAGTTGTTACAGAAAGTAAACCATGGCATCTGGTCTCCCGAACTACAAATCTATTTCAGATGCATATATAGTATGAGAAGAAATCTGAATTATTCACATTGACTTCGAATTCACAGTACACAGCATTATATGATGTCTAAAAGGGGGGAAACGAAATTAAAATTAAATCAGTGTTAATTCTGGAAAACATCGAAAAAATAACTTCATAATCAAATCTCTTGATTTAGGGATTTAAAAACTGATTCTCCCATGCTATTTACAGCTCAACAATATATCAAATCAATTCCAATTTCGGGGGGCAGCTCAACTGGTTTGAGCTAAGGGATTAAAAGAGTTGAGGAATTAAAGGTCTAGGGTTCAAGTCCAGGCAAGGACAAAAATACTAACATAACAATTAACATACTAACATTTGCCATTCAAAAATAAAAATAAATTCTAAATTTATCATATATTTAAGTTCGGCGAACAGTTATTTTAAAAAAAAAAACAGTTGGATCAGCTAACAGGATCTTTACCCAGGAAATAGTCTTTCAATAAACCAACTGACAGTGAATCTCATAACTATACCTTTGTAAATATTAATTACTTCAACAAATATCAACCTAAGGGACATTTAGAAGAGCTTGTTTGAACTTATCTCATGATACAAGCCTACATATGCTCCTTTAAATTCTATATTTATTCTTGTAACAGTGTGCTTAAAACAGTAAATAGACAAAAAAAACGTAAAGGATGCAACTTGAAAAAGAAAACAGTAACAAGTTCTTAGAGAATAATAAAAATAGATGTCCTATGCAAGTTAAAATGTTATCATCCTAGTTTTCCTTTCTAACAATATGGACATACCTTAGCATGTTCCAAATGTCTAATGGCTTCCTCTTGTGAAGAAGAATTCATAAACAACTGAATACAACAGAGTCCAGCAGCAACATGGTCCTTTTTAATTACCTGAACAGAAGAAGAGAACATTATAAAACCTAATACATTTCTTAAGAGAGAGAGAGAGAGAGGGGGGGGGAGAAAATTATAGATCAAAGAAGACGAACATGAGCTGGGTATAAAAAAAATTGTTCCATACAGGAAATATAAGCTAACACGACAGATCAAATTTACAATAAAACTTCAATGCTATTTTGACAAATAATTGTGTTGTCAACAATGAGAGAACGATTAATTAGTGACATTTGGTAGCAGATTTTTGATTTTGGGTCTAATTTAACACTACCAAATCGGCTTGGAAGTTAAAAGCCTACCACTTATAACCACTAATTTGGCCATATAACTGGTTGACGTGCTCAAGGCCTAACACTCAGGTTTGGACTGGACCTGGATATCTGAAGCGTGAAATTTGCATGACTAGACATCTGTGGGCGGCTCAATAGCAATGTTGTCAATTGTCGATTGCCGAAAATTGCAGTTTGTTCAAATTCCACTACACAATAGTGCTATAGTACTGCAATATTCGGTACAAAATAGCGTAACGCAAAAAAAAATAGTAATTTATTCAAATTCCGGTATGCAATAGCGCCATAGCCTCTATTAACAACACTGTTCAATAATATATCTAGAACAGACAGCCTCTGACGCCATATCTTTGATTGGGTGACACACAAACAAAGCAGACACAAAAAAACCAACAGAAACTCATGGCAAGCAATCAAACAAAGCATGATCGACCTTCTCAAAATTGCATCGAGAAACTTCAAACCAACAGTATTGAAGAGTGAAGACTCAATATTTAACTTAAAAATATGTCTGAGAACTGCATCTGCAACGAAGATGAGGCTAAGGCATTTGGGACAAAAATGAGGTCAACAAACAACAACAAAGACAATACTCAGAAGACAAAGTTGCAGAAACAAAAGAAGCACTGTATTTCGGCTGTAACAACAGGAAGTCGTGATTGGTCAAAGGAGAGAGAAAAATGCGTACAAAAAAATTAGAGATAAAGGGGGTGTTGTAATGGAGCCTTGCTACTCGTGGCACAAAACTGGTGGCGGGCAACAAAGGCGCTGGAAGGCCGGGAAGTTAAAGGTGGAACGTGTGAGAGCACGTTAATAGGCCCTTTGTGGTAAGTTGTTGGTGGTTGGCCAGTCTTGAGAAGGCGGTCACGATGGTGTTGTTTTCCGTAAGGTTGTCGGAAAGAGAGGAAACAGATGGTACCAGCGCTGAGCGGCGACGATGGTCGCAGGAAGTAACTCTGACCGGAAAAAGGGAAAGTATTATTACATTCTCAAACTTTTGGGAATTCGGCAGCAGAATGTGACGAGACAGGTCACAGAGGATCAAACCAAATTGTACATGCAATGTTGAAGCTGCGGGATTTTAGATTAAGTGATGAGAGAAAATATTAACAATTTTGAATGTTATTGATAATAACTTGAAACAAAATACTAAACACTAATCCCTGTTTATACGGATATAGACTCAACTCTAAATAAATAGAGAAATCAGGAAACAAATAATAATGTAAGAGATATGGAAATTAATCCTATGAAATCTATGATAAGCTAAGATTGAAACTGATCCTAGGGATAAAGCAAGAAATTCGTATAATATTAGGATATCAATAGATATGATTTTCTTTTGTAATAGTTGTTTTTTATACAATCTTTTGTGGGGGTCTTGGTCTTAGAGGAAACTACATCTCTTCTCGCCAAGGGTGAGAAACCGCCCACAAAGTATGAAACTCATTTCTGATTGTATTCCAACATAAGTTCACCCCCTTGTAAATATTTAACCCATATTTTAATTTTATAATTACCCACAACCCGTTATTACATAATTAAATGGAAAACGTTACCTGAAAGCCGTATAAATAATTGAAATGCTTGTGAGTTTCACAATAGAGGCATATACGAGCAAGGGCTGTAACAGTATATTGGTTCACCGCTGCATCCTGGGATGTAGTTGATGATATTCTAGTTGAAATGACTTCCTCCAAAATAGGCATAGCACCATAACCAATGCACAATTCACATAGATCATCAACTGTCCCATAATCAGTTGCTAACGAATCTAGTCTTTGAGGTGATGAAGAAGACATTCCACTCATGATTGATGGCTGTGGTGGTGGTGGGACAGCATCAGGAGGGAAAAACAAGTAGCAAGCATCATGGTAGTGACCGTGCCTAAACATAAAACGGAGCAAATGCTGACGACCATACTGTAAAATTTAAAACAAAAAAAAAAGAATTTAGAATCAAATTGAAAGGGAAAAAAAAGACGCCTTTTATAAAAACTTCAAAACGTATAAAAAAAAAAACTTACAAGTATATAACAACCACCAAAAATGGCGTTAAATTTTTTATTTTTGTTTAAGAAATAATATGAACCATAAAAACACTTAAACTTTATATAAATGCACGAAAATGTATGATACACATTCTTGAAACCAAAGCGTAGCTATATAATTTGATAATTATTTTTAGCAAACTGCTTAATAATGAAAGCATTTTTTTAGCCGCTTATTTGCATATAAGGGAGAGTTGTGATTACATCTTGCAAGTAATTAACACATTCAGTGTATCTAACACTATCCAGGTTACTCCGAGGACCATCTTCAAAGTCTCGATTATATGTAGAATTGTTGTTTGCGGATACTTGAGATCGTCTAGACCTTTCTGAACGGGGAAACGTTGATGGCATGTATAAGATGTTAAGATATGAATCAGCAGAAAGAGAATCATCCAGAATCGTGGGCGCACTTTTAGCTAGATGCTCATACCTGAAGAGAAATACAATTGGATGTTACTTCTGTGCAATGACCAACACTAAAGGTTTCTATATTCCCAATTTTTCCCGTGGTCTATTTCCTAAGCTCATTCTAGATAAAATTGCAACATTGCTTACAAAAGAACCTAAACACATTTAGGTTTTAGTGAAGTATAGGAAAGCATGTGATAATACTTTATCCATCTGGTGCAATGTAGCCAGGATCGAGTGCTGGCTTGTAGGATCTTACGATTCTACGTGCCACGGCACCTAAACCGTGCTTCGACTTCACTCCAGTTTGTTTTTGCTCTGTTTTCTCCTGTTTCCTCTGTTTTTCGCTGTTTTTCCTCTGTTTTTTCTCTTTTTTTTTTGCTTGGTTCCTCTGTTTTTCCTCTATATTCTCTGTTTATATCTCTCAACTCTATCAATAACCTACCGATCCTACTTACGAACCGTGTTTCGTTCCTCGTTTTTACATTCCTTCACCGGCCGACTGATCCTACGTAGGATCTCGATCCTGACTACATTGATCTAGTGAGATATCTTACCAACTAGATTACAGCAAGAAAACTATCATAAAGTGCACAGCATCTTACATAGAACGAACGGCTGAAACATCAACTGGCGGGCCGCCTTCAATTGTATTAATAATTTCCAAAACCACAGGTCCAGGATCACCCTTGTACAACTGTAGAGCTTGCCTGAAATGAAATAGGTATACAATGTTTAACCAACCTTAAGTCTGTATTTATGCCTGCCACTAAAAAATATACTAGTAATTAGAACTTCAAAGCTTTTAAAAAGACTGAGCTGTAGTATTGTCGCCAAAAATAAAAGGTAACATACTTAAACTTCACACGAGCATGTCCGTAACGCTCCATCCGAATTAATGCATGACCCCATGCATTCCACACCGGGAACACATCAATCTAACAAAGGACAATATTGTTTTTAAAACCTTTAATAACTGAAATGGAGTAGTTCTAGTAAATAAAAGAGACCGGTAATCAGTCTACCTTACACTTTTTGCAGGTATACACCGCCATGCTATACCGTTCTTCCACAACCAACCTGTCACGAAGACGAGCAGATGATTCTCCATCAGCAATATCATCAAGAGAAGCAGCAATGCCTGATCCCAAAAGGCTTTGGAGCAGCTCCGCACGTCCCAACCAAACATCTGACTGTGACAAGATTTCAGATAGCTCGTCTGTGGATTGACTACCCACACTAGAGCTACCAGCATCAGATGATGTATCATCAGCATCTCTACTTCTCTCCCAGTTACTTGAAAATTCACTATCACCAGTGAGCTTTCTCAGCAAGGACTTGGCATAAAGTAGACCCTGCATATGCAACACATCAAGATGGTTGTATTTTTCATTGCAACCAAAAAATCAGCAATGCAAATTGATAGGGATGTTGTTGTCTTTCCTGTGCAAGTTAAACAAATAAACATCTATCCTTGTTAACCACTAACATAAACTGTAATCAAGAAATTACTCTGTTCCCATTGTATACCTGGACAAATGTTTCTGTGGCATGATATGCTCGCCCAATTGTTTCCATAGATGCATTATCAGGCATCTGCAGAGAACTCAAGACATTCTTCATTTGATTAATGCATAAGTCAAGGGCAATCTTGGCGGAGACGGATTCATCAGAACACAAAGCAAGCAATGCCTACACAGGGCACAATCAAGAATTCAGTAAAGACAGTAAAATTAATAAAAACAGTAGAAGCTAGAATATATATGTGTGTGTGCGTGTGTGCGTGTGTGTGTGTGGGTGTGGGGGTGTGTACACACACGCGCACACACTTTTTCAAGCCACTAAGTAACTACAATGACTTTGCTTATCATCACCGAGGATTCCCAACCATGATGGTTCCAATTAAATGAGCTTTAGAAGCTAGAATTGTAGAAAACGTCAATGAAATGCCAAAGCAACAACACTAAATTCTGAAGATGATATCACCCAAATTATTAATTACAGGCTTCCAAGTTCCAACACAGTATTAAATATGACGATCAACTCAGAACTACACCTTGAATAGTGTAATGTCAGGGGCACTTTCATATCTGTGAGATGTACGGATGCTTTCATCTTTTAGTGGGTCACCTGAAAGCATCCATTCCTCGGCAATTGAAACGGGAGGGAGTCGTTCTTGCCCATCTGCTGAAAAAGATGAAATATGGTCCTCCTGAATTCCAGTCATTGTTTCCCAAGCAACCCTATCAGAAGGAGACAGTCCAGAACTTTTTCTTTTCCTATAAACATCTTTTGGAGCATTTTTTTCCACGGCATTTTTTGGAGCCCAGGAAAAAGCTCTTCGAGCCTCTTTCTGCAAATTACTTAGACTGCTCGTAAAAGACAACTTTGGTGGAGCACCTGATCTAGCTTTCTGCTTTGGTCTGGAGCCTGAGACAGATATGCGATGTTCCCTAGGAGGCGAGCTGATACTTACTGCAATAGCCTTAGTTGCATATGTAGTAACTACATGGTTGTCTCGTAAAGAAGGAAATTTCTTTAATATCTACAGAAATACAGGAAAACGCCACATTGAATGAGAGAGAAGCAATCAAGAAGGATCAAGAAAACAAGTAAAAATGAAAGACAAAACCTATCCATATATGAGACAAGGGTATCCCCCAATGCTTTGCTAATTAGTAAGGAAAATAATGCTTGTTAATGAAAGTATCTAATGGAAGTTCAAATTACCAGTGCAGCAGACTGCAATTGTTTCCTCATCAGTAGAACTTCCAAAATTAGATGAGGATGCTCATGTAGGGAAGAGCACCTTTGCTGCCATGGCACTGGCAAGACAGACAGCACACGAAGCCCTAAAGCCCATGAGTTAAGCCGGGAAATCTCAGCCTCAGACAGATTCCCTTCTCTGCGCTTCAGGAAGAAGTGAACCTTCAACAGTGCACATAAATAGTCATCGAAATGAAGACGGGATCCCAAAAATCATCGACATACAGTTTAAAGAAATTTATATCATTAGACAACCAAAAAAAATGCTAAATAAATGTCTAATTACAAGAAGTTGCTTTGACCGCAAATTAGGCAGAAGCTGCATTGCACCCATAGCAACCGGCAAAGCATCGTCTGTATCCCGTAATGATGAAAGAAAGCGTGACGCTTCAGCTGGTCCTCCACCATTAAGAGGATCTGCTGTTAAAAGTTTCACAAGCTGTCTCCCTTGCAACTCTCTCCGTAAATCAATTGACAATCCAGCACTTTCTGCCACTTCTAGCGCAGCAGAAACAGCCCCTTTTCCAGCTAATCTAAGCGCCAGCCCCTCTGGATCTTCCTTGCACTCTGCTTCAACCTGAAATGCAATGATTTTTTATCGAGTTTCCATAAGAAAGGAAAATTGAGAAAGCCATCATTTACAGAAAAGTTTAGTTAAGCTCATATACACAGACAATAGAAAACTTATGGAGAAAAAGAGGAATCTGGCATAGCTTTTATGCATTAAAAGTGAAACAGTTCAAGGACAAAATCACAACCTCTTGCCAGCTCGTATGGTGATCATCTGCACTCAGTATGTGACTGTACCTCTGCAAAGCTTGTTTCATTTGCAAAACCTAAGCATTACGATGAATAATGTCAGTTAAGATTAAAAATAGTATGGGAACCGGTACAAGTACTTGTACCATTAGTCCATGACATACTAAGCAGAAATACTACAAATTATATTTCTAAAACATTTAAACAAGGGTACAGGCATGAGAGTGAGAAATATAATACCAAAAACAATATAGTAAATCAAAAGTTTTTAATCCCACGTTTCACGAACTCCCTAAATATATGTAGTATGCAAAAATACATTAATAGATCACATGATTTGAAGGAATGGACAATTAGTTTGTTTCATTTAGAACAAAACTTGATCTTTTGCATGGATTCCTGTTCTTAAGGCTTGAGCAATATATAGCAATGATATATCTACGGTTTTGGACCCCAATTTTTTTTATGGGATATGGAGGCCACCGATTTTTTTTTTGTTATTTAACTTTAACAAGAAAAATAATTAGAATCCCAAGTTATTAGTTATATGAAATCTTACATGTGGGTTACATGTACACACACATACATACTTTTTGGAAAAAATAAAAATTAAAACAAAATAGTTTAAATAAAAATATAATATTTTTCTTTAAAATATCTATGGTTAGCTTTCAAAAAACTAGGGTTTTGGACCCCAATTTTTTTTTATGGGATATGGAGGCCACCGATTTTTTTTATTTTATTTAAGTTTAACAAGAAAAATAATTAGAATCCCAAGTTATTAGTTATATGAAATCTTACATGTGGGTTACACGTACACACACATACTTTTTGGAAAAAATAAAAATCAAAACAAAATAGTTTAAATAAAAATATAATATTTTTCTTTAAAATATCTATGATTAGCTTTCAAAAGAACTAGCATCAAATTTCATATTGGGCCTAATAAAGGTTGGGTCGGCCCTGTTATTAGAGAAATTTGAAGAATAAAAGGGAGGGTGTGTGCCCAAGCATATCCAACAAGTTATATTGGATACATAATATGTATGGATATAGCAACTATTTGAGAATATCCATGCCTCATGCAAGAAAATATTGATAGAACAATACAGTATTGAAAGAAAAATAACTGTAACTTCTGTACCTCTTCCCTAGTATAATCATTCTGAGGTATATGGCAGCTGCACATTGTGAGAACGTCCAAAGCAGCATCTAGTTCCCACGTGTGAACATATCTATTATGAAATTAAGAAAATTAGAAGTGATATCACAGGTTGAAACAAATACTGGACAGGACAATTTAATAATGATCATAAACTCCTAATTATAAGCATGAAATAAAACTAAGCAATATATTCACTTCCTAAATATTAAGTTATGAGGTGGACGCCCAGGAACAGTTTTGTATCTCATAACATACCCGTGAGTGAATCCTCTTATTTAGAAATTTGACATGTTAAGTGTACTGATTAGGCTTGTAATATTCTACAACTATAGTTTATCTGTTTTAGTATTAGCCTATAAGACAGTGACAGGTGTCACTTATTCATTGCACTTAGTATGTGCCTATAAATACTTGTACTCTCTGTTATTCAATCATAATGAGAAACTCTTTTCCCTCTCTCTCTCTTTCTCTCTCCTCTAACAGAATTCTGTTTCAACCTTCAACAAAGGTTCATCAATGGTGAATCTTCCATAAAGATTCACTTTAGAAAGAGTCTTACCTATTCAATATAAATCAAGAATTTGATACGAGCAAATTTTGAACATGACCGTATTGTGACAAATATAGATTCCCACATGTCTCCTTCATGCAAAACCGCTTGAGATTGAAGCATGGACAATGAAAAGCCCACTTTCCTTTGTGTAGAATTTTAATTTAATTACAGAAATTGTGGAAGCAAGGATTGAATTTACAACCAATTGGTCAGAGGCTGTTGTTAGGTGAAAGTTCACGGATGGTTTCACATCTCTAATTGAAGGAACAGAAGGTCACGAGATTTTATAACCTTTTATCCATTCACATTTCCCAAAATCAATAGCATGAAATAATTAGTACACCTTAAGGCAGGTCAAGCAGTTCAACATCAGAAGAATAATCCCATTATACATACATATGATCAAGTGATTTACTCACCTTAGGGCAAGTCTAGCAGCCAGCTGCTTGTCCTTCAACCTTAAGCAATACTGCCAACTATTGCTCCAGATATTATGCCCTCCATGTCCTTGACGCTGTGCAGAATTTGAATGGATCTCTTCTGCACGTTCAATGATCAGTTGAAGAAGCTGGTCAGAGGCTCCATTACGTAGAAAACGGTCAGAGAGTGCAAGAGCATCCATTAGCTTTCCTTCACCAATTATTCTGTAGCAAAAGAAAAACATCGTCACATGTACATTGCTAAAGAAAGAATACTTGTAATTATTTAGGGCCCTTAAACTAAAACTATTGAACAAAAAAAAAATGCAAGAACATTCAGAAACTTGGTACAGGAAATGATTGTGATTAAGAAAGTATGGGTGTTTTCTATTATTCCCCATTGTCTATTTCAAGCAACACCGCATTTTAAAAAAAGGTTTGACAATCTGATTTGAAGTTGACAAAACTGAATCAGGAATAAGTCAATGTTTAAACAATGCAAAGTCCAGATTTCCATGAATGAAGCTAAATTACAATAACCATGAACAATAAATAGGGTATCATCTTGTTTGTTTTGATTGCACCGAGTCTGCAACATTCTAATGCAAATGCAATGAAAACAAGGGAAGGAAAAAACCTTTAACTATTTTAAAAAGATAATATTCTCCCTCCCCTATTTTTTTTTTTTTTAAAAGTAACTAACAAGGGAAAAAACTATTGTTTGAACAAATATTAACTATAATACCGTTCCACTGCCTTCTGATATGGTTCTTCATTATCCCAATCAAAAGAAAGGAAAACGGTTGTGTCAAGTTGAGAAGCTTCAGATTTTGAGGAGTTGTGCCAGAAGTCTGCAGCTTCAACCCCTTGACTATTTAGGTCTGTCAGAGCTCCAGATATTGTACTGCTATTAATGTCATCAGCATCCGACTCTGTCTCCGTGTCATGTTCGCGAACTCTCTTAACAGAAGATCTTGCTTCAAGGTTGCCATCATCCGCTGTTTGATTAGCAGTTACAGCAAATTCTGAAACTCGGTGAAGGTTTGTTTGCATTTGTATCCATCTGTTCAAAGTTGGGAACCTGTACATCAGGAAAAAAACATTGAAAAAATTAATGAATAATACACAAATAAAATATGCAACCCCTGTGGCTTGTAAGTGAATTTATAAAGGAAAAGACAAGAAGCAACAAGAAATGTGGCAAAAAATATTAACATAATTCAATCCTGTTCAATCACATAGAATACACACAGCTCCCCAGCCACCCAAAAAAAAGGAAATGCTAACAAGAAATGTATGGTAAAGTCACTCGTCTTACGCTCCGTTTGGAAGTACCCAAAACCCACAAAGGACATGTTAGCTGAAGGCCTTATAATTTTCCCTTATAACAAATGCACAAATATGAATGGGAGAAAGGCAAACAATTAAAACAGGTTTAAAGCTAAATGGTCAATCTTTAAATTTAATATATAATAGAGCTTTATAAAATAAGGTATACATAAGGAAATACATGTTGATTAAAAATCTATGAATGAAATAAAGATATTAACAGTATCAAAACAAATGGAAGTTTTATTTTAATGACGAGTATCCTAAGCTGAGATGCCAGCTGTTGTAGCAAACTGACAATTGTCCGCAGCTGTCCAATTGGACTCAACAGCTTGAAAAGCAAGATAGTATCGTTTTTTATTTTTGAATGTCACACACACACACACACACATATATATATATAAACAAAATAAAGAGAGTACAAGAGAGATACATATCAAAATCAAACAGAACACATCAAACTGAGTACCAGAGGTGCCCTAAACACAGCAAAAACAAAAGGACACCAACACCCACAAATAGTTAAACTAAGCTAGATACATTTACTAATATGTCTAAGCTATATTCTCTAACAGAAGCTGACAACCAATTCACACAAATAGGGTACGCTACCTTTCAGATTGATCAAGAGCAAACTCATAAAACAAACGATCAGCATCCGGAGTCTGCAGTAATCCATCACTCAAGGAACTTGAAATTGATGAGGTGCTGCTGTCGTACAGTATACAACTCCCGAATACACAGGCCAAGACAGCCCTCACTGGGGATATTTTTGCCAAATGTTTCACCACATCTAACTCAAGAGGATATAATGAGACTCCAGGTGTTGCTGAAGACCGGCAATAGCAATTAGGCTTTGCGTCTTTAGATGAAGGAGAAAGTACTTTATTTTCAGAGCTGCTGTTAGGGAACGATGGAACAACCGGAATGCATGCCCATCCAATTCCAGATCGTGGAGGATAAACTGGAGGCACACATGCAGAAATCACTTCATGTACAAAATCAGCACACATAATTTCAGCTACCTTCACTGCTGCATCAGTACTGCCTCTTTCAAAAACAAGACGGGTCAAAAGCTGCATGATAAAACAGTAAAACATGGTTAAAGGAAAGCAAGACATGCTCATCATATAAAAATATTAAATTTTCATAAATATTTCTATTTGGCTACATAAAAGGAGACTTAGTGGCTAAGGCTCCGGCGTTGCTGTGTTTGAGAAGAGTCAAATGTTTGCAGCCTGAAACTCATTAATAGAAGTAATCCAAGTCTCACATTAACTCGATATGATGCCTACATAGGACTTAAAAAGCTTAGGTGATCCCCACCTTACAAATTGATTTTGTGGGGGTGAGTTACGCACAAATACGTATTAAAGTATATCCTAGAATCATCATTGGGCCACTCTAATTATCCAACACCAGGCTCAATGGTGATGGGATGAGAGGTTACTGCGAAAAAACCAAATCCCCTCTTGGTTAGATATAAGGCCTAAATAGAGCTTATAAAACTTTGGCAATCCTCATCTTACAGGTCGGTGTTGTGTGGTTATGATGGAAGGATATTTCAGCAAGTAGGATCAATGACCCCCAGATCTCAAGGAAGCAACCTTGTCTCCCTTTCCGAAACTCTAACTATATTTTATTAAAATAAATATATAAATGAATAAAAAGGTTGCCTTTTAAAGATGACAGACTTTGTTAAGTGTGAGTATATTGTGATGGTTACACAAATAAGTTAAGCATGAGTATTGTTATTGTTGAGTATAGTATAAGAAACATATGTTTTTCACTTTATTAAAATATGATCACATTGATACTTCCCTCAAATTTTAAAAAAATCATGTGTTTGATTGCAGTGTGGAGGGTTAAAAAGGATATATGAATAACTTCTGATAATAAAAATAGATCCACGGTCGTGCAATAGCACAGACTTAAATACTCATAAACATGGTGGTAGTTGCATCTAAAATCAAACACTGTCAAAAAATTCAAATATTTTAAAAAACTTACATCCTTAGGCCACTCATAAACAACAGAGAAAAAGTTGAAATCATGAGTAGTATCAGTCCCATCAACTATGTCACCAATTGCAGCAACATGAAGAATGAATTGTGATAAATATGTCATAGGTTTGGAACTCAAGGGAGAAAATATTCTCTTCCCAGAGTCTTTAATGTCAAAACCAGAAGACTGCAGGCCAGTTTCTCCTCCAACTGAACTTAAAGGTATTGGTTTAACAACTCTTAAACCAAGCCCAAGTGCAATGTCCTTGTCACTGTTGGAAATAAAACTCCTCTCAGAATAAAATCCTTCACCTCTAGTAGCATTTGGTTCAGTTTCTTCATCAGTGACAGCTCTTGCAAGGTTATGCAGCTTGCCTGATTTTTGAATAAAAATGTGTTATAACCAATGAAGTCATGCCTGATGGATACAGATTTCAACTAACTAGATTTTACAACATAACAAAAGTAATAAAATGCCAATAATTATAAGTACCACTCAGAAACTGCCGCTTGCCCATATGAGCATCTTCAATCATCTGATGTAGCAAAGCCAGAGCACGCTCTCTCTGCTCCTGCCGGTGTGACTCTTTTGATGATGTGATGACAATTTCCCCGGATAGGATAGCTTGCAGCGTCGGAGATTTGTCCTGGAGGAGTAAATCATATGAACATCATTACCAATATCACAGCTTTCTACAACATTTGCATGTAAGTTTTTTGTGGTATGGCATTTGTATGTGCTCTAGTAAGACCACAAGAGTAAAGAACATTGGTATCTCCGTAAAAAATAAAATAAAAGGAAAAATCACAATAAAAACATAATTGGAAATCCCCCAAATACACTTGGTACAGCCTGATTTACCAAATTTAGAAATAAGGGGAAGGAGAAAACAATATGCAAAGTATTCTTTCTGCTCAGCGAAGAGTGCGATCATGTTTGCCCCAAGGTATGGAGCAGCTTCTTTTGCTTAAGGTTAGAAGCTTTGCAATTCTTGTCTTTGAATTTAACATATTAGATTTAGTAAGGTGTTTCATTCTTCAAATATCTTGAACAAAAATAAAATGGTATTACATCACTCTTGAGCAGAGTTCCACAATCTTTGTGTGTTTGCATCGTATTTTATTTTGATATGATAAGAAAGGTAAAGCATTTTTTTGGCCGTGTGATAACTGTGATGTTTTTTGGTGTATTTGTGTAGAGCAAAACACTGGTAGTTCTTAGGTTTATTTGACTAGAGCAGAACACTGACAGTTCTCTTCGAAAATGTTTATCCTTACAATATTAAAGAGTAGGATTGTATTTGCGACCTCTACTAATTCTGCAAAGTGCTGTTAAGGATGTAACCTTGACAAAAAAGCAGAGGGGTTGGAAAGCTCTTTTGTATCAATGCCTTTTCAATTTACACCACCTTTATTACGGAGAATGCCTTAACATGGAAGAAGCACGAGTTGCAACACCATTATATAGTGCTTTTCCGAGCAAGATAGTATTGAACTCTAAATTAGTTGCTCAGCAAAGCTATGATAACATGTCAAATAATCACATCAATTGAAAGCATGGGCTGTTAAATAAGGCCCAGAAAAGTATTCTATATCAACATATGGAACCAACTTAATGGGAAATAACAGACGCTGACATAGTAATATTGTTGGATTATGCCAATGCTCAAAATCATAAAAGGAAATTAATTCTTGCATAGGGCATACTGGAACTGACTTTCTTGAAAAGGATTCTTATAAATAATATTCAAGTCCTCACCTGCTCCAAGAACTCCTGTAAGCACTTGAGAAGACGCCGTGACACAGAGATGACTCCCACTTCAAGGATCTGATCCCAATAAGTAGAGCCGGCTTGGGGAGATCCTCCTGGATATATCTCGGATAACATAATTTGGGCCTACAAATTGAATAATAAAAACCACTATCTAGTCATGAGGACAAAGCTTTTAAGAACAATGGACTAGAGATCAAACCTATATTGAATAGCATTCCACAAAAATAAAAATATGCTTAAATGGATGACATTCTTGGTGAACAAGGAATGTAAGAACAAATTTTAGTTCCTAAATTATATCATAAATGACAGTTTAATTCTTTGTTCTACTATCAAATCTCTCCTTTGTCTGTTTTCTTGAAACTTAAAGAAAATATTGGTTTCACTCTATTAATGTTAACAATATACTAATGAGAAATATGAAGTGAGAATGAACAATAAAATAGATTCTGCAACTAGCAAACAAAGTTTTTATAAACCTATAATTGGTAAAACCAACAATGTTAAAATGAAGTCTTTAAATAGGTGTATTACGACAATATCTTTTACGGCAACTTGATTTCAAATGTAACTCGGGTGTTTAACTGAACCCCCAAAGTTAGCCCAAGGGGTGAAGATTTCCCAATAACTACTTTAATCACTGGGAGATTTCAACACACTTTGCATCTAGGAATGGACATCTAGTGTGTGAACAAATGCAGGTGGCCAAATAACATATTTAGGATAGGCTCCTGCACCATATTAGAATGCAGGCTAGAATGAACACAGCTCAAAAAGGTAGCTCAAAGGATGAAAAACGCTCTAGCCTTATAGGAACTATTTTGGCTATATCGCTTGTCAATTTGGGATCTCAACAATTTCATTGTGTCTTCTTATACGGATTATGAGGCTTTGGAATACTGATTTCTTTGATAAGCTTGCTTTCTACACCCTCTTGTTTCAAACTGAGTGGAAAGTTTCCTAACCATCCCCAGTTTGGAAATCAAGATCTACGTGGACAAGTCTCTCATTTGGACTGTCGTACTCGCAGGGTTTAGTATGAATAGCATGTTGAATATTTGAAAATTATAAAATATTGTTTCCCTTATGTCAGCATCATGTGTGGCTCCAGCTTCGAGATGGCTGCTCATTTGTTTTTACACAACTAAGCAGGTCACCCAACATAGGTTTTTGGAGCCTTTCATTAAGCTTGGGAATTCCTGTTAAATCTGAACGGTTAGAGTTATTTAGTTTCAAACCTTTTAAAGGATTAGGGAGGCCAGAGATTCGTGGGACTGATTAACTCATACGGTTATTAGGTGTATTTAGCAGAACTGAAGAGGATAGTGCCGGTATGTTTAAGATTACGATTCTGAGGCCCAGCTACGAAATTGGATTGGTTTTTCTGGTCTGTCTCTTTATACTTTATAGGCATCTTAATTGCAATGTATTAGAGAGAAAATTGAAAACTAAAAGATTAGCTCTCCTAATAGCTAAACAGGCAAGTATAGGCCGAAGAATGGTATTCATACGTCTCTCTAACATTTGCACCCAAACTGCTATTGTTATTATGAGCTTCTTTTCCAGATGTGTTTTGTTTATTGTTTTTGAAAAGGAAAAAATATTAAACTACTTTTATTTTTTGTTCTTTCCCCCTTCCCTCTCCATAGTCTAATTTGTTTTGTGTGGATGAGGGATCAGCTGACTGGAATCTATTTAAGAAATTATTGCAGCACCTGATTCAGCAGTTGTTGAGACATCCCTGCAGACTTTGCAGAAGTTGCAGCGACATCAATGCAAAGAAGAATCTGGCAAGAAATGCACATTCTCAGAACCAGATATACACAAAGCATTCTATTCCTCATCAGTTGAAATGACAAAGTCTAAATTGCTTTCTTAACATTTTAGCCACTTACTGTAGACAAGGGTCCCAACTGGGAGCGTAAAGAGGAAAAATCTAGATCCTGTACACGGGACACCACGTCATCTACCTACATTTACAAAATTAGTAACCATTCATGACAAGCAATATCAAATATTCAAGAACATGATAAAAAGGAATTCATGCAGAAATTGCAAATTGCAACCATGACAATTCAACTCAGTGTTCAATACTGATAAAGAAGAAAGGTATATTTGTCAAAAACATAAGGATCTGGTAATTTGAAAATGATAACAGCATCTACATACCCTAAGGATATAGTGCAAAACCCACAAGAATCACACTCATTGAATTGCCCTATAAATCAAGAAAAAGAAGGAAGAGGATGGAGGTAGGAAGACAACTCATTCAGGCCAATTATCTAAGAGGGGTTTCCTGCTGATCAACCTCAAAAATTACAACCATTTAAGTTTTTAACAACCTAAAGAATAAAATTTGGCCTCCTCTCTTTCACCTTAAGTGTGTTGTGTGCAAAATCTATTTTTGAAAAATGAAATGACAAAATACTTAATTGTGTGTTGCAGCCACCTGTTCTGGAATGATCTCTTTGCTATCTTTTAAGCACAGCATGTACCCCCTACCTAGGGGCAAATTATGTTGGCACATTACCAAGGTTTTGGCAAAATCAATGAGGCCACAATTCACTGGCAATTAAATATAATTTTTTGCAAAATTAATAACTTGGTTCCACGCACATATGGCAATAATGCAATGAGATGACGGGAAAAATCTGTCAAAGCCATAAGTTCAACAGGTCAGAGAAATTCCAACCAAATAAAAGTACATACAGATGATTTTTTGCAGGCACTGTCTACCCATTCAGCTAACTCGAGGGTTGCTTTGTCTTCAGCAGATAGTGAAAACCGATGAACTGCTTCTTCTCCTATATCAAACTTTGCTTTCTGCATGCAACTGCAGAAAGGGAAAAAAAACATTTCAGATTTTTTGGGATGAATAAACATTTAACACATTTAAGAACATACAAGGAGGGAACAAATTTTCCCTATGACAGATGAAACAACAAAATAAAGGAAACTTAAAATAGACCATTAGCCCAAAGAGTTCTCTAATACTCGGGAAATTCATGAGAAGAACCAAAGACCAAGAAATGAAAATATAACAAAAAGCACAAAATACAAGCTGCACTCACAGGTTGAGTAGCTTGGAGGGAGCTGCACGTAACACAGTCAATGCCTCTTTCCATCTCCATTGGCGTTCAGACAATGGAAGAAGATGCTGCAAAATTGATAAGCGCCATTCCCATTCTTCAATGAAACGCGTTGAGATTGACATTCGCCACTCGAGGGCCTGTCTGCTGGTCATCCTTACATCACCATCTAGTGTGTTTTCTAATTCAACCACAGATGATGGAATGTTTTGACGTAATGTGTCAAGTAACAAAGTAGTGAAAGATATAACCATTTTATTTCCCCCTTCATTTCTAGCTGAAGAATTATTTCCCGAAGAAGGTGCATTGGTTAACGTAGAATCACTCTCTTGTGATCCACAATGCATCGAGTTAGCAGAGATATTATCCATATGCAGCAGTGAAATTAAGACATCCACCATAAAAATCTGCATCATTGAAAAATCAGGGTTCAATGGAAAAAGTATCATAACTGGAAAAAGAAGTTTTAGAGTCTTGGAACAATTGGTGCAAAAACTTTTTTTTTTTTTGACAAATTGGTGCAAAAACTTATAATATTAAAATATAAAGATACATTTAAGTATCATAGAAAATACCAAAACAATGCCACGTTGACCATTTTTTATTGTATGTACCATACCACATAGACACTACTTGGTAATGTTAACAACAACAAACCGCTGATATATGACATTGAATTCTACACAAACTTTTCCGAAATTCATTTTGTGAAAATCAACAAAAAGATCCAAATACAACATAAAATTATTTGAATTCAAATAAATTAAGGTGATAATGGAGAAACAAAAGCAATGAGAAAATTATCCAAATACAGGTAGGCAACATGTAGCACTTGCCACTGGTCAAACGTTAATCTAAATTAGTGCAATAAATTATAAAATTGATTGGAGAGTGTTAGAACTAGAGAATTCAGAAAGTTCGAGAGAAAACTGAAATTGTATTGATGTTTCAATGAATTACATTGTGAGTAGGGTGTAGTTATAGCTGAGTTAGTTAGTTACAAGGCTCTAACTAACTCAGCGCATATTTAGGGATATATGACTAACACCCTAACTAACTCAGAAACTTCTAGAGAAGGCTTCACTAAGACTACAGCTAGTTGTCTTTTGAGACTACTCTAACAGAGAGAAACGAGTAAAATTAGAACATGCGTGGACTAAGGATAAGAATGAGAAAACTAGCTTCTTCTTTTTTTTTGACAAATATGAGAAAACTAGCTGTCACCTACATCACGAAAAAATAGATTTAGATATGGTATATTATTATATTATTATTAACAACTGAAAAAGGAAATTATTACAGTTTTGAAGTTTGATCAGTTGATACCAACACTTAAAATATACAATTTCAAGAAATACAAATGATAAAAGAGAATGCAAAACATTTAAAAAGATGCCACATGGACCACTTTTTATAATGTGTACGATACCGTATAGATCCTACTTGAAAACTTTCACAACTTCCAGTCAAAGATACACGGTATATTGCAACCTACATGAGTTACTTTCTTGCATTTGTTTTGTGAAAATCAATTAAGAGAAGGATCCAAATAGAATATATTTTTTAAATTTTAAATAAATGAAAGTAATATTGGAGAGGAAGAAAGAAAAGCAATTAACAAAAAATCCAAATACAACATGCAGAACTTGTCACCGGTTATATGTTTCAACTTTCATCCATGTCAGGTAAAAAACGATAAAAATAATTGATTATAGAATCTTTGAACAATTGATGCCAACGCTTAAAAATATAACAACTTAAAAAAATACAAAATATCACAGAAAATGCACTTTCACAACTGCTAGTCACTGATCCATATACAGCATATTTTTCAATTTTAAATAAATGAAATAGATGTCTGGACTGAGGAGTATACGATTACAAGAAAGTTCTGATATACCCAACAACATGAAGAAAACTGCTTCTTTGCAATGATTAACATTCTGAGAAGGAAGAAACTGGACAAAAATTATAGAATCATTGAAAATGAAATAACCTTGCGTGGAATATTACTAATAGCATCCAAATGGCTCCGCAAATCCTTCAGATGAACTAGTGGCACATTTTGATGAGTTTCTGTTTCATCAGACATACTCCTTTCCATTGCTCCTAAAGCAAGAACACTTGATTCTAGAGCGTAACGCATATGTAAGAGTTCTACATCTTGCTTCCTATGTCAAATCAAGGAAAATCAGCAACAAAAAAAAAAGGTTTGATGAGTTAAATAGACGTCACAATAACTATGATACATTAAGCATTTGAGCATTTCATGTCACGAAAGTCTCGCTATACGATTGTGGCTTTCATCCAATCAAGCACCATCAGATTACATGTTCATATATGCAAAAATTTCTTGACACAGCTGAGAATAATCCAATGGCAAATCAAATAGTGTAGAAAGGAGAAGAGGTGTGTGGCTAGCATTACTATTAAATAGTATATATCAACATAATCTAATACAAGTTAATTAATAAGATGCCTGTTCACTTCATAGTTGACAAAATTAACATTCATGTAAATATCCCATCTCAAACAACTAAATATCATTTTTATCAAAAATAAAAATATCTTATTTACTATTTTAGCTCGACTTCTACAAAAAAACATTTTCGTTGCTGACAGTAGCAACCAATAATTAATTGCACTAATGAAAGAACGAGAATAGATTACAGAGTGAACATATGCAAAAGGCACTGGCAATCATGCTGTATTCATGATTCATTCTTTTTCCATTTTTAGTTGTTTTGGACTTTAATGGGTATACTGTTCTCCGTCATTGTATTTTCCTCCTCGGCTTGTAACAAAATTAATTTTCTATCGAAATAAATAAATGGAACATCTAGGAATCAGTGTATGTTTACAGAGTATAAGTACAGTATACACACATTAAGACAGAATAAAAAAAATAGATTAATTACTTTTTCAGTAGTGGTTGAGCGAATGCTGTTTCGAAATATGAAAAATTAGTATCAAGAATACATTGTAATTTTCTCGGAAACAATAGACCTCATAATAAAGTGCGCCTGTCGTCTTATACACTAACTAATTAACAAACCCAGTAAAACCAGTCACTTAGGGTTCCTATCTGTCCTAAGAAAAAGACAACACTTCTGATCATTACTTGTTTTTGGTGAAAGCTGCTGAACATTACTGAAAGAGAAAGGAGAATCATAAGCATACCTCTTCCAGGCTTCCAGAGTAGAAGCAATTGGTTGCATAGTGATCAATTCTATGGCTTCCCGGAATTTTATGCCAGGGACAACATCAAACAGTACCTACAGAAGATTCTCCAGTCATGACAGGACAACAGAAGATGGTGCTATCATATTTAACATTCAAACTTAAAGTACAATGAATCTCTATTGAATTTCTTAAACTATAGGACTTAGATCCTTCATAGGAACTGTTTCTGAAAGTTTTTTTTAACTCAATTTGAGTTCAATTCTGTTTCTGGTTGAATGAATTAGTTACAGGATCCAAAGAGCAGCATTTCTTGTGTAGCAATCCTAAGTTAGTTAGAGCCAGCGAAGATTTCTATTCAGCTGCCAAAACTGTTATGTATTCAGTTTCGGACAGTTACATAGCAGTTACATGTTAACTAACTAGATATAAACCAAGTAACTAACTAAAGGTTAGTTGGGCTAATTCCATTTCTATCCTTTGTCAATCTCAAATGAATTATTACAGATTTCATGGAAATTTAAAAAATCAGAGAATATCAACTTGTGATATATTTTCCTTTGAAAAATAAAGACTGCAGTTTGTGGTGACTACAGATAATTTAAGTGAAAGTAGATGCCCTTCATGATTTTACGCATCAACAAACATATTATTTTGTAGTCAAATCTGTTTTCATCAAAGATATACCCACTGTGTGTGGAATGTCATAAAATAACTTGTATAGTTACATGATAGCATCAAAGGATGTTACCAAAATAAAGGAGGAACCTTACCAATTAAGATCATAACATCACTGTCTACAGTTTATAATACATCTATCTTCTAAATAAAAATAAAAACAGCCCAACAGCTGCTGCGCTACATATCAATATGTATCACAGGATACAAAAAACATAAAGTTCGAATATTCATGTGCATCCTATAAAGGAGGATAGTCTTTAGTGAGAAGATGCAAAAATTACATATATTTTAAGTCAATCACATCAATAATTATTGATATGGAATTATAACCCTTCCAAAGATAGGAGTGAATTCCAAGCACACCAACTACAGTGTCGTACATTTGAAATAAAGTATTACCCGAATAGGAGTTTGGACAGAAAGACGTTCCAACACAAAGTTCTCAACAAAATGATCAGAATTGGCATCTTCATCGCTAAATGCCACTTGTTCTTTTCCAGGGCGCACTAATGACAATTTCGAATTCCATGACTGGCCAGAATTCACACAAGCAACAAAAGAGGCAAGATCGAGCTGATAGCATAAAGTATCACATAGATGCTCCACACATGACATCTGCCAGAATATCAAATCAAATTTTGAGTGAAGTTCCACCTATTCATTCTTTTACTTTTACTACCCACAAATCACATTTGAAATGACGAAAGACGAAAAATACCTCATCTGATTTATTACCATAAAGAGAAGATTCTTCAAGCCGAATTACTTGTGACTTACTTGTCCAGAGAAGTTGCATTAATTTTCTCCTGGCTGCTATTTTACCGGTCAATAAATCCCAACCCATGGCAGCTACTAAAGGCTGAAGTTGTGGAAACAATTGGAGGACCTGCAACAAACAAGTACAGAAGTTTTATTTTTTAAAGTACATCTGTGCAGGGACTAGGGACTAGGGACTAGGGAGAGTTAAATTGACAGGATGTAATAATTGATACAGTAGCAAATATTTATTCATAAGCGTACAAAAATTGGCACATACACTGCTAGCTTCTTCCAGGTGCTCCCTTTTCACAGCAGACAGGGCAGTATCCATGATACATTCAAGAACATGTACTCCAGAAACACGAGCATAATGATACATCTCTGTCTTGCATGATCTGATTACCTCATTCAGTGATAATGTCTTACCATCCAAGTTCTTACCAGGCTTCGGTTCTGCCAGATAGTTTTGAAGACGTGCAAGAGGACGCGGAGTAAAATTTTCAGTTTGAACTCTATCCATTTCTATCTCTTCAGACAAAACTTCGTCATGAATGCTCTAAACAGAAACGTTGATATTCGATATAGTTAAACAAAACAAAATTTCCTTTTACGTAAAATGTTCAAGGAAAAAACTATATATGATGTACAGTGTAAACTTGTTACTCATCTAAAGTGATTTTAAATAAAGGAAAATAATAACACCGAGACAAAATGACCAATCTAAATTGATATGGGTTGAGTTATAGTGAAACCATTTTCTCTGAGTTGATTAAATGTGGGGAAAAGGTGGGAGACGTAGGAAATGCATTACTAGTTTTTTTTGTAAAAACCTTACTGATCTGAAGCCGGAATGCTTTAACAGATCAACAAAATGATTCTTGAAAGACAAAATAAGCATTCCCAAAAATTTCTGCTCGCTTGAAAAATGGTTTTGTCTGCTTTCTTTAAAATAAGATGTCTCTGAATCATTAGTCTTAGAAATCGTGGTTGGGACTAACACAACCCCCACAAAACCGGCTTGTGAGGTGAGGATTTCCCCCACTTATAAAAACATTGTCAGGCCATCACTTATCCGATGTGGGGCTCTTTAACTATTAGTTTCTTAAAACTCATTATTTTTTGTGTTGCTTTCTCTAGCATCCCATTTGAAGTGATGTCTTGCTAGTTGCTATGCAAACATTATATGTGATTGTTCTACTTTGGAATTTCCTGAATGTTAGTTACTTTACATCCAATAACTTAAGGAAATAAAACACTTGTTATGAGAATTGGAGTTGTATAGGAGTCCAACATTGGCAAGGTTCCTGGGTTGTTGGATGTACATAAGTATTTGGGGCACCCTCATCTTATGAGCTAGCTTTTGAGAGTGAGATCCAATTCCATTGAACATCGTATTAGATCCAGGTTAAGGATGACAATGTGGAATTGGTCCAGTACCTGTGATAGGCGTAAGGGTGGGATTGAAGTTGTATTGGAGTCTTACATTCCCAAGGTTCCTGGGTTTTTGGGTGTATATATGTGTTTAGACACCCTCATCTTATGAGCTAGCTTTTGAGAGTGGGATTCAAATCTAGTTAACAATAAAAAAGAAATCCGGCAGCAACGCATGCACCGATTAAATATGATAATTCCTAAAGGATTCACAAGATGGTTTGCAACTCCGGAGACATTTCTTGGTAGGAAAAACAAGTGGAATCACATACAAACTTGTATTTTAGCAGTATTTCTTGTGAACTCGTGCAATCTCGCTCAAAATTGTGAGTTAGAGCCTGATTCAGCAGCTCTGATGAAACATGCAACAATGCATGCAGCGATGGAAGTATGCTACTGAATGAAGGCTCTGGAAGATGGTAGTCAAACTCACATATTGACTTGGATGTCTTTGCTGTGTCAAAATTGCCACTCAAGCTCGTTGGAGATGTTGATGTTTCTAGGTAGTAAAATCATTTGGACTCGAGCAAACTCACTCAAAATTATGAGTTAGAACACGATTTTGCAAGTCTATTAAACCTAGCACAGCTTCCCTGCCAAACGGAGCTGTCTTCTCATAGAATCCAGTCCTTCCAACAAAAACTCTCCCTCCCTTCTGGAAATCCTCTAGCAACACTTAGTTCAAAGAATACTCACTGTCTGGTGAGCATCCCGCACCACAAACACATCCTTACATTGCTCCGTTAGATGGTCTTCCCCCTCAACATTCTAGCACAAACCTACTGCTTTGTGTTGTCAACTCGAAAAAAGCCAATCCCAGCTCTGTTACTAAACTAATTTTACTTTGTTTGTGTAACTGTGCATACTGTACTCTTCTGTTATTGTTGTGTATGCCTATCAATTTTGGGTTGAGATTGAGTGACTTTGTGGAGGGAAGGTCGCCGTGCCTTTGTGGAGGGAAAGTCGCCGTGACTTTCTCTCTATCTCTCTCTTATATTACTCTCTCTCATCTTAACTACTATATCTCCTTCATCTTTCTCTCTCATTAAACACGCTAAAATACACTAAAGTCACCATAACTTTCCCTCCCTGAAGTCACCTAATCCCAATCCATCAATTTTATGTGTCGAACCCACTTGTTATGTGCTTTGTCCATTCATCATTTTCTCAGTCTTAAAGTTCTGAGCCTGTCCACAAGACCATTAATTTTGAAGATCTTGAACATTTAGGACCCATTTACTATAGGAAAACATTTTCTATTTCTATTTCCTAAAATTTGAATTAATTTTACTTGTTAACAAGGAGAAAAGAGACTCTTGATGTGAACAATTGCCTTGCATTTCCAGAAACAATGAAAATGTCGAGAGATATTTTCATTATTTCTTGAAGTGCATCATTCTAGCTAGCATTTTATCTTCTCTCCGTCATAGTAATTCACTTATTAACTACGAAATAAATATAATACAAATTTTAGACAATGAAAGTTTGAAGAATTTTCACAAAGTAAACAGGTCCTTAGCTTGCTTTAGATGGTTTCACCTTACGAAAATATGATTTAGTCATCGGTGCAAGAGTAGGATTTGTACTGTCACATTTAATTATTGTGCATTGCTTTTGTTAGGGAACTGCCTTGGTTTTTTAATATTGTTTTTACATTGGGTAAACTGTTCAATGTTAGAAGTCGATTTTACGAGTCTAGACCACATAAGCACCAAAAGTTTACATAACACTTGTATTTGATAGCATTTAATGATCGTAGGAAGAATTATAAATGAATAAACCTTTGGCAGAAAGGAAGGACTGCATACCTGCATCATTTGAACAATATCTCTGCACTTTGATGAAAGAGCTTCACTGTAAATCTTTAGAATTTGATTGCGCATGATAAGCCAAGATTCCCCAAAATCCTCACTTCTCGATATAATGCCCTTCAAGAGATCTTTCAAAACTATGCTACAAAAGAATTAGGATCATGCAGGTATGAACTACTAGGATTGTAAAAATATTTCAACAAAACAAAAAAAATCACAAATTAAGAAATGATAAGAAAGTTCCATAACTGCTCCTTCTATAACAGATAAAGAAATATTACATGATTTATCATATGTTTGAACTTGCAGGTAGCACAGATACAAATAGTATCATGACAAAATAAAGGAAACAAAAAATACATGAATCTTGTGCGCAGGCAATGAAATCTATCAATGTGTCCTCCAATTTGGAGAATAAGGTCTGGAATCTGGATTATTGATTCTTAAGGGTGCTACTCGATACTGTTTTACATTAATTCAAAAGACAAATGTTCAAAGAAATTGGTAGCCTAACAGTTTTCTGAGTATTAAAGGAGTAGTATAGTTAGTCTTAGTGCAAGCTCATGAGAGCTTGCCGTAGGTCCTCTCTATCCTATCCCGGTATTCCCTACCTGTAACTAACTGCTTCAGACAGTTAGAGTGCTGTAACCAAATGACATACTGGTGTCGGTCATCTTAGCAGTAGTAATCTGCTACTGCAGGTCTAGCTAAATGTCTATAAATAGACATTCTAGGGATTGTAATCTATTCATTCAATCATATCAACATTATTCAGTTAGAGTTCTAACTAACTCCTAGGGAGTGAGCCATGTTGCCCTACTGTTTTCTCTTCCTTTTGTCTTTTTGGTATTACTTCTTATCCTCCACTCCTCCTAAGTGTACATTAAACGTTTTCAACTTTTCATTCTATTACCTACCATACAACAACCAAGCTTTTATTCCCACTCAGTCACGTAAGATTAAACTGCATCACATTATCATGCCATGTATAAAGTTCACATTTAGATCATTTACCAATACCTCTACGCTGACTATTGAACTGCCTCCTATCAGACTGACCCTCCTGCGTTTATTGGGTCTTTTCCACACATGCTAAAACAATCTAAGACTAGACCCCACCATATTTTCTACAATGATGGCTACCTCGTTTTTCTATCTGGCGATGCATTCCTAAGTTAAACTTTTCTTGTGTAATACTGCAAAATCTCATGCAGCATAATATTCTCATCTCTGCAACATTGAGCTTACTTTGATTCTATTTTAAAATCATCTTTAATTTAAGCAGTGATACTTCTGAATTAAGGGGCAGCACTAGTCCATAGCACTGAACATAGACCCAAATAAGAATGAGTTAAGAAATTTATAATATCCTTGCTAATGAAATTCCATAGTTCAAACAAAATCTAGAAACAAAAACTTTATAGGTTTCCATAATAGATTTAAAGCATCGTGAAGGTTCGATAAAACATTGTAAGTCTCTATGCATGTTAAAACTCCATTCATTCAATATATTGGATGCTAAAAGGGAGACCAAAATTCTACATTCAAGAATCAAAATACTCATAATTCCATTGGAAAATGGTGCATTAACATGGAAACAAATCATCAGGGACAACTCACTAGTCACTAAAAACAACCCTCACAACAACATCACAAGTCACTTCAATTTGAATGGGGGAATTAAAAAGGCACATACCGGTATTCAGATTGATAGAGTCCATAATCAAAATGGAGAAAATGTATATGAGAAATTGCCCCTTCAACATCACCACCTTCAAGACTCTCCCTAATAGCATTCAAATGAACAACCTGAGCCATCTTCTGTATCCCAAAAAGCACCTTAACGTCAACATCCTCCTTCAAATCATCATCACCACCCTTAACATCAACCTCTAAACCATTATCCTCAAGATCACACCGTCTAATCTGCTTCTCTATATTCTCACTCAGTGCTTCAAAGACATCAGCACAGTGCAAAACCAATTTCCTCAAACTCGTCAACTCAATTTCTTCAATCAAACTCACACTGATTTCAATTTCGTTTTCAACTTCATCATCTTCATCAACTCTCAACCTCTTAAAACCTAACTCCAAAACCCTATCCAAAACTCTTGTACACAATTTCACCTCATCATCATCATTTTCCTCCTTCTCCGACACAAAATCAATCAAATGCTGAACAAGAACAAGAAACTCTGCCCGTAAACGGAGCGATTCGGAATCAAAATTCCAAACGGAGGAAGCGTCATCCAATTGAAGCAATTCGAGAGTGGATAGACAGGTGAGAAGAGCGGGAGAAGAACAAGATGAAGACCAAGCGATGTTAGGGAATTGAGCGGATCTAGCAACGATAGATTGAAGAATATGGCGAGTTAGGTCACGGTTTCGCGTTCGGAGAGCGAGAAGAACGCCGCGTAAGGGTTCGAATTGAGCGAGATGAAGATGATTCGCGACGAGGCGACAGAGGGTTTCGGTTTCTTTCCCCATTGTCGCATCGCGGTGATGCTGCTGCTGCTGCATCAAAATGAGAGATTGTGCTTGTTGTTTCTTTCAATTCGAGAATGAAATGAAATGATTGCGCGGAAAGTGTTTGTTAAATGGAGTCCAAAATGAATGAAACACTGTCTTCGCTCTTCGGCGTGAGCCAGGTGTAGACGTAGTGATGATAACGGTGACAGCAAAATAGAGTAAATAAATTTTAATCGCAATCTCTTCTCCTAATTTCTCTAAATAAGATTTTAGTAATTTCATTTTTTTTTTAAGGAGGGTGTATTATATTAGGATTTTGATGAACAGTTTTTATTTAAATAAGTCTTGAGGATTTTAAAAGATTTTGTAGAATTTTGTTGATTTTAAAAGATTGTTAAGGATTTCAATGGATTTAATTCATAAAATTTTAAAGGATTTTATGGATTTCAAGAGATTACGAATTTTATGAATTTTAATAAATAATTGAAAAAAATATCATCAAAATTTCAATAAAGACTCTTTTATTTATTTTACTTTATTTCTTATTGGAGAAGGGGGGAAGGAGAGATAGAGAGAGAAAAGGAGAGAGTAAAAGAGAAGGGAGGAGAGAGATAGTAAAATCTTAAAAGAAAAAAACAATCACAATAAATCTCATGTTTTCATGAAAGACTTTTTCATGCTAAAATTTCACTATAAAATCCCACAAAATTCGCCAAAATCTGATTTATTAAACAATCCTTCGAAATTTGAATGATTTTGAATACAACTAGATTTTTTTTAAGTGATTAAGAATCTTGGTTGAATGCCACAAGATTTTTTTAAAATGACAAAGAATCCTGATTGAATAACACAAGACTTTTTTTAAATTGAAAAGAGTTTTGATTGAATACTACAAAACTTTTTCATGTTAAAAAAGTCTTTTAAAATCCTTTAGAATCATGATCCAATACACCCCCCAATTTTGCAATCTTACTCCCTTCGTTTTTGAAATTATGTCCCGGAATACGATTTTAATAATTTCATTTTTTAAAAAATTTTACTCACTTTGTCTATAAAATTTCTGAAATTATGTCCATGTCTAAAAATAGACAAATAAAATTGATGATTTGATGTCCTCGTGTCTTAGAAAGAAAAAAAAACAAAAATGTTAATTTTAATTCGTGATTGACCAGTGTACAAATTTGCTCCTTCATTTATATGTGTGTTATTTTTTTAGTTAAGGGTGGCAAAAAAAACAACTCCAGAGTTGTCCCTAACAATTCATAAGCTACGTTGTCCCTAACTCTAGACGTATCTGTACAGTCGCCTAACTCTCTAAGGCAAGTGACAGTACACCCTAACAACACCGCACATAACTCAACCTGAATACCAGAAAATCTCCTCAAAACCCTGGATCTCCACGTGCTCTTCGTACGGCCTCCAGATAACGTCATCAAACTGCATAAGATAAAGCAATGAGTGATACGCCATCCCCTCTCCATGACCCTTCTGTAACGACCACTTCATCGTAACTGAATGGTTTTCCACATAGTTGGGATTTGGATCAGGTGACGTTTATGGGGCTGTCGTTGCTGCAATGTCATCCTGGTCTAATACAGGCACAACATCCTCCAGAATATGATGATCGTCATACCCACCATCAATGGCATCGTGGTGCATCTCATCTTGATAATTCAGGTACTCCACCTGCGTCGGGTCAACCATATGCGACTGTTCAGGCTGTGTAGCCTGAGAACTCCCTTCACCATCCACCCTCCCTTTACCTCTATCTCTTCCCCTCTTCGTTATATGTGCATTTTCCCTCTACCGTCGGGCGCTTTGTTTCATAGCACGTCTACCTCTAATAAGCTTTGATGGATCAATTGGCTGTCCCTGATTCGGATCAGACATATATGCACAAAAATTCAAAAAGTTAACACCATTCAAGTTATACGTAAACTATAAACTAAACATCGTTCATTTGTGTGCATTATTTCCATCATAACCTAAACATCATTCAATGTAATTTGTGTGTATCATTTCCATCATAACCTAAACATCATTCAATATAATTCTCATAACCCAAACTAACTAAATATTCAATAATCAATATACACTTTATCAAACTATAATTAACATCATTTCCATAACCTAAACTAACTAAGTAATCAAAATAATTGTCATTGTGGCATTTTATCAAACACTTAGTGTGCAAAGTATCAAACTTATTCAAAATGTGCTCATTTGGCACCATTTAAAACCACATTATACTTAAACATAATTTAAACAGCATAGGCAACAACTACATTCATTTATAAATTCATAAACTACACATGCAATCATCAAATTGTCAATTCCTACATCAACCCTAACCACATGCAAACTACTCAAATT
>Ga0315915_1000352_pt1 | contig 44444 bp, 31 predicted proteins | sample MpolbnodulesMG_FD_207738 | JGI IMG/M metagenome (GOLD analysis project Ga0315915, IMG submission 207738) | Medicago polymorpha root nodule microbial communities from Los Angeles, California, United States - branched nodules | ecosystem: Host-associated > Plants > Roots > Nodule | place: USA... | reverse complement strand
ACTCTGAACTACTTCAGACTCTGAACCTGAGGACAGTTATCTAGAACGTAAAAGAAGAAGTTTCCAAAAACACAATTCAACCCCCCCTTCTTGTGGTTTTTCTCACCTTCACAACATTCTCATGTTTATTTCAAGTTTTAAAAATTTGTTCTTAGGAATGTTATATTCTCTAGAATATTATTTACACATGATTTCTTCTATTGTTATTCCCATGCTTAAAGGATGGGGTGAGAATAAAACTCAACTTGCTAGAAATTCTCACTACCACTAACATTTATTTTTTTAATTAATTAATTTCTAAAACATTCCAAGGAAATCTAATTTTTTATCAAACACATGTGTACGAATGTTATTCCTTGAAATATTATTCCTAGGAATGTCATTTCAAAAAATGTAATTTCTTACCTTGAAACAAATACACTCTAAGATCATCTACACCACTAATATGTACTTCTACTGGATGAAATCAACTATGAAATTTACAACATGTCATCATCATTTTTCTCCGTGAATAGGTCTCACATTGTGTCATGGCTTTGTCTTTTGATTGAGTATGAAAAGGGAAAGAGTATGATCAATGACGGATCCAGAAATTTTAATAAGTGGGGTCAAGTTATATCATAAAAATTTGGCTTAATAGCAGTTTTAACCCCTTAACTTTCCCAAAGTTACGATTTTTGGCCCCCTAAGAAAAAAACTACAAAACCGCTCCCTAAGTTTTGTACATGTGGCAGTTTTGGCCCCCAAGGCGAATTTTGACTCGGTCTACGCTGACGTGGCACCCTAAGTGATGTGACACGTGTTATTTTTTTATTTTTTATTTTGCCTTGGGGGGCCAAAACTGCTACAGTTGCAAAACTTAGGGGACTGTTTTGTAGTTTTTTTTTCTTAGGGCGTCAAAATCGCAACTTTGGAAAAGTTAGGGGGCTAAAACTATTATTAAGCATAAAAATTTATATAAAACTTTATTAATGCGTAAGCGTGCGAAAATTATACAAGTTATATTTATAATTGCCCTAAAATGTTGGATTTTTTTAAAAATATTTGTCCATTTCTAGTAGAGTATAAAAAATATAACCATAATTAATTATTTTTTCACCACCAACGTAGAGTCAGTCACAACCTTTTTCAACAAATATAAGAATAGTTTATATTATAATAGTAGTTTTATGGTCTGCCAACGATAAGCTATGAGATAATTGGTTAAAGATTTCATAAAAGAAATTTTTATCTTAAAAATAAGCGTTATTTGTATCAATATAATAATTATAACAACTTTTTATAAAAAAAACTACTTCTTTTGATTTATTAACTAGTGCTCTTAGAACACTCATTAGGATCCTTCTTAGTTTTATAATTTTTTGTAGTGTAATAAATAGAATATGTGAAGACAATAATACTATATAAAGAGGGGTCAAACTAGATATATATCTAATTTTAGGTTAAAAATACAATACACATGAAGGCAAGTGGGGTCGCTTGACCCAATTGCTCCCACACTAGATCCGTGCCCGAGTATGATAGACCATTCATGGTGGATATTCCAAAACCAAATGATTTTGGACAAACCAAATGAATCAAACATTCCAAAACCATATGACTTTTTGAAAAACAATAGAATTCAATAAAACTGAGTATAAAGATCTAAGTCTGAAAGTGAAAACTACAGAGTATAGATGCAGAAAATAATGTCAATTTTTAGAAATATGAATTCGTAGTTAGACAACTAAAATATACTCAAAAAATGATATATATAGTCAACTATCAATCAGAAAGCTTGTTTTATCTTTTGCTATGATCCCAAATGGTGTTTTTTAATTGTAGAGAGACAATGCAAATTAGCAATTTATAAGTTAAACATAAATTCAAATGTCACTTGTTCATTTCACTACCTTGAAAGGCTCCAAGGCAGAGTTTCCGTCAAGGCCCTTCTTAAAATGACGCGCCATCAATTCTCCTATGGTTGTGTCCCTATATATCACCGGGTTTTCATCTGATAAGAGCTTCTTAATAGGACCGTAGGACTTCGGCGGAGCTTCGGTTGTGTCACGGGGGTGTCCATGGATAATCACTTGGAAAAATCTCACTTTTTGCATGCATTTTTAATTTGACGAATGACCTCAATATGCGAGACCGTCCATGCGATTTTGTTTGCGCGCGTGTGCATGTGAGCGAGTGTGTCTTGATTATTTAATGGCTTTGTCTTTTGAGTAGGTCTCACGTTGTGCCATGGCTTTGTCTTTTGATTGAGTATGAAAAGGGCAAGAGTATGATAGATCATTGATAGTGGATATTCCAAAACCAAATGACTTTGGACAAACCAAATGAATCAAACATTCCAAAACCACATAACTTCAGAAAAACAATAAATTAGAAGGAGAGACTCAAAGTTGAGCACAACAAAAGAATTCATTAAAAGTGAGTATAAAGATCTCAAGTCTGAAGGTGAAGACCACAAGGTATAGATGCAAAAAATAATGTCAATTTTTAGAAATATGAATTCATGGTTAGACGGTTAAAATATACTTAAAAATGATATAGCTCAAATACACATTTCTCTTTTTGTGGGTTCCACTTCGTTTAAATATTAAAATGTAATGATATAAAATTATTGATAGATGATATGAAGTTATTAGTGAAACTATTTAAAACTCTTTTGGAGATGTTGAGTTAAAGAGATTAAGTGTTTATGCATAAAAATTTAAAAAATATACATAAATGATGTGTACTTATATGTCCCATTTAGATACCCGAATATCTTTGTTGTGGTTGCTCTAAGGACCCACTTAATTTATTTTATTTTTTTGTTTTTATTTTTCATTTCAACTAATGAATATAAGATAATATGGGTTCAATATTTAACTGACCATTTTCTATTACAATTTTGAAAACAAATCTAGCACTTTTTTTACAAATTTTGAAAATGGCAAAATATAGTTTTCATTATTTTCGAAAATGCATTGTTCCTAACAAGGGTATTCATGTTCAATCTAATCTAATGCAAACCGCAGTAACCGAACCGAAAAACCAAAAACTGAATAAAACCAAAAACAAATAAAAAACCCCACAATTTTGAATGGATTGGATTGGTTTTCGGTTCTCATAGTATAAACCAGTCCAATCCAATCCAAACCAAAATATTTATACTTGTACATATATTATTATATGAATTTTTATTTTTTTTATAAATGTTTCCTTAATTTACAATTCTGTAACTATTTTCTAGACTTGCTATTTAATAGTGTTGACTTTTTTTCCTTCTTTTAAGAAATATTATTAATCTACGATTCTACAACTATTTTCTTTATAACCTACTATTTTATTTTCATTCTGTTTCTTTTATTATCTACCTATTCATCTTTTTTGTAATCTTTTCTTTTTATGAAATGTCATAAAATAATATATTTTCTTAAAAAAAATAAAAAATATACAACAATGAAAACCGAAAATCAATCAAATTCAAACCGATTTTTTTTGGATCGGATTGGATTAGATTTGATTTTAAAATCAAACCAATTAGATGAACAAATAACAAAGTCAAAGAGATTGAATCAGATGGTTTTTCCTCCCAAAACCAAACCAATCCAATCCGCGAACACCCCTACTTCCTAGTTTGTCTTCCATATTTTCTCTATCACAATTATTTATTAATTATACGAGTCTTTCATATTCTTATTAACAATTTAAAATAAACATAAATTTTAGGGAAATGAATTCTCTCTATTGCAATTCTCTAACAATTGTTTCATCCCAACCATCAAATATGAGAGAGACAAAGAAATATAAATTATAAAGAAAAGATTAAGTTTGTAGTTTAGGTGTAACAATTGTGAAAAATTGAGAGAACTTCAATGGAGGGAACCCATTTCCTTCACAATATCATTGTTGTCGTCCTCTATTGTTCAACATGAATGAGAGTGTGAGTCGAGTCATATATACTTTTAGAAACGATAATCTTGTCGTTGACGTCTTTGTTGGCCACCATACGAGTGTTAATTGTGGCGTAAAATTACACGAGTGATATGGGCATCCTCTATCTAACCATCTCTCTAATACACACTCTTATTGGCTGAATCTATATGAGTACCACACTTTGAAAATGAGTCCCACATAAATAGAGAGTCCCACCCATGTTTCACTTAATAAGAGAGTTGATGTTAGAGAAAGTGTTAAAATGAGAGCGTTCTTATCATTTCTCAAATCACCTTTTGCTCCATAAATCTCCTCCATACATGACTTTATTCTTCCGCATTTCAAAGAAGTTTCATGTTAACACACATACATTTTAGTACACTATCTTTTATCGATTGAAATTCAAATGAGTCCCACCCAATTATGTGGTTTTTTATAATAATTTAGATATGTGACTTATAAAAAATGTTAAGCAATAAAAGAGAATATATTGATATAGGTGTGCTAGGAAGTTTATTGCTAGTAATTTGGCAATCTACCTTAGTTCTTTTCGTTCATTTTGGTTTTATCTAACAAAACAAAAAACAATACTATTTTTTTTTCTTTCTATGATGATGTGTTAAAAGAAAGTCTAACCCAAGTGGTGGTGTAAGTGTATAGTACAACCGCGGCAATAAACGACTATTAATATTTAACAAGTCAAATTTGTAGTACAAATGATACAACGTACTACAATGTAGTAGAATATTATTATTGTACTAACTCATATAGTAGTACAAAATATTTCCATTAGTTTAATTATAGCAAATACTACTGGCATATAGACATGAAAATGAATACTACAAAAACGGAACTAGATAAAAAAAAATAGCATACACAAGATAATAGTTCTATGTTACATACATGGCTTCCTCCAAAGCCCTAAAGTCAACGTTCCTTATTTTGTGTCTCTTAGCCTCCTTCTTCAATTCAATCAAAGCTCATGGAGGACACGATGATTCCGACCATGGTTCCGACAACATAAATATACGTTCGAGGAGTTTGGTCCTTGTTAAAATATGGTGTTTGATCATCTTGTTTGTTTTCACTTTCTTAGGTGGTGTGTCTCCTTATTATTTCCGTTGGAACGAGGTTTTTCTTCTATTAGGGACACAATTTGCTGGTGGTGTTTTTCTTGGAACATCTATGATGCATTTCTTGAGTGATGCAAATGAAACTTTTGAAGATCTTACCAAGAAAACTTACCCTTTTGCCTTCATGTTGGCTTGTTCTGGATATCTTTTAACCATGTTTGGTGATTGTGTGGTGGTTTATGTAACAAGCAATAATCAGAGAGAAGCTAAAGTTGAGGAACTTGAAGGAGGAAGAACACCTCAAGAAGAAGAGGGAACGACGGAGTTGGCGATGGATGAGAGCAACGTTGCATTCATGAAGACTACTAATGTGGGAGATACCATTTTGCTTATTCTTGCACTTTGTTTTCATTCGGTTTTTGAAGGCATCGCCGTTGGAATTTCAGGTTATTTCGCACTCCATCGTTTATTTCATCCTTTCTTGATAGTCTTTTTCTTTATCGGGTGTGTTAAAGTATCAAATTAACCTAGGTCACCAATGTTGAACACAAATTTTCCATCAAGTGATTATAGGAAAACCGATATCATTTCTTGGTAGTCTATTGTTAGATGAGAAGTTTTAACAAGAAACGCAATAATATTAAGTGCTTGCATGTATAACTCTTAGCTGAGTGAAACCATATAGTCCCTTTTAATATGAAAATGCATATGGTGTTATTTTGAAGCAAATTAATACATTTCATAACTAAATTTGTTTAAACTAATGCTAATATACAAATTAATGATCAGGTACTAAGGCAGAAGCATGGAGGAATTTGTGGACAATATCATTACACAAGATATTTGCTGCAATAGCAATGGGAATCGCATTGCTAAGAATGTTACCAAAAAGACCATTAATAACAACAGCAGGATATTCATTTGCATTTGCTATCTCTAGCCCAATTGGCGTAGGAATTGGAATTGCAATCGACGCAACAACAGAAGGAAAAACAGCGGATTGGATGTATGCAATATCAATGGGTATTGCTTGTGGTGTTTTTGTTTATGTTGCTATCAATCATTTAATGGCTAAAGGCTTCAAACCGCAGAGGAAGAGCCGTTTTGACACTCCATGGTTTAGGTTTCTTGCTGTGCTTTTTGGTGTTGCTGTAATTGCAGTTGTCATGATTTGGGATTGATATCATTTTCATCATGTTTTTCTATGATGTCTCATTGTACCTGTTTGTGTTCAATATTCATGTTCTATATTGTAACTTTTTTTATGAAAGCCAATGTTAATTTGGAACTTTATGTATCATAAATCCTTCTATTATATTTCATGTTATTTATGATAGAACACTTTTTCATTATTGAATTTGGGTTTTGAGAATTTGTGAGAGAATGAGAGAAAGTAATGAGATGATAAGAAATAAATTTTATTGAATATTGATCACACACTTTTACATCATGATCACTTGCTATTTATGCATTGAGAACAAACTCAACTAACTTGTTAATTGTCACGCAAGTAACTCAACTAACAATGCTAAATTCAACTAACTACGCATTTGTCACACAAGTAACTCAACTAACACATCTAACTATTAAATAACTTGAAATACACATACTAACATACCTCCTTATTTCAAGCTAGTTGCCATCACCATTCCCAGTTTCTTCCTTAGCTCCTCAAAATTGTACTAGTCTCCAATAGCTTGTTCAACAAGTCTGCAACTTGTTCTTCTGTTTTGCAATACTGAAGTTCAAGTTTCTCCTTATTCATTTGATGTCTTAGAAAGTGAAACCTTGTTTCTATATGTTTGCTCCTACCATGAGCAATTAGGTGTTTAGCCAGATCAATTGCAGACTTATTGTCCACTAGTAGCCTTATTTTCTCATCTTCCATTACACTCAACTCCTGCATCAGCATGCTCAAGCTCAACCATTGAGCTTGACAGACAACCATTGAAGCTGCAATGTACTCAACTTCACATGATGTTGTGATTGGTGCATCTCCATATATGAACACATATGATGTTGTACTCTTTCTATCCCCTTTATCATCACTCCAATCTGAATCAGAGTAGCCATACACCTCATGCTTCTGTTTTGTTTCGTGTCATATAAAATTTCTAGGTCTTTTGTTCCTTTAACATACCTAAGTATCCTTTTCGCAATAATTGAGTGAGACTTTGCAAGCCTCTCCATGAATCTACTGATCAATCCCGCTCTATAAGCTAAACCTTTTATGACACAGGTATCTCAATGATCCAACTATTTATTTTGTACAATGTTACATCACAATTATGTGAGATGTTGCAGGCCTCTCCATGAATTTACTGATCAATCCCACTCTATTAGCTAAATCTTGTATGACAGAAGTATCTCACAAATATAACTATTTGTTTGTACAATGTTGCATCAACTGATTTTTCATCATTATTAGATAATCCGTTTAATGGAACATTAAATATGACTTAATAGTGAGACCTTGTTAAACTAAAGAAATATTATTCTTAAAGTATCTGTAGTCAAAAGTTTTACTATGAAATGAGATAGTAGTAAGACATACAAACTATTTTGTGGATAGACCGATGATCTTATCTTGCGGCTCATTAATAAAGAGTTATCAATGGTTAGGAGTAATGTTTGTTACTGAATTGACCGACAATGAGAATACTACACAGTGATTTATGAAAATTATCATAAATATTCTCATAGTGATAGTAGCGTATGTCACCCTTCAACATGAAACCACCGTATTCTCTAGATGTTTGAGTCAAGTACTTAGCTACCGTTCAAATGTCGTTCGTAAAAGGATGACTATAAAGTCAAGTGATGGGTACTCTACGAATATTGTTGATGGACATTAGTGACCTCGATGAAATTTGTCCTTCCTACATAACTGGAGAAATGTCTATGAGCTCAATATTGAACTAGACAAATGGTGATATGGTCTATGCCTTGTGTTCAATATAAATATAAGGGTAAAATAGTAATTATACTAATAATCATTATGATGGAAATGTTTCGTCAGATCACAAGAGATTCTCATACTAATAACCTTTTATTTTTACTACTAGAGATGTAAAAATAAAAGGTGCTAATGGGCCTACCAATTAGTTCACATTTTAGCGGACTGACCTCAAAATAGCTAGTCTAAAATTGGGCTGGACCGGGATAGTCCGTCGAGCTTCGGGCTTTTTGGCCAATAGAAAAATTGGGCTAGACCGGGATAGTCCACCGGGCTTCTGGCTGACCCACTATCAATGTTTTCATTTAATTTTTTGTTAAAAAATAGTACATTTTAAAAAAAAAATTATCAACTAATTTAAAAATTATTAATAAAAAGATTTAAATATGTAAACTTAATAAAAATTTATACATTTTACTAAAAAATTTATAGTTTATAAATTATTTAAATATGCTAATGTAAAAATTATTTTCACTTTCATAACCATCAAATTGTATTTTAGCAATACATAATTGTGAGAAACTAATATATAAAAAAGACATAAAAAATAGTGAATAAATCAAAAAAGAAAAATAATTGGGTTGGGCAGAACTGACCCATGGCCAACGTGGATCAGATTGGATTCTAGAATATATGGTCCAATTATTAATAGACTAGGGTAGACTGACCCAATTATGTAGGCGAGCTAGACTGGGCTGGGTTGGCCCATGCCATTTGATACCTCTCGATTCCACTCACAATTAAAATATTAAATGTGTGATTTAATATTATTGTCAACGTTATGGCCACACACATAAACACATATTGATGAGAGATTAAAATTAAATACTTAAAATTTATTTATAATTCGATGATGCAATCATACGATGCACTAACACAAATTAGAGAAATGCGGTGCACCGTAAGATATGATGCATTTAAGTGAAAAATGATACATGGTAAGTTGCAATGTGTTTACGTGAAATTGTAGTAGACCATAAGATACGGTGCACATACTTGGTTTTATAAATAGAACTTTTGTGTTGAACAACTAAATAGTTCACACAATTCCCATGTACAAACCCTGCCCGTCACAAAGGTTCTAAACATTTCTCTCTCAAAAGCTCCCGGTTCAATCACAACTAGCACTGTTGATGGAGGAACTCTGTTTGTGTGGACTGAATAAAGACGTTGTCGTTCGATGGTGTTCGTGATCATCCTTGCATTGTTTCTCCTCGATGCTTCAAGAGGTAAACACATGAACCATTTTAGTGAAATTTTGTGCCTGCGAGATCCATGGCAAATGATTTTAAAACTTTTATCTCTAGAAAAACCTAATAGTGGTATTAGATTCATGATCGTTTATGCCTTATTTTCTATGTGGTTGTGTGCGTAAATGTGATTGAATGAGGTGTCATTTTAGTTTATCGATTTGTGAATATGATTCAATTGATGATATTCTTGCTGTGTTTTGTGAATACAATTCAATTGGTAAATTTGCTTGCTATGTGTACTCTCGGTTAATTTTGGTATGTTAGAAACCGTTAGTGTAATTTTGTTCTTGTTTCATGCTTGACAATGATATGATCTATCATTGTTATAAGACAGAATGAATTCGAAAGGGGTTTTGAATATAACCAATGATGATTTAGTAGCTTAAGCATCCCATAACTACGTGTGATTTATTTTTTAGACGAAATTAGAATAAGAGATGTTGTTAATACTAGTGCATTCTCTAATACATCTCAACACATTTTCTTCTATTAATTGAAGTTTTTATATATTCTACTAATTATGCGAGTCCTGTATAAATTTAGTGGAACCCTATAATTTTTAACTAATAACATAGAATTATTAAAATACATGTGTTATTAGAAAGTGTATTGCTAATGTACACCCCCACCGTATATATCAGGATCCAGGCGATAATGGAACAAAAAAAGAAAAAAGACACAGAAAAGAGAAAATGCGATGGATAAAAAATTAGGTGTGAAATGAAATAAATACTCCAAGTCCATTATGGATGAAACATTAACCAAGATGTTACTGTGACATCAACCTCCACATATGGATGACCCCTAAGTTCATGCTTTAACAGGATCTCACTTCAAACTGCAAAATTTCCTATCCCAATATATCATTGGCTTGATTGAAGAATAAAAAAAAAAAGTTAAATAAGTTTTTTATTTCTATAAAAATTTAAATTTTTCTTTTAGCTTTTATAGTTTTTTTCTTTCATTTTTTTATTCTTCATATATTTTTATTATCACTTTTGGTCTTTGTTTTTAAGTCAAGTAACGTGTACTCTTCATATTTTTTAATGAGTTTTTTTTTTCAAAAAATACTTAGAATCTTTGTAAAAAAAAAATTAGAATATTATAAGAAACTCTCCTAATTTTTTTAGAATTTTTTTTAACAAAACATGAATTATATGAATTTTTAAACGTTAAAAACTTTAAAAATTATATTTAATTCATCATTTATTAAAAAATTCTAAAATTTTACAAAAACGAATTCTATAATGTGTTAGACATGACTGCAAAAAGAAATTCATAATTTTAAATGATACATAGAAATTCACTTAAAAACAGAGATTAATAGTGATGACAAAAAAAAAATTTGAAAGACAAAAAAATTGAAATAAAATAAAAAAAAGGTAAGTTGTACTGTATGACATATGCAGTAAACAGTCACATGAACAGAACTACAGAGACTCTAGACAACAGAACTTACCACATGAAGGTTGTAGGCTTGTAGCATTTTCCAATGTAGATCTAAAACTACTAAAAATGGTAAGTTGAAGCCATTGAAGAGTATAAGCTCTATCAAAAAAGAAACCCTTTTCCTTCACAACACACAGAGAGCAAAACAGAACTACAGAGTCTCTAGACAGGACTTACCACATGAAAACAAAATTATTAAGTGATTGTCTCAAACAATATGTATATGCAACATATATAATCAAACATAAAATATGATAAATATTAATGAGAGTTTACTTGGATGTATATATAATTTTTCACCAATGTATAAATCTAATAACTCACTTTAGTTAACTCCTAATTACAATCAAATCTATAATACTAAAGTTATGAAAAATAAATTATCTTAGATCATAACTAAAAATAAACAAAAAAAATGTCCAAGATGCAACAATACATGTGAAATCTAAACAATGAATCCATGCAATATTGCAATAGACATGTTCTTCTCTGCCTATGCTAGCTAATTATCTCCATGTTTATGCCAACAAACTAACATGGCAACACACCTTCTCATTATGTAAAATCTTGCTTTCTGTTCCTTAGCTAAATTGGTACATTTGCGACCTATTGAAGAAGGGTTTTTCTGTGAAAAGCTCCTTTGAAGATTGCATTTGGAGGAAGAGGAAGAACTCCTTAGGAGTGAAGAGTTTGAAATAGAGCTTCTTGTTGAGGAACTCCTTGAGAACAATGACTTGGAACTTGTCTTTCTCTTCTCATCCATAAGAATTTGTATAGTAATATCCAAAACTAGCTACCTTCCACACTATGCAACTGATTCTTTATTTGTGTGTAGGGAAAAAAAGGGTACTGTGATAATAAGAGAGAAGAAAGTTGGTGAGAGAGTGTGAGTGTTCAAAGAGATCATCAATGTTTGCTAGTATATTCTGGTCAGCAGTGTGTTTATATATAGTCATATACATGTCCACTTATTGGTCCTCACTTCTCATTCATACATTAGTTTTGGAAGTGAAAAGTTTGAGAGTTGGTCTCAATGGTTCATTGGGCGAGGGAGGGTCTCAAAGTTCATAGAGCGTTGATGAGATATTTATATAATATCCATCAATGAGGTTCTCACATTGACGACAAGATGCAAATTCAAATCCCTAAGATTTGAGCTGAATTCTTATTAACTGGACCAACTTATGTCCACACTTAAACATACGTTAAACACACCACAGTTATTTTAAAAAAAAAAAGATATTCAGTAGTAAACTATATGAGAACATTTTACAAGACCTTTAAATAAATAATTTAATTTGCTCCTTTTAGCATAAATATTTTTCATAAGTTATCATGAAAATAAGATCAAAATAGCTTATGAACATGTCATATGCTATTTTCATAAGGTCTCTTAAACGATATCACAAGTGTTTATACCAGCAGATAAACTTAAATAGCTTATACGAAAAAAAAACAGATAAACTCAAATACGTCAATCCAAAAAGCTCAAATCCAATATAGACATATGATTGAACCTTATGTTCGCACTATTGTGATATAGACTTGAATCCGAAATTTATGTCTTAATAGACTATACATAAATTTTAACGTAAAAGTTGGTGATTTTATTTTGCATTGAGTGATATGAATTTTTCCTAATCTATTTAATTTTTGGCAAGAAACACTTTCTACTTTTTTAGCTTCTTCCTCATTTTAACTGTGGTGGGATTCTTTTTGAAGACACAAATCTTGTACGGTTCTAAAATGGGCAGTCACTTATTAAAATCGTATCCTGTAGACAAACTTTAGCTGGTTCTCATGTGGAGGGTTGTGTTTGTGCCTGTTACTCCACCACTACATTAAATATATTTCTAAAAGATAAATTACCAAAACAATATTCATTTTATATATAGACGAAATAACAATAACTATTAAAAACTTACATAAATTGAGAAGTTGGAATTCAAACTTCGGTTACGACATAATCAATCTAACTATTTCGATTTTTTATCAGTTAAGTTAGGATTTGCAGACACTAAAATAATATTTTAATTAACATATTCAAACCATGCATTTTGTTTCTTTTATAATTTCTACATTTGTTTTGGTGTGTTGAAAGAAACAATTGCGAGAATCCTAAGTTGAATGGATGATACGTAATTGATTCCACAACTCTTATGCCGAATTTGTAGTTAAGATGCTTTTCCTTCAGCGGAAAAATATAATGTGCACGTGGATGACACATGACAGTATTCTGCATCATTGGTATAGTCAAAAAATGTGTCTAAGCTTCTTGATCAGTATATTATGAGACTATTGTTCAGATTCACATCTTATTCGTATGAACATGATTGTTATTTGTCATTTGTCTCATATGAAAATGATTTTGAATTTTGTCGCTCTTTAATTAATGATATTAAGAAGAAAAAAATTATGCAATAAGAAAACAAAATATTATATTCTTCTTTGTTAATCATTCTCTTTCAAACTTTGAAAACGACATTTGTGAGAAAGGGGAAGGGTGATTAATCGTCAAGTGGCTATGATATGGTCAATCTTATGATTAACTCTTCTTTTTGACGAAATCTTATGATTAACTCAATAACATAGATGATACTAGATATAGTAGTACTTTATCCTTGCATCTTGTTCATGGATTCGGTGCTAAAGCATCATTATCTCCCTTTTTTGATCTAGATATGAACACAAACAGGATATTATCTTTTTTGAGAGCACAAATAGAATATTATAAGCAACGTATTTAATATACATTTATTAAATAGATACCACTTAATCTCTCAAAAAAAATTAAATAGATACCACTTAATTATATACGAGTTCTTCTAAAAAAATTATCGGATGAAATAAGGTATGATCATAGATTTATGAGGTGGGACAATCATCGCGTTACAATCCGATTTTATAAGGTTAAATTAAATAAAACCCAAATTTTAAGATGATATGAAAGCCTATATAAAATATGTTGGGTCAGTTGCAATCATGGTAGAATTATTGGTCCATCTAGGCCGTGTTGTAGTCATCAAGTCTTAGGCGTAAGAGGATTGTGTTAAGAGTCTTTGATTATATGAGATAAAACTTCTACTTGATTTCTTAAATTAGGGTCATTCTCACGTTACAAGTAGGTTTTGTAAAATTGAGTTATACCTAATTTAAATTTTGAGAAGTTTGACATTTGATGAAATTTTAATATTAAGAAAAATTGTTGAGAAATGTAAGTTATAGAGTCTTTTGCTAACATTTTTTTATGAGCATACATTTCTATTTTCAGTACGTAGGACTTATTAGAAGAAAATGTTCCCCTGGTTTCAAACAATTTAATGGCGATAAATTTGGTAGAGATGTAACTCATATTTTGTGGAAGATGAGTTTAACTTTTACAAACATGTTTATCATACATAATTTTTGATAAAGACATTGTATAAATTAAACTACGGTTTTGATATTCGAATGTTTCATTATTATACTTCAAGTTATCTTACGATCCAAAACACACTAGTCAGTATAATGTCAACATACAGTGTGAGAACTGAGAACCTACTATGAACAATGTGATAACAAGTTAATTGCTTGACATGATCTATGACCTAACCTACATTAAGTTCATATAGTAAAATTTTATTTTTTTTATCTTAAGTTTCTCCCACACTCAAACAACTACCTTAATTTTATTCCCACCAAAGAACCTATATAATTAAGTCGGTCTTGCTAAGACTGAGATTTAAATAGCACCCATAAACCATAATGTTGTACTCATTAACTCATGTATTATTATAGGCTTGAATTCACATGCACATGGCATTGCAACTACGTAGCTAGAGCAGCAGTTAGAATAGTAAACATTATAAATCAGATTATTTAATTAAATCTGGCAGTTTTGTCTGAATTTAATATTTCCAACAGGACGGTTGCTGAAGATATCATGTGAAGGGATTGATTTGTGTTTTTTCTTTTTGTAGTAATGTACTCTTGGAAAATAATAATTGGATACCATTCACTCGTTTTACAACTTGAGCGAGATAAATATTATATTAATGATGTGATAAAAAAGAAATGCTTAAAAAAAGATGTTGAGTGAGTGTTAGAAATTAGGGCCGTTCAAATATCACATGTTATTAGCGTAAATACTTTTAGTTATTGTTGTGTAAAAAAACACTAAATTGAATTTGCCACGAGTATTTCATTTAGAATATCTACAAGAGAGTACACCGAATTGGATGCTTAAATGAGTCATATGTGTTCACATCACTTATTTTATAGTAATATTTAATCAACACATATTTTCTCCAACCCAGCACCTCAAAAGAAATTATTAAATAGGTCTCACAAATAATTCTATATTATTACATTTCAACAAAATTTATTTATTTTAGGCTTAAATAGGTCTTTCGTCCCTGCAATTATAGACCATTTGAATTTTCGTCCATGAAATTACTAATCCTTCCAATCTGCCACTGTAAAATTTAATCATTTGACTTTTGATCCTAATTAGGTTTTTTTGCTGAGGTGGGCTGTCATTAGCGACATGGTGCCCATGTGGCAAGTGATGGTTGGGCGAGCTGGTTAGCTTAAATAGGTTTTTCGTCCCTGCAAATATAGGTCATTTGAATTTTCGTCCCTGAAGTTACTAATCATATGTAATTAGGACCATTTTTCAAATGATTAATATTTGCAATGGCAAAATGGAAGGATCGTTAACTTTAGGGATAAAAATTCAAATGGTCTATATTTGCAAGGACAAAAATCCTATTTAAGCCTTTATTTTATTAAGATTTATTAAATGAGACTCACGAAAAATAAAGAGAGAGGGTGCTTCCATAATCACTCTTTTTTATAGGCACCCATATATTATACTCACAATAGAAGTGCTTATTTAATTTGATGTCAAATAAGTGAAGCATCCACCATTGTGGGTGGTCTTATACACAGACAATTAAATTATGAGAAATGCTAAGGTGTGTTTTTAGAATACTTTTTAAGAAGCTTAGATGGTAAGATTTATAAAAAAAATCTATGTACTTAATACATTGAAAGTCAAAATATTTATTTTATTTTTTAAAGTAATTTCTTAACTTAAAGTCTCTAAAGAATGTTCTGAACCTCTCCTTAGAAAAACCCTTAAAATATAAATAGTGTATCACACTTGTAAATCAATGTTAACAAAAGTAAATTGGAAGAGATATGAGATGCACACCGAGAAGGAATCTAATGATTTGTAAACAAACTTTAGTTTTGAAGATTATTTGACTGGTCAAAAATATAAACTTTGCAATCACATGCGTGTAAGTAACATTATCATTGGTAAACAAAATTAGTGTAAATAGTACATATATATTCATCAATTATTTTTGCTTAGTTGGGCACATAAATTTGAGTCAATGTGAAACAATCTTTTTGAGGGCTTGACTAGCTTGGACGCCAGTAAAATGCGAAACTCTGTAAATTGTGATGCTTGTCCCTCTGAGTACAACACAAATTCAGAGTGTGGTTGTAAAATTTTAAGGTGTCCAGAAATGCAGTCAATTAATTATAAGTTATGATGAGCAAATGCAATCAAATTTGGTCTAGTCAAAAAGGTGACGTGGATGGTCAAAATCATGTCACGTGGTCTTCTGTGGTTTGTGTAAATCCCCATTTGTTTGTTTTGAGTAAATCAACACCTTTGGTGTGAAATTGGGACGATAGAGGAATTTAGTCCTCAAATTTTCCAAATAGTAATATACTAGTAATGTGATTAAATTGAGGTATATCAATACTTTTGCTTCCTAAATCTATAAATTAAAAATTATTTTTATGAAATAATAAACTCTTTGTCGGCATTTATATTTTAGAATTTTTTTTATAAGAAAAACATCATTTTATTTTTTACAAGAATCATAGTAATTTTTACATATTATCGTAAAAAATAATCAATATTCTCTGTTATGAGTGATACAAATTAAAAAAAATCAATTTTATTTCGTTGTCACTTTTGGTAATAAGATTAGTTATTATAATAATAATGATAAAAAATTATATTTTTCTTAAAAAAAACCTCATTTAACTATTAATTTAAGGATTTGGTGTAAAGGTACACTCAAATTTTTTTGGTGTATCATAGAATTTGCCTTTTTTTTTTTATGAAAATATTTCTTTGGTAAAAATTCTTTAAAATCAATTAAAGATAGAATTGGGGTGTTTTGTATGAAAAAGTAAAATATTTGAAGTGTTAAATATGGGTGGCGTTGGGGGATACTAAATTGATTGATTTTTTTTTTTTTTAATTTGATGGACAAAATTTCTATTTCATAAAGAAAATATTTCTTCCAATCTTACAATTTCATCGCATAGTCTCTCTTATCTTAGTAGTCTTACATACACATAGTCCTATATCGTCTACCTTATCAAGAAGAAAGAATAAAATTCAATATGCAACGTTCAGAAAAGTATAACCAAATGTATCTTCTGAAGCCTCTTGTTTCTAAGACCGGGTGTATTCCCTAGGTATCTCACACTTTGTAGGAATCGCACGAGCATTAAGAGATTTGCATAAGAAAATTAATTAGATCTCATATAATAATTGAATAAAAGACTTGGATTAAAAAGATCTAACGAACAAATAAAGGTTCATCTTAGAACCTTACCCAATAAGGGTTTAGTTACTCATGGTAACTAAATACAAAATTACAAAAGAATAAAACATACCCTAGAGACTAAGGTTAAGTAGAGACTCATTCCTTGAAGCTTCTAGCGTTTGCTTTTCTCTTGAACCACTTCATTTATAATGAATAATTGTAAATGAGAGAAATTGTATTTATAGGCTAAATTACCGGTGGGTTTGGGGAAAAGTGAGCTGAAAAATTGGGCTTTTCCCCAAACCTGTAACTAAAAACAACAAATCCTGAGTGCGTGGAGGAATGAGCCTCATGCGTGGTTCTTGTTTCAGTGCATTTTGTTCACTATTTTGCACACTCGGGGCACAGAGGCTGATGCCCAAGGCGCATGTCACCTTACTCCAACGTGTGTTTGCCTTTTTCTTGATCTTTTTTAGTGCTTTCTTCCTTGAAATTAAACTTGTCTTGAGACTTGGAACAAAATTTCTCCACTTCGTAATGTCTTCAGAGACTTTTTGAATCTCCACTCATTGTCTTCCCAATTCTTCTTGAGGTACTTTGATTTTCCAATTTGCTTGATGTTTCAATGAATTGTGTAACATCCCAATATTTTATATATGTATTTTATTAAAATAATTTTCTTGACTTGCCACTTAGTTGTTCAACAATTTATTTTATGTGCGAGAAACTTCGCAGAATCTCGGCATTCCTTACTTTGGTTAATTAATTAGAATTTTTCCATATAGTTCATTTTTATTAATCAATTTGGTGTGATAAAAATAGGACAATCATTCCTTACATGATTTATTTTTAAAGTTTAATGTTATATTTTTATTTGTAATGTATTTTAGAGTAGATGATTTGTATTATATTAATTTTGATTATTTTATTATTTGGTTTCTATTTTGATATGGTCATGCACGTGTTTTTTGTGGCCTAATTACCAAGCCATAGACATTGCAATTACATCCTTATTACTTGCTTTAGTGGCCTTTTTGAGAGAAATAATAGGTAACAAACCCATGATCTCATAGGACATGAGAGTGGATAGCTAAGTCAAAATATATTGAAGTCCACCTTTTTAGCATTACTACCTTGTGTTTGTTACAACTCCTATTGATTCTCTTTTGCTAAGTGTTATGTCCTATGACTAGGTCGTAAGACCAAATCAAATTCTTCACTCCATGTTCTCCCATACTACCTAACAAGAAGGAAATGTCACTTATTTCCATCAGACTATAGTATCCGATCAAACCAAGTAGACACCATATGTTGCACACTTCCTCCTATCACTCCATGCATGATTCGGATTCCTCTCCCTCTTTCTACATAAATTCAGCAATCACACTCTCATCGTGGAGCCACTTAATGACATTTCAGTGCAGGAGAAAACCGTTCTCTTCCAATAACAGACCCATGCTCCATTTCTCTATCTCTCTCCTTTTCCACACGTGAAACTTACTTCCTATATGCTTCATATTCTCTGAATTATTCTTCTATTTTAATTTCCTTTGAGTTGGTTAATCACAAAACCATTCAAACATCATTATGCCACATACTTCAGTCAAATACACTACTACACCTATTGTTTTTCATTTCCACTGTGTGCATTAACCAAGAACAAAGAGGAATCCACCCCTTTTGTTCTTATATGTTACTATTCCCCTATTTAATGGTCTCTTGATGATTCCATTTGATCACAATAAAACCCTTGTTACTGCTCAAGCCATTTCCACGTAAGATCAAGGTACAGTAATTTTCTAGCCCTCACAAAAGAAACTGTCACGCCATTAATCCCATCTCTTGTTCATCCATAATTACTTTATGACTCCTTGAAGTATTTATCTAGAAACCATTTTTCTAAAAATTCATCATGTCTGTAACTCGCTAGTTATTGGTTTCTACGGTCCAATCTTCAAAAATTACGAAGTGTGAGGAATCGTGTTGCACCGTAGCTGTGAGGTTGAGGCAGCTTAGAGTCGTGGCTTAGAATGGAAAACACATGAGGTAAGAGCTTTTTCCCCATACGTTCTTACTAAGTGCTAGGGCTGTGTTATTAAATAGTGGTAGCAATTCTTGTCTTTTAAAAAGAAAGATAATTAAAATGTGTTTTCATGGTAAAATTTAATCCTTTCTAAAAGTGATTATTCTTAATTATGTTTCATATGTAAGTTGTGTATGATAATGTGGTGTGAATTGAGATATTTTGTATTATTATGCTTTATGTTTTTGTGGTGTTGGAAAAGAAGTGTTACTTTTTTTTTGATTAATTAAAGACAAGAGAAAGATGAAAATGTGAGTTTGTGAAATGATAGACTTTTAGTTGTGTGTTGATGATGCGTTAATATTTGACTGTATTTGCCTTATGGGTGGGTTATAATTATATTCTGTGTCGTGCTTTAGTGTCGGGTTTTAGTCTGCATTTTCATGATCATGCATTAATTAGCATATACATATGTGTGGATGCCTTATTGGCGGGATTACAATTATATTCTATGTGGATGCCTTAGTGGCGGAAATTATATCCGGATCATGTAATATTTAAGAGCATGTATTTTACACATAATTGTATTGCATTGAGTCTGTTATGTATATGTGTGTTAACAAGTGATTAAACTATTATAATGCAAAAGAAATGTGTGTAAACTTTACTTTGAAGCATATGACTTGAATGTATTTTTCTTAATTCTTTTGATTGATAAGTTTTGTTATTATCTATTTTATGACATTGTTTCTGGTGCTTTGAGTATGAACCAATTTGGATAAGGAAATTGACCCTTACAATAACATTTTAGGTACCCATGAAGGGATGTGTTTGCTTTGAAGTTTTTGCTTGAAGTGCGTACGGGGACAAATTGGATTTTTGATCTAATTGTAAATTTTAAAGGATGTTTATTTTAAGAATTTTCATTATATTATGTCAAGAATTTTGTATAGATTTTGCAAAGAATTTATTATTGATGATAAAAGGAAAATAGTGATTCTAGAAAAATAAAAATGAATTAGGCGTAATGTCTTGGGCCAAAATCCCGGGCATTACAAATCACTTCAAAGCACGTAAGAATTGATTGGTTTCAAAAAAACTAGAGTTACATGAATTGAGATGAAAACGTTACAAATTGTCCTATAAACCATATGCTTGGTGAGGTTAACTCTCAAGAGCATGCGGTTCACACTGTGTACAGTGTACTCATCAAGTTATTTTCTTCATGAAGAGTGTCGTATAAATTATATGTTGATGTCATTTCTATATGTTGATCCCTTTCTGCATAAAGTTAACCTTCCTCCCCTAAGAGTAAGATTGTTATGGCAACATCAATTGTGAGCTCGGGATAACATGAAACCCCCTACAAAAATTGATATTAGGTGGTTCTTCAGAGCATGGATATTTTTACTTAGTTTTCTGCTTTTGTTTTTTAGCTTCCAATTTAGTAATTAGGGGTGAGAATAGATTAGGTCGGACCAGGGAGGCTTTGATAGACTTGAGTCTAGCCTACAAATTTTTTTATAAGTCTAGGCTTGATCTATGCCCTTTCATAGACTTATTTTTTTGGCTTGACCTAAAAGTCTATTTACAAGTCTATTTCAAATTAAAGTCAGTAAATAATCAATTTTATCTACTTTTAAATAGGTCAAATTGGTCTAAAAGCCTATTTCACTATAAGGCCTTATAAAGCCTATTTAAAAAAAATCCTCATTTGAGTATTTTTTTTTTCTTAATTTTTATGTGTAATATAAATTATATTTGAATATAAATAAAAATAAGTTTAATAATATGCATAAATAGGTCGGCCTATCAGGCTTCGTAGGTTTTATTGATAGTTTAAGCCTGACCTATTTATTTAAATATGCTTTTTCAAAAGCCTAAGTTTAACCTTTTTGTAAATAGATCAGGTCAGACCAGACTATAGACTTATGTAGGTCGGTCTGAACTATTTCCAATCCTCTCTAATTTGAGTAGTTTTGGTTTTGTGTCCTCTATTTTGGCTTGTTTAGGTACTCCTCTTTGTGCTTGTTATATAGAGTATTTTTTTTTTTATCTTTTTAGTTATCCTTTGGTGGTAATTGTTGATGTATCCCTTGTGCTTCGATTTTTATATATATCATTGCCTCTAAAAAATTAAAAGTTGCAAGGCATGCATAATAACATAAAAGGTCTTGTTAACGAGTGCCTCCGGAATACTCTTTAAATATATTGAGGTAATGAGCAACCACAAAACATAGTAGTTCATCGGTGGGCTTTATTGATAGTTGCCATGTCGGGCCTTGTATGTGGTTTGTTAATTTGTTTAATATTTTGGCTATTTCTTTTCCGACCCTCCTTTCTTCTCCCAAGATTATAAAATTCGAAAAGATGGAAGGTTTAACTAAAGGTATTTTAACATTTTTTAAAGGGTTTGGACGACATTTAACATTGTTCGAATTATAAAATTTGAAACTTATAGGATGCATGAGAAACTAGCAGGTGGAAAAATATTTTGTCTAATCTTTTCAACAACAAAAAATACAAACCTTACCAAAGCTAATCACGTTCTCTTCTAGCCCAAATTGCATGTGTTGCATTTCTTCTCCACCCATCGATTAATTAATCAAGTTAGAAGATTAAAGATACACGTAAAGTTTATCTATATGTAGCTAAACTGTTCAGAATCAAGTTAGTAACATCTTTCTCACATGTTAACGTTTTCACTTGTTTGATGTATTCCTATTTCCTAATACATATTATTAAATTGAAGTATTTAATGCTTAACTGACAAAAAGGAACTAATATATCTTCTTCAAAAAAAAAAAAAAGAGGAACTAATATATCATAAAGTTAGATTGGAGAATTTCTGAATATATTGAGGTACAGAAATTCGTTTCTATTTTATTCAAGAAACAAATAGTTTTAAAATTAAATCACTGTAGGATTATTTCAATTTTATTTTCCTATTTATATTTGTTATTAAAAAAATATCTAAAATGATTCGATACTTGTTTCGTTAGTTGGCATATGTGTGTGTGGTTGCGTATCAAGGTGACACCTTAATTTTATAAATTACATGGTAAAACTTTTTATATTACAAAATCACAATGAATATTCAACCTTAAAGTGATTTCATACATGCATGCACTAAAATTGAAGCGAGAAGAAAAGCTATAATACATTACACATAAAAATTGCTCATCACATTAGGAAACTATAATATATTACACATAAAAATTGGTCAACATGACTCAAACTAGTATAGTTTCCACAATACACTGCACCTGAAAGCTTATAAAAATGGGTTGAAGATCGATGGAATAAAAATATACAAGTTCACATACAAGAAATAACATCAAATTGAACTTTTTAAAGCAAATAACATGAAAACTCAATAATAATCAGGCATAAAATGTACTTTTATTCAAACACAATGTAGACAGGAAATTGAACTTTTTATTGGAAAAAACAACAATATACTGTATGACCTAAGTAAGTAGTCTTTCAAATTTAGAAACAAGCCTACAACACATACACATGACTTTTCATGTACAGTGACTTTACACTAAGTAGCTATGCAACTGAAATCAGTGCCCAATGGTTCCCTTTGCTCGTTCATTCTTCAAAGTTCAATGGACAAATACATTCACATATCTGCATCTTCCATTGGCAGCACCCACACCTGTCCAATTGAAAACACCAAATTGACACAATATGAGCTAACAACCAGGAAACTTGAATGAAAGACAAAACCTAAATTTAGAAGCAAAGAATGATCAACGTTCATGATTCTAGATCACATTATGGAGTAAAGAGTATTGTGAAGAAATGCATTCTATGTCAATCTCAGAAGCACACACACACACGCCATGTTCATCACATTTCAGCAATTCCTTATATTTAGTTAGGGCAATGAACAAAACTCTTCAAGAATGTGCAAGAATCCAATAGTAGCAGAAAGCAAATCCAATATGATTATGCAAGCAATAAAAATAAAAGCAAAGAGGATGACAAGTAAAGAACAAGATTTGCTATCCATATAATAAAGAATGAATTGAAGTGAAGAAAAGAGTACTGACCAGTGAGAATTGGTGGTTAATTTCTTGTTCGGAAGGAACCGAAGAGCGTGACGGTTGTTGAGAGTGGCAGCAACCTCCAATGTATCATACTCATCAGCAAAAGCAGATTGAAGCGCCGCGTAGATCTTTTTCCAGAATTTGTGCTGCTGAGAGACATTCACAAACCTCAAAGACTCCATCGTCACTCGAGAGTACTTCTTCTTCTTCTTCTTCCTCTTCCTCTTCTTCTTCTCGGGGACGGTGTTCTTGGAAGGTTTTCTTCTTGATTGTTGTTTTCCGTTCTTGGGAATGCAATCGAGCAAAGCAGTTTCATCAATGGCCTCAATTCCAAACCCTAAGCAGTTCGGTTTGGGAATCATTGGAGTAGCGCTGGTGAAAGCAGATTCGAGCTCTTTCAAGAAACGTTTCTTCTTGATGATGGCGGCATCATCAAGAACCTTGGTCTGTTCTTGAGAGTTGACGAGTTCTTCTTCGTTACACTTTGAAACGGTTACTTCAGCCATCACTTTGAAACAAGTTCACTTCTCAGAATATTCTACTGTGATATATTTGAAAAAAAATATTAGTGGTATTTTCATTCATTCACATCCATATATAATAAATCAAAGAGCATTATAGACGTAATTGTAGTTTGTTATTGGTCGATGAATGTTGATTTATTTGATGGTTAACTCATTCTCCATAATGACGTATTCAAACCCGTCTTTGGTGAGCTATGACACTTAATTCACCTAAACTTTTTTGCAATAGAAGAGCATGAATAAAATATTCTAAGAATTATTGTATTTGTTATTTGTTACTACTAGAAAGAGTACTTAAAAGAATAGAAATAAAATTGTACCAAAAAAAAAAGAATAGAAATAAAATAGACACAACTATTAAAAGATACGGATTAAATACAAATAAATGGTGTATGAATTAATCCTAAAATATATCAATTTGATTGCTATAAGTGTTTGTTTTAAGTTTATCAAGTTTATTCCTAGGAATAACATTCCTTAGAATATAAAGATGAGAATCTTATTTCAAGGTATTTAGAAAAAATATGTTTGTTTAACATTATAATATTTCCGGGAACCATAAGAATAGAGATTATAGTAGGTATATTACACATGAATTTGTTCCAATCTTCATGAGAGCTTTATTCTCACCCTTTTCTTTGGGAAAAATGTTCTATTCCCATGAACGTTTTATACCCGGAAATAAAATTTAGTAAACTTGTAACAAACATAGGCATGTATATTTCTATCGTTTTATTCTCAGGAATCAATGAATATAACTTAAAACAAACGCTCCAATGGGATGAACTAATGGAAAGGAAAATTAATGAGCTCTATACGAATTGATCAGAAGAACTTGAAACAATTTATTGTTAGATTTTACTTACCGTCTGACCAAACTCCTAATTATTATGGTCTATTTCTCCTAAAAACCGAATAGTTAACACAAAAAAAGGATGAATTAATGGAAAAGAAATTAATCCATAGTTAATTATGCGTTGGATTTAATTTGATGAACATAAATTGTAGTTTTTTTCCTACCAATTCTTTTACATTTAAATTGTAGTCGTTGTCACACATATCAATATACAACTTTGATGACTAATATTTTTAATTATCTATTATCAAATATTATAAAAAGTTAATATTTTAAAAATATTCATTGAGATCAATTGAACAACATTTCATACGCTAACATTTGTCTTTATATATTAATAAAAAAAATATTATCAAAAAATATTATGTGAATAATACAAATAATCAACAATGATACTGAAAAAAAGGAACACAGGGAGTAAGTGATTTCCAATATTTTGCTTTCAAGTTAATTAGAAATGTTTAGTAAAAAAAAGTTAATTAGAAATGCAACAATAGATAAAAGGAAAATGATCCGTAAGTGTAGCTCAATTGGCAGCTACCAAGGACAACAGTGGTCGGAGTTCGAACCCCTAGATCATTCTATAATATTGAAAGAAAGCAATATGTAACTGTTTTGTCATCCTGTGAAGCTGGGTATATAGCAGGCACATTCGCAGCTTGTCAAGCAATTTTGTTAGATAATGTGATGAAGGAAATTAACTATGGAGTGGAGAAGCCTCTAAAGCGGAAACTTGTTAACATATCAACTATAAATCTAGCAAAGAATCCTATAGCACATGAAAGGAGCAAACACATTGAAACTATGTTCCATTTCATCAGGAAACAAGTGACAAAATGCATGATTGAAGTGGTGTATTGTCCTACTGAAGTTCAGCTTGCAGATGAATTCGCAAAAGGCCTTGAAGCTTGACAGATTTGCTTACTTGAGAGACAAGTTAGGTCTCATTGAGTGTTATAGGATTATGGATTAAAGGGATGTATTAGTTTGTTATTAATCCATAATCATGTTTAGTAGAGTTAAGTGTGTTTAGCTTTACAATTTGGATAAGTTTGTTAGTTGGTTACAAGAGACTCGCACTCTAAGTCATGTATATAAATACTTTGTAACTTCTTTATTCATTAATCAATGAACATAATAACTTTCCAATACTCTATTATCTCTCCCTAGCAACCTCTAACTACTTTCATCTTCTTCCTTCGTTAATCTCTAAAAACTGTGATTGCTTGAAAAGCAAGAAACAAGTGCTGCGCTAATAACCATGTCTGTCACTTTAAAGAACAACTCCAATTTAGAATGAACTGGGATTTATTGGTTCACCTCTTCAACCATGTTGTCTAAGCATATCTCCTTGTTGAGAAAGATCTTCCCATTCCTTGCTTAACTATGAACAATTTCAAATTAAATCAATAAATTAAATGGAAAATTGAGATTGTCACGGGTTCTTGCCATTTAATGATCATCATTACAAATCTGTTGCCAACAAATTATCAATAAATGTCATTCACAAATTCTACCATTTACTCCAATCCAAATTTTCGAAGGTCATGCCACAAGGGATCTACAATATTTCAGTTTATATATTGACATATACTAACATTTATTGGCATATTTCAATGCATATTGAGAATTGATGTTTAAAAAATTACAAAGAGCTGATGTATATGTGGAAGCCACTTAGAAACTCATTTTAAGAGTTCCCTATTGGATATGTTACGTTGGTAGTAAGAGAATAACTTTTCAACCTCACGGAATGCACGCGTCAAATTCTACTTTAAACAATCGTAAAATAACATTTAATGGATACACGAGTGAAACTATAGAAACTAGATAGAGATGTGGCCGCTCGTCCTAGCACATGAGCAACATCGTTGACTTGTAAAGTAAGACATATATAAGTGTTGGCATTCTTTGATGATGTGACCAAGTTCAAAAACATTGTCACATTTGTGGAGTGTAGTAACATCGGTTTCAGGGCCGGCCCTAGGCATAGGCCGGGGGTGCGACGGCCTAGGGCCCATGCCGTTAGGGGGCCCTAAATTTTTTTTATAGAGGGGGGTGTATATAGAAATATTTGGTTTATTGGAGGTTTATATAGCAAAGTTCACTGAAAGGCTCCAAATATTTACATGGAGAGTGGGCTCCAGTCTGTTAATGTTTTAGGTCATTTTGCTGAAATTTGCTATATATACCTTCGTATAACACAAAGATTTCTATATACACCCCCTCCCTATAAAAAAATTTGGTTTTTCTTAATAATGTACCTCACTAATATTAAAAATATTGATGATATTTATTATCCAAGATATTGGGATAATTTTCATAACAAAACAAATTATATTTTAGTTGAAAATGAGTCTACAAAATTAATCTTAATTTTGTCTCTAAATAATTTTGCCTAAAGAAAATTATTTGGTAGTGAAAGTTGGAAAAAAAAATGAAGAGCTGATAAAATCACAACAATAAGCTTAAAAAATTTATGACGTATTATATAAGGGGCCATTTTCTCATATTATACCTAAGGCCCGTAAAACTCTAGGAACGACCCTGATCGGTCGCTCCAAATCTACATTTTTCAGCTCTAGATCTTGAACCCACTGAAGATCAAGTAACAAGCCTAGAATTTTTGTAATGCTTTTGTTCCCTTGAGTTTTGACCTAGGAACCCAATTGTTCATTTTCTTATTTTGTAATAAATTTTCTATGGTGTTGCATATAATATGTGATTGAATTCCGGTGACAATATAATTAGAATGTCAATTATTCTTATGTAATACTTTTGCACTTCAGACGCGATAAATACTTATATGTTCTAATAGTAATATGTGTCTAAATATTGTCTTTGTCGAACTTCTTTCAACTGAACTTCGAATCCCTCCACCATTCAATAAACTCACACTTCTAGATCTTTTACCAAAATGTTGACTCTTGCTTGAGTTCAACTTTAACTATGTGTTGCTGTCGACCTAAACTTGCATCCAACAAATTTTCAATTTTGCCAATATTATCAACCCTACAATGCAGACATTTAATACTTTCAACATCTTCACGTGGGGTTAGCATCTAAAAAGTAAAAATAATACTCCCCCTTCATTTTTTATAAATTCTTTTTATTGAAAAAAATACATTTTTATCATTTACTTCAAATTCAATATTCTTCAATTCAACGTTTACGTTCATCCTTCAATCAATGGTCGTTGCCGCGTAATAGGAAGGAAAGAAAAGTGTAACCGACGAAAAGAAAGAACTATAAAAGGAAAATAAAAGCAACGTGTCAAGAGGAGTGTGGACAACGTGGCATAAGATATTTATATTTTTATGCTATATAGTTCTAAATCATCGACACGATCACTGTCACATCATAAAACAAAACAACCAGTCACACAACTCCTCTTCTCTCAACACAACAGCTTCTCTTTTCTTCTTCTCTCCACTTTTGCAATCTCTTCCTTCACACACACTTCACTGTAAGTTTTTCTCTTTTTTCTGCATGCACATTTTCATATTCACATTTTCTAAGTTTTTTTACATGAATATTAATTATGATTTTTTCCAACAATATATGTATGTATACTAATGTAGTTTTTTGTGATTTAGCTTTACTACTACAGCTACTAGAGTATAAAATGGAAAATGGAGATCAGTTTCAGCAATCAAAGGCCAAATATGATTGTCTTTTATTTGGTAAAATCACTATTTAATTTATTTAAATGACTTAATTAATTTGCTTCATTAATTAATTGATTAAAAAAATTTGGATTATATTTATAACTTATTTAATATCTGCAGATCTTGATGATACTCTTTATCCTTTGAGTTCTGGATTGTCAGCTCACGTGACCAAAAATATTCAAGGTAATTGAAATAATTATATATGTGATTAATTACTTGGATGTTTCATGTGTAATGTGTTTCTGGAATTTATTTATTTTTCATGGATCCATTGTATTGTAGAGTACATGCTTCAAAAGCTTGAGATACAAGAGGATAGAGTTCCTGAATTATGTGTTTCTTTATATAAGATTTATGGGACAACGATGGCAGGTCTCAAGGCAAGTATTAAATAATTAATTAAACTTTCACTATATTAATTAATTAATTAAATCTAATAGTTTATTGTTAAAACTATGGTGAAAGAATCATCATTTTTGTCTCTTTTTGATCTCATCAGGCAATTGGCTATGACTTTGACTATGATGACTTTCATGGGTAATCATGTCTTTTACATGTTTGATTTGTTCATCTTTTTTATTTGTCCATTTATTTAAATAATTAGGATTAATGTGAAACTTTTTTTTTTTTTGAGAAGGTTTGTTCATGGGAGATTGCCATATAATATGCTAAAACCTGACCCTGTTCTCAGGGGAATTTTGCTAAGCCTGCCCTTTCGAAAGATTGTAAGTTTATTTATCCTTATTTGATGGCCAAAGCCCAAAGTAGTACATAAGCACTTGTTTTATTGGCTTATTTAAGCTTATATACTCACATAAACACTTGTGACATTAACATTTCTGAAAATGTTTAGGAAAGTTTACATAAACAACTTATGACATGTCGGTAAGCTGTTTTACATAAGCTTTTTCAAGCTAGCTTATGAAAACATTAAACAACTTATGACTTATATGAAAAAACTTTGACTTTATTTTATCTTTTATTAAAAAAACAGCTCATAAACAATTAAGTTATAAACACTTGATCATGCTATAAGCTATGATTTCAAATTGTGGACCGAATCACGTGATGCGGCCGCAACATTGCAGTTGCGGCAGTTTCCGCAATTGCAGTGTGGCTGTAAATCAATGTATAAACCGCATTGTAGCGCCGTAACAGCCACGTTGCATCAGGCGGCCATAGCAATCTATGTAGTGCTCACAAAAATTATTTTCCTTGCTTCCTTCTTTATATCATAGATTTAGGAGGTATTTTAAAAGGATTAGAGATATTTAAAGTGATGAAGAGTTGATAATGAAATAGATATGAGATTTCATTGAGGAAATAAGAGACATGTAAGGTTTAAGATAGATACTCCCTCCGTTTCAAAATAAGTGTCGTTTTAGCCAATTGCATACGGATTAAGGAATGTAATAAAGTAGTCAAATGTCATAGCAATTTTACTAAAATAACCTTACTTTGTAAGAACAAGACAAGCTTAAAGTTGCATTGAAAATTGTGAGAGAGAAAAGTTTGAGTATTTATTGAGGGTAAAGTTGGAAGAAAAAAATTAAAGTTGTATTGGAAATGTCAAGTGACATTCATTTTAAAACAATTTTTTTTGGCTGGCTAAAAAGACACTCATTTTAAAACGGAGGGAGTAGTAAATTATAATATTTTCTGCAAATAAAAATAAATTCACGCAGCAACGAAAGCGCACAATGGCTGCAATTTAAAACCATGTTATGGCTGCAATTTAAAACCATGTTGCAAACGCTTTATTAAGTTGTTTATCCAAACATGGTCATGATTCATAAATTATAGCTAACAATATTTTTTATTTTCCTATAGGTTTTTACAAACTCGGACGATGCACATGCAAATAGAGTGCTTCACAGGCTTGGACTAGAGGATTGTTTTGAGAGAATCATAAGCTTTGAGACACTAAACTCCTACAAGTCCAATAACATCAATTCTCCTCACAACAAAGATGGCAATGAATATAAACAAAGTTCCACAGGAATATTTGATTTTTATGAGTACATTTGTAGGCCTGATGCTGATATTGTGCTTCCAAAGACCCCAGTTGTTTGTAAACCCTTTCAAGATGCATTTGAAAAGGTTTTCAAGATGGCAGACATTGACCCTCAAAGAACAGTAAGATTTTATTCTTCTAATCTTTTTGTTATGGTGATCTTACAGTTTGTGTCACTACTTAGCATATTTCTGATTATGTGCTATCTAGTCGGAAATCAAATTATGTATGTATTTATTTATTTACTTTGCCATTTTCAGTTGTTCTTTGACGACAGTATCCGCAATATACAAACAGGCAAAGCCTTGGGCCTTCACACAGTCTTGGTAAGTACTAAGTAGTTGATGGTATTTTATTTTTGAGTTAGTAGTCATTTTGACCCTTAAATGTGTGAGAAACTGTCACTATAAAAACATACTTAAACACGTCTTGTGTTATCGAATGTGTTTTCGCTAGTAAGTTTGGTCTTCAAATGTGTGTTTCATGAATCAATTTGGTCCAAAAAACTATTAGCAAAAACATACTTGAAAATGTTACTGTAATTTTCATATAATCAGAGATACTTTAGTGACAGACTGACAATACCTCACACAATTAAGAAAGAAATGAATATTTGCTCAATTTTTTCTTTTCAATTTTATGTGGACATAATCATCCATTTACAATTCAAAGTTTTTATGGTTGCCTTTGATTTGGTTAAGTTGAATGAAACTTCTTGCCTACGTTTGTTGAACTTAGAAAAATATATGCATGCACATATTCTTATTCTTAAATTAGGACTTTGTCAATGTACTATTTGAAATTTGAAAATCACTTAATATTTGACCGAAATGCATCATATAAAATCATATTAAAATACTTGTTCAGGTGGGTACTTCCCTTAGAACTACAGGAGTGGATCATGCCTTGGAGAGCATCCATAATATGAAGGAAGCATTTCCAGAACTATGGGAAGCAGATGAGAAGAGTAAAATTGTCAAGTATTCTAGAAAGGTTGCAATTGAAACATCAGTTAAAGCTTAACTTATACACATCAACCTTTTGAATTTGTGGTGCCTAATATTGTCTTGGCATCTCTGACTCTGACTAATGTACTTGTTATGTTATCAGAATACTACTAATAACTGATATATTAATGATATAAATAAATGAGTTTTTTATTAGCTAAGTTATTTTCTTAGGGTTTTAATTAGCTAAGGTATATGTGCAATAGCAGAGGGTACTCTGCTTCATCATATATGAATGCAAGCAAAAGGAAACGTTAAAACATAAGAGAGGGTACATTATCGTGCAAAGATTGTGGACAACATTTTTGGATCTAGCATAACACTCTCCCACCGTGGAAGGTGCCGAAGACCACGTCTGTCGGGAAGAATGAGAAGAAGAAAAAAAAAAGAGTAAAAAAAGGTTAATTCTCTTCCCAGATTGCCAAATCCAAAACTGTGGTTTTTAAGAAATCTGTGGAAGGGTTTAAAGTAGCTCTCTTAACTAAATACCTGGTAGAAAACAACACCAAAGCAAGGAAAAGAGACAAATTACAACTTTCATTTAACATTTAACTGAAACACATTGTGATACAATAAACCTGTAGAGGAAAAACTATGCTTTTGAAGAAGAAAATTAGTAAAACATGACATGACAACTCTAGGCGGCTAGGGAAAGAATTAATCAAGGGATGAAGTGTACTCCCGAAAAATTCGGTGAACTAGGCTTGAGAAGTATGCGTCAAGTTAATGTTGCATATATGATGAGAGCTAATTGGCGTTTTTGTACACAGCTGAAGCAGATGTGGACATCAGTTATTCGTAAGAAAAACAAATGTGGTTCTAGTTTGCTTCTGATGGTAAATGTTAATAAACTGGGGAGCAATTTTTGGCGCAGCTTGTGTGCTACCTGGACTAATTTCCAAAATCAGATCATATGGAGATTATGTTCAGGTGGAGGAGTTGAATTCTGGAAGGATAGATAACTGGGCTGACACTGATATGCCCCTTATTAACTATACGGTTAGTCCGATTCAGCATTTTGAAGCAACAAAAGTGGTTGCCAATTATGTTGACAGTTTGAGGAAGATGGGACCTGAGTAATTTGATAAATACACTTCCCTCAATTATAATTGATGACATCAAGAGGTTGTCTCCCCTGATCTTCAAAGTAGTGATGACTGTGTTTCATGGAGGCTTACAAGTGATGGTGAATTCACACTGGCATCAGCTTACGAGGCTGTAGCGATATCGAACAATAGCAACGTGCGTCAGTTTTTTAGAGCAATTTGGAATTGGAGAGGACCACATAGAATTCATTGTTTCATAACTCTTAACATTGATGGTTCCGTGGTTGAACACGGAAGAAAAGCGGCGTGTGGAGGGGTTATGCGAGACTGTAATGGAAAATTTCTTGTTGCTTATGTCGTGCGTATTCATACTTGTTCAGTGCTTAAAGCAGAGCTTTGGGGGTATTTATTATGGTCTCAAGACTACACGGAGTCCTGGATTCTGTAGAATTAAAGTTGTATCTAATTTGTTAAGTGATATTAATTTGGTCAAAGATGGTTGTCCACCAACTCATCCTCATCCCCTACATATGTTGGTGGAAAATATTCATCAAATCCATCGCAACTCAGGTTTGGTCGTTTGAAATCATTGGCTCAGAGAAGCCAATCAGATGGTTGATCGTCTAGCAAAGTTTGGTTTGACCATCAATCTAGATTTCAAGATGATTTTTAAAATAAGAGACATTTTTCCCAGCAAACTTACATATCTCAAGAAGATGTGGGATGTGAAACCACAGGCAAGTACAAGAATAGGTGGGAAAATAATTTTTTTCTCATATTAAATAAACTCTAATTCTTTCGGTGTTTCAACCTTCATGATAGCTGGGTACTAATCAAAATATAGACACAGTAATCAGTCAACAAAGAAAGAACGACATGTGATAACCAAGATACAATTTGATATTTTTGTCAAATCAAACAAGCTTATCACCAGTGATGTAGTCGCCTTCTTGTTAGATCATTGTTTTACTTTGTAGCAGCCGCCATGGCCGCAAAAGTAGAACAATATGGAATCTCCACTAAGATATCATGTCCTTCATGGATTCAACCTCTCATCATTGTTAAGAACCATTGTTGAGGTTGGATTCAACCTTTCATCATCAAGCATAATGACCACATCATCTTCACTAGGACCATACAATGATTTATCCTCTACCAACAAGTCCTTCATGTATTTCAGATTATCAGAAGTAGAACTAAGATAAGTTAAGGATTTTTTATTTGAATATCGATAATCCAAACATAGAAGAAGTGAAGACTTCCTCATTCCAAAATAGTGAGGAAAGAAGAATGGAGCTAGTTGAGGGTTGTAACACAAAAAAGAAAGTGTTGGTTTCTGTTTGAACTTGTTTGATTTTTTTGAAAGGTTATTTGGCTTTGCATCAATATTAAGAGATATTTGGTTAAAGAGAAAAGAAGGAACAAGTGAAGGGTTAGAAGTGGAAAAGGGAAGGAATGGAGAGTTGATGTTGAAGAGTGAAAGAGAGTGTGGAATTGCTTGTTGTTGAAGAGTGTTGTAAGATGAGTTGGTTTTGGAAGTGAACTTTTGAATTTTGAAAGACCGTTTGAACTAGGTAAATGACGTTCAATATATTTGGATTGGATGAAAGGGTATTTGAAGAGGCTATTTGAAAGAATTTTGATGGCATTACTCTCTATTTGAAGGGCGCGTGTGTTTAATAATGGCACTGCATTCTGTTACTTTCTATTTGAAATTATGTTATTAAGAGATTGAAATTCTGATGGTATAAAAAATAATTGTTAATTAATTAACATTTAAAGTACACCGTACACTTTGACATAGAGTCAAAGACCAATCTTTGCTTCAGTACAAAGTGAGCACGTGTCATGTTTCATGTTTTTGCATCTTAGAAAACTCTAACAAACGTAACAACATCACTTTTGATACAATGCATTGCTAGGGAATCATATCATTTGATGAACCCCATCCAATGGAGCTTGAAAAGGAGGCCTTGAAATTTGCAGCAGTTTGGAATGTAAGTGAATTAGAGAAACTATATGGACAAACATACGGTGCAGGACATGTAAATAAATAAATATGTTTGGTGTTTGCATCCACGTTCAATTCTAATCTTATTTGGTTCATGTTTTCCCATCTTACATCAATCTTAATATTTTTTGTACAAATATGCATGCATACATCTTATCTTCGTTAAAAAATATTAGTAAACTACACTCTCCTCCCCTCAAAGATACTTGAATTACACTCATCTCACCTCTTATGTTAAAATATACGCTCCCCTCACTTGAAAATTAAAATTTATACTCATCTCCCCTATAAGATCCTATAAGATGCTTGAATTACAGCCCCCTCCCTTAATAAATAAGTATGCACTACACTTTAATCTATTTTAACATAAATAAATATTTTTATGATATATACTAATTTCGAACCACCATTTAAGAAAAATAAATTCATTTTTTTATAATTTAAATGTCAATGATAATTAAATTTAAATATTTTGCTTTTAATTTTATAATTTAGAGCATAAAACCAGCTTTTAAATAATCATAATTTATTGTCTTTAGTCATTTTTCACATATTTTAATTTTATTTTGGGTTGTTTCATATTTTATAATAGGGGTTAAAACTATATGTTAATGAAATTTTGAATAAAAAATAGAAAAAAATATCTATTCAAATTTTGACTATATTAAAATAGACCCGCAATACAATTTTTTTCCTAAGTGTGTTAGATTATTATTATTTTGCTAGATTATTAGAAATAAAAAAAAAAATATAATGAGGGGGTAAAGTGTAGATTTTAACATAAGAGGGGAGAGGGGATGTAATTCATGTTTCTCTTAGGGGAGAGGAGTGAAATATTTTCTAATATGTTTTGAATAAGAGGGGAGAGGAGTGTATATTTTAACATAAGAAGGGAGGGGAGTGTAATTCAAGCATCTTTAAAGGGAGGGGAGTGTAATTTGTATAGTTTATTACAATACGAAAGTATTAAATATCTATACCTATAATTTTAATCAAAATAAAATTTATTTTAATCAAAATTCACAAAAACTATTATTTGTAATTTATACACACTACCACAGTAAGAAGAGTGGACAAACAGACACAGAGTACCGTCTAAACGTTAGTTTATAATAGTACATGTTACTCCCTCTGTATTTTATTATAAGTCACTTTGAAAAAATATTTTGGATTTATTATAACCGCTTACAATATCAATGCATAATTTAGTAAAAAAATAATATCAATGCAGGATTAATGATTTTTTTCCCTATCATACCCTCTACCATTTATTACTCTCTTTTCTGCACTTTTTTTTCATAGAACATTCTTTTAACCTCTTTTATCTATATCATTAATAAAAAATAATTTTGTAAAATCACTCGCAATTATCTTTTTAATACAAAATTAACTACATTTCTTAATAAATATGAAAATATCAAAACGAATTATAATAAAATACGGAGAGAGAGTAATAGTTAGATGAATACAATTTTTTATGCTCGTGCATTCACAAAAATATGTTTTTATTTTACATATTAGTCCAAAAGTACAGAAGAAATAAATAAATAAATAAAATACAAAAGAATAGATAAAAATAAATGAGAGACTAAATAATTAATTAATGTTGTAATTAAAATTTGCAATCAATTCATATTTTTAACATATGTAGTATTTATTTTCACATGACATGCACGACTTTAATAGAGATATTTAATACATGAAAAATAAGAGATATATGTATTATACTGGTTGTTTGTTCATGTATTTGATGTTATTTTAAGTGATTGAAATGCATGATTCCAAAAATCATATTTGATACATAAAAAAGGACATAGATATGTATTTATTGCCCAATATATTAGTTGTTTGTTCATGTAGTGATGGTGTTTTTGATTAAAATGCATGACTACAAGAGTCACTTTTAATTCATGAGAACAAGCGGAAAAAAAATAATCAATTGTTGTGATTTACCTAATATTCAAAAAAAAATTAATTTAAAATAAATGATATCTTATTATATATGTTTTACTATTTTTTTTCCTTCTAAGAAATCAAAACAATTATATTAAAAATAAGACCCAAACAAGCACTAAAGGGGACTCAACAAAAGGTCTGAGAATACACAAAAGAAAAGGGAGTTAAGGCCAACAAATGAAAGAACACATTACAAGGTATTAAAATTAAAACCATTACAAACAAACATACATACTAGACCATTTGGAATTAAAATAAAAAATATAATTATGTTTCTTCACCTTTAGCCACCACCAGAAAAAAGATATTGACACATTCAAGTAAATGCTTCTGAGATATTTCTTTATTGCAAAAAATCTAAGAGTCGTGTTCTTTCCAAATAATTCAAATACATGCAAACTAAATCACTATGAAGAAACGACGAATGTCCTTCCGGAATAACTGCGAGCCACCAAATTGCAAAGTGCGCATACAAACATCAGTGAGACACTAAAAATTCCCAACCGCTGTAAGACACGAAGACAAATGCTACCGAAAAATAACTTTCCAAGAAAAAATGATTAAAAGATTACTCCTCCTCGCAACCTCTTGAACACGCCATTGAGATTAAGGGAACAACTCCATGTCTAATCAAATTATCTTTGGTCGAAATCCTCTTGCTCAGTAACCTCCACACAAATAATGAAACTTTAAGAGACACGACTTTGTTCCAAATATTATTTGTGAAAAGGAGGACGGATAGGTTGCTCGTATTGGATAAACAGGTGATAAACTCCTTTTACTAAATAGCCTTCCTCTTGAGCATATTATAAAACATTTTTATGCAATATAAACATGTAGATATCAACAAATCTAGAATATCAATGAATCAAAGAAGATATACCACCAAACATAACATGTTTTAAACAAATGCGTAAGAACTCAGTCTAATACATTATAAATCAAACCCTTTCAGGTTAATAGAACTACACCTTTTCGGGTTCTTGAATCATCAAACCCTTTCGGGTTAAAAGAAACAACAGACCCTTAACGGGTTTACGAAACCAACCACAAAAAAAAACAATGAATCTGAAATTCCATCCAATCTCTAATAAAAAACATAAACACATAAACATAAAAACAACAAAAACAAAACAACAAACCAAGTAGCCATAGACCTACGAGAACGAACAACCCTTCGACAACAAAATCGGTGACGCACGAAACAACCTGCTACTGAACAAAAATACCGTTCATAATTTACACGCGTTAGTACAATAAATAGAGCATAAAGACAGACACGTGAGTGTCTGCCTTTTCATTTTATCAGTCTTATTAATCATATTGCGTCAATTATCATTTTATTTTATGAACATCTGTGTAAGGCATTTTAAGCAACTACTAAAATATATTTTAATACATTCTTATGTTAAAAGTAACATTGATAAATAATTAACTCATTCATAAATCTTTGTCAAATGTCTCCGTGAGTTTAACTCAGTTGGTAAGGACAATGCATAATATATGTAAGGTCCGGGTTCAAATCCCGAACACCAAAAAAAATCTGTGTAAAAAAAAAAACTCATTCATAAATCTTAAAATTCTATAATGACAATCAACAATTTTTGTACATAACTCCAAACTTATCATTTATCATATATCATACGTACGCATTGCAACATAATTTATCTTTTTGAAAAATTAGTTTTTATCACGACTCATCTTTGTAAAAAAAAAAAACTTAACTACTTAAATCAAATCAAATTTATATTTAAACCCGCCAACGCGCACATCTAGTATCTTCGTTATTCACGGTCTAATCTATCCCTCAGTTGTGTTTCATTAGCCATCAATTTTCCTACTTCAAAATTTTTACAAGCACAAAGCCAAGTTTGAATGAATTTTGGCATGGTTGGGTTTCCTTCGTTATTGCTATTTCCTTTAAAAGTGTTCATAGTAGTACTACTACTAACAACAGATCACTGTTCAATTTCACCTAATGAGCCAACCATATGAAGTGTTCGGTTTTCTGAGTTGTATCTATTGGTTTTTTATATGTGAAACAATGAACATGATGTTTTCATGTCACGACTCTGTTTTCCCAGCCACTGTGTACATCATGTAACTTTTACATGTTCAATTCTCCCTATATGAGTTGTGTCCTGTGACTTGTTCATTCAGTTACCTTTTAATGGGAGACCAATTTATCATGACAGTTTGCCCATATTTGATATTGATCTCGTACAAAATTCATAAATTAGTATGTAGGCCTAAATCTTAATTATAATGCACCTGAGATATGATTATATGAAACTTGATGTGATTGAGTTTTATAGAAACTTAATTTATCTGCATAATATGAAAGGTACATACCATTTTTTGCTTTAACCATTGCATGATTTATCTCTAAAATATGAAAGGTATATATGAAAAATAGAAAGAGTTGTTCTGAATGTGCTTGAATTGCTTAGCATTCATTCTTGCTTAATATATGTACATGGAAATTACAATGATAGTGAATAACTACTCCCTAAGATACACTGAACCTGTTCTAATTGCTAAACGATATTGAATCTAAGCTAACTAGAAATTGATAAAAGGAAAGACAGAAGGAATCAAACTAATAGCAATATATTATTGAAAATTGTACAAAAGATAGTCATAGAAGTCCCCCATTCCCTTCATAGGTTGTTCTTGGAGTGGGTCATTCAACCCTCAAGATGAGATTATTGTAGCTATAGCCATTGAGTTTGTTCATAGCTATCTGAGCATCTTCCTTGCTGACAAAGGTGACATAGCCAGACCCCCTACACATGCCAGTATTTTTATCAATAGAAATATAGACTTTGCTCACAAAACCAAAAGGACTGAATAGCTCATACAAGTCAGGCTCCCTCGTGTTCTTCGAGAGGTTGGTTACCCGCACATAATTCTCAATGTTCCGCCTCATGTCTGACCCTGCACCACCTCTCAAGCCAGGAGCTACATATACACCCCTAGCATCAAATGGTTTTTTTGGGAGACCCTGATATGAACCACCATTCGTCTCAAAAGTGATGCATTCCATACGAAAAGGTCGTTTTGGATGAAATGCACCATCATTTGTGGAACCTGTTTATAATAGCCGCAAGATATAGAGTTATCATGATATTGAAAGGGAAATTAATCAAGACATCTAAACAAATTAAGTGAGAAAATAATTAACTGTTGATATTTTAACCACTTACGATTTGTTATTTATCATTGGTTGCTATTATTCACGTTACTCACATCACAAAAACCTAATCTACTAAATCCATGCAACAATACGTTAACTAGTATTTTGTTTAATCAAGAACAGATGTATAAGAATTCACATTAAATTCAGCGCATTAGCATAAATTGTGCAAGGTTTCTTAAACAGAATAATTACAGTAAACAATTCATAGTTCCAAGCATTATGATGGGTTTGCAAAAGCTAGAGTATAATGTAGCTTTGGCTTACTGTGATACCAAACAACTACTTATGATGGGTTTGTTTAAATTTTGGTTTTTTGGCAAGAAATCATGCAATGTTTACGTGTAAATGACTTGTGTTGCTTAAATGTTTAGATGTTTGTGTAGTTTTGAGTTTTAGAGAATTTTTTTAGAATTAGGGTTTGTTTAAATTTTGATTTTTTTGCAAGAAATGATACAATGTTACATGTAAATGACTTATCTTGCTTAATTGTGTTTGGATGTTTGCGTGTTAATGTTGTAGTTATGATTTTAGGGTTTATGTATAATTTGCACTCCAAGTGTTTGATGAAATGTTTGAATGAGTTTTTCATTGATTTTTTTAATTTCTTATTGTGTAGATTTGAAGCAATGGCGGGGTGGATCGACGTTCATGCACAATTCAACGACGGATAACCTCAAAGGTTGAAGGTTCGGTGCCTTGGTGTAACGTTAAGAGGTCTCAAGGATCAACTGAATGAATTAACCAAGGAGTCAACTCCAGAGACACAAGGAGGGTGGAATGCGTTCAGTATAAACGTCCAACGCTCGACGAGGGGAGAATATCATTCACTTGGGTGGAATTAACAAACGACGAAAACGTGAAGAACAGGTTTTGGGAGCACAACATGTTCTAGTGAACCGATATGCGGGTAACGTTGCTGAGATCAACTGAAGATATTATCAACAGTCTGATTCCGCCAGAAGATCGTGATTAGGTAGGGAAATGCACCTTCCAACAATAACAATTGTCTTCCTCTGAATGAGGTAATTCAAACTTGTTAAACGACAGTTCCCAAGCATTCACCTGGAAGTGTTATTGTTTCATTCAAAAGATTAAATTCCTATTAGTTTGGTTTAGATGAAGGTATTGAAGTGTCAATGACTGGACCTCATTCTTTTGGCATTTGAGTACCATCATCTAAACCAAACTAACAAGAATTTAATCTTTTGAATGAAACAATAAAACTTCCGGATGAATGCTTGATAACTGTTGTTTAGCAAGTTTGAATTTACCGTATTCAGAGGTAAGATAATCGTTGTAGTTGGAAGGTGCAGTTCCAAATGTAATATAATGTAATTATAGAACATATTTAAGAACTTTCTGTAACGTAATGTAATGTAACTTTTATTCGAATTTATTTAATACACAATTTTTATTCGAATTCACGCTGAGTTTAATTAGTCTTTATTCAAATTTATTTAATACGCAATTTTTATTTGAATTCACGCTAAGTTTAATTAGTCTTTTTCGAATTTAGGCAATTTTTATTCGAATTCGCGCAATTAAATTGCATTGAACACCGTCCAAAAAATGTGTGTTCTTCGGTTCTGACCACCGGCCAACGTGCGTGAGTTAACTCGCGCACATGTCAGTGGTGCGTGACTTAACTCACGCAAAGATTATAAGGTGCGCTAGTTAAGTCACGCTGCGTGACTTTACTAACGCAGGGGCATTAATGTCTTTTCAGTTGGGTGCGAGCGAAAAGTGCAGGGCGAAAAGCAGAAATCTAAGGATCAGACCGACTAAATTACTATGGCCCAAGACCCGTTTGGATTATTCTTAATTTTTATGTAATAAACTTGTGTAGATAAATAAGTTAATAAATCATCAAATTGATCTATATCTTTGTAAGTCATTCTCAATTTAGTTTTAGACTTTTTTAATATTTTAATCTAGTCTTTGTCTTTGTCAAAAAAATTTCAATTAAGTCATTTGTTACGTGACAAAAACATAAAGAGAGAGTCCTAATTGAGAAACATTTGATTGAGACAAGGACTAATTTAAAATAGGCTAAAATATGGTACTCGTGCCTGCAAATATGTCTCGTTTAAGTTTTGGTCCCTGTAAAAAAAAATTTTGTTTTTGGTCCCTGCAAATTTTTTTGTTTTTTAAAATTGGAGGGACTATTTTCGGAAACAAAATTTTTTGTAGGAACCTGTTTAAAAAAACAAAATATTTTGCAGGGACCAAAAACTACAAAATGGGTCCAGTCATCATGTGCCATGTATGCAAATCATCACAAAAATGGGGTAGGGACTATTTTAAAAAACAAAAAATTTTGCAGGGACCAAAAACAATTTTTTTTTTTACAGGGACCAAAACTTAAACGAGACATATTTGCAGGGACGAGTGCAATATTTAAGCCTTTAAAATATTCATAAAGTCAATGACTTTTAAAGATAGAGACCATTTGATTATTTACTCATGTTTATATGAATTTTTAGCCAAGGTCGTACAAAGATAGAGACCATTCATACAAAGATAGTTGACGAGGTTGATGCAAAGAAATATAATTACCACTGCGTGACTTAAGTCGCGCTGCGTGAGTTAACTCACGCTAGTTATAAATCCTGCAATGTAGGCTGCGTGATTTAAGTCAAGCAGGGGTATTTTTGGAAGTTTGGTTGGAAACGAGTATTCTAAATTTTTCAACTGAAGGACAACTTAGTAATTTCACATGTTGAGTTGAAACAGAATAAAACAACAACAAATAGAACATCGTTCAATCAGATTTGGAGGAACTAGGTTAAGGCTGTTGGTCGCATCGCAGTGTTCTTCAGAGAAAGCGAAAATTTTGAAAGCAACTTACGATGGCAAAACGAGAGCTTTCAAGCGTTTTGAAGAACTTGAAGGTAACAATAAACCAAACCCAAGTCGTTATCGTTGAATTTTTTTCTGAGGATTTTTCTCACTATTGTTTGATTCAAGTTTGAAAGTGAAAATTCATGTTCTGATTAATGATGTTAATCTTTGTTTTGTATTGTTTTGGTGTTGGATAGTTCATGCAAAGAGCAGCTGCAAGAGAAGAGAAAGTTGAGAAAGTAGAAGAAGAGGTCAAGCATGATGTTAGTTTTGGTTCAACCCCAACAATTTCTAGAAAATGGTACTTTTTTTTTCCTTCAATAAATTCAAATAATGTGTATTGTTTTCATTTTTTAATGCATATGGGTCATGAATTCTGGGTCTGTTTACCAATTTTGAGCCATGACTGATGTACATATTAGAATTGAAATTCATGGTCTTCTTTGGATTTGAAATTGGTCTTTTCAAAACTTTTTATGTGAAATTTTGAATTTATCTTGTGTTGTCGAATAGTAGCTATAGTGGCGCGGTTTAGTACAAATTTGATTTGTTGTCCTTTTCAAGTTGTCAACATTAAATTTGTATCTATCTTAGCGTCGTCAAATAGCGGCTATAACGGCGCTGTTTATTACAAATTGAATTTGTTCCCAAATAATGGCTATAGCGTAACTGAATTTGAACCGGTGTTATCAACTGTGGATGGCGGAAAATAGATGTCTTTTCAAATTCGAATATACTGCCGCACTATTTTTACCACAATAATGGCTATTTAACAACACTTTTATAAATCTCGGATTGTGGAACGACATGGATCGATTCAATAATGGCTGTTTGACAACACTTATTTGAACAAATGCTATTGTTCTGTGATACGCTATTTAGTACGAAGGGTTGTCAAATAGTGGTTATAGCACTTAGCATAGCAAAATTTGAACCTGCTGCTATTTTTTGCAATACACGTTTGACAACATTGATTTATCTCTCTTCTTTTGTCAAGTGAAACTCTGATGTATTTCTAATGTGAAAATTTATCTCCCGATATCAATTTACAGATTTTGTATTTATGTATTGTTAAATACCATCTATACGGCGCTGTTTGGTACAAATTTGATTTGTTGTTCACTCGTCCTCTCAAACATGTCACAATAAGTTTGTATTTGTTTTACTGTTGTTGAATAGCGGCGCTATTTAGTGAAGAAATTGTATTTGCTCCAAAATAGCGGTTATAGCGTAACTGCATTTGAAAACATTGCTATGTGATATGTGATTTAATACAAGTGTTGTCAAATAGCGGCTATAGCGATACTATAGTATTGTAGAATAGCAAAATTTGAACTAACCAGTATTTTTTTGCCATCTGCGATTGACAATACTGATTTATTTCTCTGTGTAATTAAATGCTGATATGTGAATTTTGTAAAGTTAAACTTTCTGATTTATTTCTCATGTCAAAATTTATCTCTCAATATACAAATTTCTAAGATTTTCTATTGATAACTTAGAATGATTAATGTTTTCAAAAGTTGAGATACATCGTAGCAATCGTTTGTCATGTTATTGGTATCCAGTATTGCTTATATGCTACCTGTTCAAAGTTCAGAGTTTGAAATTTTTTGATATGTTTCGTGTAAAATTATGCTATCTGTTTCTCTTTATTGCTGTTAACTGAAAGATTGGTTTTTCAATTAATTAGTACAGCTTTGTTTCTGAATTTCTGAATTGCGATATGGTGTGCAGGAATTATTGGTGAAATATGGGCATCTAATGTTTACTTATATACTTGACAAATCTTAGCCTTTTTACATTATAAAGTAGCAAATATTAAATAAATTTTGAAACCACGTCTACTAAAATCTGATAGTTCTGATACACAACTGTCTCTTATCTACAATTACTTTCTTGAGAAATACTAGCAACACTCACTTTTCAACACTCTCTCTAATACTCACTCTTTTATTGGATGGAATCAATGTATGTCCCACCATTTTGTGTGGGTTCAATTTTCAAAGTATACACCCACAATGATTTAAACCAATAAGAG
>Ga0315915_1000350_pt1 | contig 44478 bp, 19 predicted proteins | sample MpolbnodulesMG_FD_207738 | JGI IMG/M metagenome (GOLD analysis project Ga0315915, IMG submission 207738) | Medicago polymorpha root nodule microbial communities from Los Angeles, California, United States - branched nodules | ecosystem: Host-associated > Plants > Roots > Nodule | place: USA... | reverse complement strand
TACAATATTCTATACATTTATGTACAATTTAATATAAAAAAAAATACAAAAATTAACTTAAAAATAAAAACTAAAAATAGTGATTGAAAATTTCATAGAGACTAAAAGTTGCCGATGATTATTTGGATTGACATCCTACTGGCCGTTAGAAAAGTAAAAAGTAATTGAAATTAAAAAACAGAAAATCTGATAAACAAGCCTCTTGTTATTTGAAGAGCTTGAGTTTTTTTAATAACAATGGTTTGGGAGTGATGAACTCAATGGTTTTGAAAGGTTTCTTCACTACTCCTCCGAACTCAATAAACGTTTTGGTTTCAGATCTCCAACTTCACATCCTAATGAAAGCAAGGCGTAGCAATACGAAGTACGAACTCACTATCACAACACAACCAAGTGTACTTTGTTTCTATTTGGGAGGGATGTATTGTTTCAGGTACCAAACGATGGAGAAACAGTGGATACATTTCTTCAAATAACAATTATTTATATCCTTTTTTACCTTCTACACTAGGTAGCCAATCTACATCACCTGCAAAATCAAGTAATTTAAGCTGTCCAAAAAAGAAAATTATCCTCAAAAAAAAAAAAAGGGTCTCTCACGGTAGGAGACCTAACGTGGTCTCCCACCCTAAATGGCACCTGTTAAATGAACTCTTTTTCTTTTATATATTGAAATGATAATTTCAGTTACATATCGTACAAGTTGTTTCAACCGAAACACCTTTTTTCTTCCAAAAAGTAACACACGAGTGAAGCTCACGTTCTTTTTCCTGATTAAACGTTTTAATCAACAATTGGGGACCCCGAAAATAAATGTCAATTGTTACCTTCCACTACGGTCAATATTATCTTACCCTTGCGTCAAAGAAAATCTTACAGCGTAAAGTATGATAAAATGTACATAGGACGAACCATTTGTCAAAAAAAGAATAGTAGTTGAGTAAAAAAGTAGTACGAACAATTGTACAAATTTTTAGAGAATTTTCATAAATTAAAATTGTAAATTTATTAAAATATGATGAAATAATAAATAAACAAAATCGAAACTCATATAAATTGGTTCCAAATATTATTATTTTTTAGTGGCTAGTGTACTTTTTTTTTAAGAGGCTAAGGGAGTAATAAAGTCTCTAATTCTCCTTATTGCCAACCTCTGTACTCCGACAAATAGTTTACCAATCATTCCAAGATATTTTCCTGTGGTCTACACCCACCCACCCCCCAAAAAAATATTAAAAATAGATTCAATAGAGGAAACGATACTTGACGGAGCCTTGAAAAAAGAAAGAGCATAAACAGGAAACGAGGACAGGACAAACTTCAGCAGAATCAGACGACCACCTAATGATCCCGAAAAGCCAATCGACGAGCATTGCCACCAATAGGCAAACCAAGGTACATAAATAGAATAGTTCCAACCTTACGGTTCAAAACCAACGCTGCTTCAGCTAACCAAGAACCTTGAACATTTACCCCCACCAAAAGACTCTTCGAAAAATTCACCTTTAAACCAAACAAGTCTTAAAAGAGAATAAAAACTGCTCGCATACTTCTAATATTCGCCCATGATTTTTCACCCAAGATTAAAGTGTCGCCCAGTGGCTAGTGTACTTGTTTTGGGTCAATATTAGTGTCTAGTTCAAATAAAATAAAAAAACTTTAGTAGCTTCATCTGGAAGAACAAAAAAAATAGAAAACTTCAGTAATTTAATGACAATAAGGCAGTGGCATATGGCAAGTAGAACTAACGTTTTTTACAAGGATATAACTAAGGTTGTTATATGTACTTTCAGGAAGAACAAAAATTATTATTTTTTATTTAATTAAATTTACAAAACTACCCTCCAATTTAAAATTCGTTTGCATATAATGGTAAATGGGTATTTTTGTCAAAAGCAAGTAGGTGTAGGTTGCTAACCAACTAAAATAAAACAGACATGAAGCACAGAGACGATTATAAAGGGGTGAACACTTGTGCTTTTTCTTTCAAGTTTATTTCGAAGGGGTGAACCACTTGTGCTTTTTCTTTCAAGTTTATTTCCAACATAGTCAGCATCACCCTAACCTACAAGTTCAAAATGTGAACACTTATTGTACCAAAGGCCAAGATCTATGTACCTATCAAGTATTTGAAAATTCTGTTCACAGCTGTGTGATGAGATTCTTTAGGACAATATTGTTTTGGTTATTTTTTTCATTTTTGGCTTATAATTTGGGACAAAGATAATGAGTTGTATATGAGATAAGGGGCTTGAATCAATTACTATCAAATACAGTATCAATTACTAGAATAAAGAGATATTGTTATGATGGACTAGTTTTTAATCAATAATGCATGATTCTCTTTAGAAATTAACTTAGTCCCTCAACTATAAGTTTTTTAACTACCAGTAAGAGGGTTAGTTGAGGTGAACAAAGGTTAACTAATAGAAAACATAATGTAAAGACACAATTTGCTATTGAAGATAAATTGCAGAAAATTACAGTTTTATTGATTGGTGCATCTAAAATGGCTTGTGCAACTGGTTTTTATACAGAAAAACAGACAAGGCCCTTATCTGTCACCATATACTTGCAAGAATGGCTGGCTATTACACATAATGTATACTCTACTGTTTGTCGATATTGACCAACAAATAAATAAAATTATGCGGGAATAGGATATCGAGTAATCTTAATAATCTTGCGTGAGTAACCGCTTCTCTTCCTCCTCTAACCTTGCAAGCCATTTGAATCCAAGATCACAGCCTGCTTTTGCAGCTATCTGAAATTTTTCTTTTGCCATCTCTACTGGATCAATTGAAACACTTTCTTTCTTCTTACCTCGCATTTGAGCAGCCGAACCTCTCTTGAACTTTGTTAATGATTCTGGTATTTTGACACCTGAGGCACAATATCCTTTCTTTGATTAATATCAGACTTTAAATAGGACATCCTAACGATGCAAGCAACCCACCAGAATCAGCCAGAAAACATAAAAGTACAGTGAAGCAAGCCATCTAAAGCCAATAAAGATTGTTTATTTTAAGGCCTATTGGTATTAATGTGTCTTGTTCCCTGTCTAAAATAATTCCTAAACATGATTTAGTTAGAAGTTATAGGAGCAATCCTTAGTTTGAGACTGTTCAAGTTATGGCTTTTGATTAAAGAATGAGAAAAATAACAAGAGCTTGAATATCAGAGAAAGCAGTGCTGGAATTAAAGGGTAATTCAGTCAATTGCTTGTGTTACCTAAACGCAAGCTAATAAATATTTCTGTGTTACGAAGAATGTGAAACAAGAAAGTCATTAACGAAAATGCTAGAACTTCTATTTATCAACAAGATTGTTACATTAGTCTAGAATCTCTAGATTAATTCATAGACTACTGTTACCATGCCTGTTTAACTCCATTTCTGGTTGTGGCTTACTTAATCTGATCAGGAATTGTTTCAACTTTGCTACATCTTAACCTATTTGAAATTACTTTGCTCTATAGTACAAATAAGCCAGCACCTAAGCTATTGATGTCTATTGCATGTTCTTTAGGTGAATTATATAGAAAACTCGAGATATACATGCAACTTTTCTATCCATCATCATGACTTTTAAGTTTTAAAAAGTTTGGTGAATCATCTCTAACTCCACTAGGAAGGTCTGTTGTAAAGTGTAATTGAACTTCTGCACAAATACACCCATTGTGCAAAGCATTCAATAATTTGCCGAAAATGTTTGGTTTCGGCTTTATCTATTGACACTTTATCTGTTTTACTTTCAGCAATCACAATCAAGTAGTCAGATTTGTGTGTCAACCTATTTGACATTACTTTCCTCTATAGTACAAACAAGCCAGCACCTAAAGCTATTGATGCCTATTACATGTTCTTAAGCTGAATGTGTGTCCTGGAAACAGGCGCATGTGTAAAAAACAGGGTAAGACCGCGTACAATGCACCAAATTGGTGGAACCCTTTCCTGGACCCTGCGTATGCAGGAGCTTTAGTGCACCAGGATGCCCTTTTTTTCTTAAGGTGAATGCATGTACGGGAACATGATATTTCTGCCTCTGAGTGAGCTCTGGCGAGGCAAAAATTGAAAATGGTTTGGGCACAGAAGAATTGCCCACAAGCCGTAAAATCGGTTGGACTGTACTATTCTAGCGATTCAATGAAAAAGATGCATGCGGTCGGGAACATGCGGCCTGGTTCTACAAAAAATGCAGAGTTGGGTTAAAACTTAAAAAACCCTAAAAACGTGTTTTCTGATAAAAATGAAGCAAACATTTTGTATTCGCTTTTACAGGGATACCTTTTGTATTCTCACGTTTACCTATATAAGGCATGCATTTTCTAATCTAACTTTTTCTATTAAAAACGTGTAAACTTCTAACTTGTGAAATTAGTAAGATCTTATGATCCGTGTTACGATCTTGTGCCCCCTTCCCGGTCTTGGGTAGGATCTCGATTCTGACTGCTTCATAATCAATAAAAGACATCTTTTGCAGAAAACTACCTTTTAAATGGTGTACTAGTAGGCATTACAGAGAGCTAAGTGCCTATAGTTTCTGAATATTTACTTGTTATGAAAATATGGTCTTAGCATCAGTAATATACTATATAACGAAGTGCAGCTTGAAAGGAAGTGGGGATGGGATTGGATGCATGGTTAAACTTTTCTACACAAACAGTGCATACCAAATCCTAAATTAAATGAAGAACACCAGCTGACCTTTAAGAAGAAGAGATCCATATGCAATAGCTGCCCCAGCATGTCCCTACAAATACATGGAATAAATTAAAAAAACCAAGACAAAATCTCTGAACAAGCAACTAAGAGTTAATCTTGTTCGCACTTGTGAACGAGAAGAAAGCAATAAATATATTCGATTAAACTCGGGTAGATTAAGATAAGTTTTCTTTATAATAATCGAACATTTTCATGTGTAAATAAATGGAATATCAGAAAATTTTATAAATTAACAAAAGTAAATAAATGTGTTGTCTTTAGCTAGGTAAAACATGATCATGAGAAATATATATTTATACACATTTAACAAAATACTTCCTCCTTTAATTATGATTCGGCTAAAGGGTCATCAAGATTCAATATTACATCCTCCCTGACTGCATGCTATAAATCACGAGTATAAACCATGCTTAAAAGCTCCTGACCAAATGTTGCCTTTCAAGATAACCCAGGTAACCACATTCCCCCATCCCCGTGTGTGTTTATTTGAGTGTGTGTTGGCCACTAGGCCAATAGCAAAAATGCTACCTTTCAAGGCCTCCATGCATACTGAACCTTTATTAAAATTCTCATGCTAGGGCTATTTCTTGTTGGGCCAGTAATTTTAGAATATGATTCTTTGTTGAGTTGCAACAAACGTCGAACATTATAGTTTAAATAAAATCACATTTAATTCAACTTACATTAGCTTTCAGTAAACCGGTATAAGTTTCGAAAGAAAAATTGGATTAAAAGGGCAACTTTGAAAAACTTTAACTTCTGGGAATCAGCGTATGAGTAATCAATGAAACTCTAGAGACTAAAGGTTCATATCTCATGAAACACTTCTTCTAATCTTTTCATGAAGGTATAAAACTATAAATACTCCATCCCATGCGAAAACTGTCAGGTGCGATAATGTACTCACTTTAAGAGCGAGTGCAAACAGGATTTCATAACAGCATAAAATAATGACATACAATATATGCTGAACTCATTCTACTCACCACACGTAAAAAAGTACGAATAGACATTTTGTCCATAAATAATAAAAAAATGTTTAATACACAAATCAAGGTTTTAAGGAAAATTAGTTCTTTAAATTTGATTAATTGATATACTACCTTCTCTGATGCCCTATGGAAACACCACAACGCCGAAGCAATATCTTTCTTAACACAATCGCCAGTCAAATATACAGCACCCAAAAGGTAAAGAGCTTCTGGATGCAACTGAAACATATAACATACACAATAAGGTATTGCGATGCATTTGAAATTGTGACAAGATCTAACTCACATAAGGTAACAAACCTGATCCACAGCTTTCTCCAAATAATAAAAAGCTTGTTGATCTGAATGGATATCCTCATTCTGTCTCCAAAAATATATATATTAAAACATTTCAGTTAAAAAAATCTAACAAAAACTTGGGATCTTCATACTTCCTAATGTATCCAGTTATGAAACATAAAAAAAATGAAGAAAGGGAGAACAAGATTACATAGCAGAAGTATCCTACTCAAGTAAACCTTAGAAATCAAATGTAATTGCAAAAATATGATCGGGCAAGACAATAAAAACAAGGGAACCACATAATATCCGACCCTGGCCATTTTGTATGCAGGTTAGCCAATCATTCTCCTCCCCAAGGTCATATACCTCATTCGTTAACCACAAAAAGTTAAAATACAATCTAAATCTACAATAAATAAATCTGCAAATAGTAATTTGAGGAGGCATGGATGAATAATGGTTCAAGCGATTGACTCTAAATCTTTATATTTGGCTATAATATACTTAAACGAATTCTAACAATATAAGGTGTAGAGTAGCCTCACCTCTACTCTTAAATGACAACCCAATGCATACTGTGCATCAGCATCACCCATATCTGCTGCTTCTACCAATAATGCTGCCGCTCTGTTGCCAAGGAAAAAAGGGGAAAAAATCAAACCACAAAACTAATATGAAAGTCATTGGTGACAAAAAGAAAAATAAATTGTGTTGTAAACAGCTACTTCATCATACTTCAAAAAAATGAGTTTTATAGTGTATTGAAGCATTCCTTTCCATTTAAAGTCTAATGTTTGCTTTGCCATTCTTGTGGATAGCTACTCAGCTGAGTTCACATCATAAAGAAGACCCACACAAGCAATTTCATAGCAAAGCAGAAACAACATGTAATGATTTGGATGATAAAATAATAATCATCAATACCATATTATAAAGAAACCCCAAAAGTAACTACTAGTTTTTTGACGGACCTATTTTCTGTTCAAATTTGCCCTAGACAACACAGTTCTTTCCCAAATTTAAATTTCGAAACATGGATTTTGAAACTGAAATTTAGATAAGTATAGATAACATTGATACTACGAAACTGAAACAAGCGAATCAAATTATTTAAACATACAGCTAATATGTCTGTCTTTCCACAAGAAATGATAATAAATTTATAGGTATGTTCTTGGCATAGTATATATGCATTTCTTTGATGGAAAATAGGCACAGCATGAAGAAACAAAACATAACGAAGGACAAAAGAGTCGACTTACACAGCCTTATTTGCGCCAGGAACATGGTATTTCATATGCAATCTGGACAGCCAATACCTAGCATGAGTATTGGAGTTGTCAGCCTCCAAAGCAAGCTCAAAATTCTCCTTTGCTGTCTATTTAAAAACCTCAAATAAGCAATGGTCTATCTATGTATTGTTCTGTCGTATAAAATCTTAAAATAGAGAAATGGTAGCAGTGATTACGTTAAGAAGAGGGATGAGACGCCTATCATTGAGCTCACAATAATCAATGACTCTATCAACTTCCTTCAAAGCATTCCATCCTTTGGCAATAAACTCCATAGCTTTCTTGTTCCTGCTATGCAATCCTCTCTGCATATAATTTCCAACAAAGATAAGCAAATTTGTTCAAAAACAATACTAATAATCTAATTGTCAGTTACATGCCTGTTGATTGAATTGGAAAAGTGAAACATTTGGAATGATTTTGGACAACAATGCCCTACGCAACATTTTGTTACAAACAATTCCTGTAACATACAAACAAATTCAGAGGTTAAACAACATAGAAACAATTCCTGTAACATCGGAACAACAATGGAAGCGGGTGGTACTGACCTGAGATGAGAGAGTGAGACACCACGGCGGTGGCGACGGTGATCAGTTAACCAGTAAATAGGAGGTATTTTGGTATTTACGAGAGGTTAAAGAGCAAATTCAGAGGTTAGAAGAGCAACATCCTTTTTTTTTTTTAGTTTACTTAAATCCCTTTTTATTGTTCTTCCTCTTCTAAAATTCAGTTTAAGTAAGTTGAGTTTAAGTGTACATACTTAAACTCAGCTTAAGTAGGTCATGAGATTATGTAAAGCGGATTTGAGTGTTCATAATTACTGAAATTTGTTTTAACTTCTTCAAACTTGTTTAATGATTCTATATAATCTTATTTTAGATAGGTATATATAAACTTAATTTAAATGTATTATGTAAACTCAATTTAATGATTATTTAATCGTCACTTATGATCATCTCTCTATCGGTACTCATTTATTATGTTTTATAACATTTTACATTTAATTAGAAGAAAACTTTATTTATACATGTATCAATTATTTGTTTACGGGAACAAATTTAAATTAAAAGACATTTTTAAACTTTTTTTTACTTTGTGGGGGCATGTGCCCCAATCTCATATGAATGCATCCGCCATACATTCAAACTTTACCGTGGGCAATACAAATAGTTGTGAATTTATTATCTAAAGTACACTTTTGGACTAAGAAGAAGATAAGTTACTTCATTTTCAATTATGAGCATCATCGAAACCTTCCGCATCCATCATGAGTATCTCTAACATATTCTTTTAGTTAATACTTCACTTGCAAACTACAAAGATATATTTCACTTGCAAACTACAAAGATATGTCTGATTGATTCGTTATCTAATTGACAAACAAGAGAAACCACATCTTTGCTACTTCATATTCCTTAAGGCATAAACGATTCCTCCCTAATATTCCTTACTGATTGTAGACAATAATTTACCGCCTTTACTCGTCTTCGATCGTCTCATCATGATCAAATGGTCTTGATTTAAGATCAGAATTATAGATAAAAAAATAAATCTTTTTTCGTTGAGATGTTTGATGAAGATCAAACGATTAATAATACAATGATTGCGTTTCCCTCAAAAAAATACAATGATTGCATTGAAAAGTTGGCTACAAAAAATCTTATTTCCTAATCTCCACGTAAAAATTTTCACTTATAGGAAAAATTGCAAAGACCACACAACTTTTGTCAATGACATGCCACCTCCCATTCCTCCCAATCAATAAGACTACACAAACTCTATAGACACTTTTGACCGTGCAGAGACTCTGTTACAAATAAATCTCCAAATTTGACATTGGATATTCTCTTTGAAAATTGGATACCTTGGGTTAGTTATTGTAATTAAGGGCTCATTACTTTTAATCACAAAAAAAGGGGTCATTACATGTTTAATAAGATTGTTTTTCTTGGTCGTGGTATCAAGGGTTGCTTGACGTTTATATTTTCCTTTTGCTAAATCTAGATATCATTGAAGTGGTTTTATATATTTTTAAAATATATATCATTCCTTTTTAAAAAATTCATATGATTGAAATGGTTGATGATGAAAGTAATTTAAAGATGATAAAGTCACAAAAATTTAAAAAGGAAAATTCAAGTTCATGAAGCAAACTCCTTTAGGTGGTGCCAAATACCTTACAATAATATACCCGGGGTCCTACATGTTACTATCACAAAATGATACGTGCTATTATCCAACTTGTCCAAGGAAAACGCTACAACAATACAATCATATTAGTATTAATTTTTCTAAATCTTCATTGATATTTTTTATAATAAAGTCCGGCTTTTCTTGATCACAAAAAGTGAAGATGGTGAGATTAACGCGGTCAAATATTTGTCTTTTGGACAAATCTTATCAACTGCAACTAATTAATTTTAAAAAAAACTGCTACAAGTGTTAATTAAGACTTAAGAAATGAAGAAAGTAAAAGATTTTCCAAATATTTTTGGTAATTATATTATTATTGGTGTAAAGTATACACTAACTTATCCATAACTAATCATAATCTTATCATAATAATCTAGTTGACTACCTTTAGTGAATCTTCGGTCCAATTATAATTTTTCATCATAAAACTCGAATTTGATACATTGGTCAAAAGATTTAAATCTGATTCACTCATATCAACCTAATTATGGTATCTTAATCCGAATATAAGTTTATTGTGTCATTGAAAATGTTTAACTTCTACATAAAACATAATTATAAATAAATTGTTTCAATAATACGACATTTTATAAAGATAAAAATGAATAATATATATTATAAAAGGACATGTGTTTCAATTTTTTAGCATTAGGAATCAAATTGGTATTCCAAAATTTACAATACTCGTACACCCTCGGTATATTACTTGCACTAGACTACAATGGTATGCATGTGTATTACATTAAAATAAAAATACAATTTTAGGGTTTGTTTGTTAGAAGGGTTTGAGATCTCATACTAAAAATTTTAGTATGGGATCTTAAGCCCTTCTTCTAACAAATAAGTAAAAATATATATACTAAACACGCCGCGAGATATCAATCCGCTTTTCTATAACCGGTAACTATTTAAAAATTTGGTCGATCATCTTTAATAGAGTCTTCCGTTTCAGCCATATATTTCTATTCATAATGCTCGAGCTTAAAGACTTCTTTTAAGAAAAATGAGTTTAGATTTATTCGAAATAATGTCGTATCGGTATAGTTTAGTTATTAGTTTTAGTATTTAATTTTGAATGTTACCTTGTATACATTTTGGCCAATAATCTTTACCATGTACTAGTGTACTTTGTGATTGATACGATGAGATGTGATACTTGAAGATAAGTTGGTAATTAATAAATATTAAATTTATTTATGAAACCCATGATCAGTACATATATCCAATTACTAGCAATGAGTAACCTTAGTTGATCTTAAATGTACCCTTTGTATGTATCAGAAAGCATATATTATAAATAAATAAACGAGTTAGATACAATTGTCTCTTCTCACACCCCAAAGTAACCATCACAAAACAAAAGAAACTGAATTGAACTGCTCCTTGTACTAAACAAACAAACAACCTTTTCAGTTGTTCAATTTCAATACCTCTGATCCTCACAAATGTTTGTCAAGAAACTCGTTGAGAAAGCTTCCATTAAGAAGGTAAATTCAATTTCTTCCTTAATTTCTTTCATCATCTTTTTCTTCATTTTGCTTCAATCATATTCAAATTTTCTGATGAATCTGGATTTCCTTTATTCATATTTCTCAACTTAAGATTTTCGGTTTTGTTTTCTGCAAAAAAATAACGTTAAAAGTCATGTGGTTACTTAGCTTTATGGTTGTTATTTACTATACTCCGGATCTTGGTATTCAATTTCATGTTTTACTTTAACGTATACTTCTCATTCAACTTCTATGACTCAAACATTAACAATGCTTTGAAAATGGATATCTTTTTTTTTAATTGAGGATATTGATACTTAAACAGGATTATATTATACTAATATTCTAATCAAAGATGTGTTCTACATATGTGAGTGTCAAACAAAGGTGGTTGCATCAATTATGTTATTTGTGTTTCATATTACCGGTTCTTTTTTCAATATGCAATTCTGTTTTTTGTCTGAATTTTTAATATAATTCGAATGATGTTGCATTTCTATAGTGCGGAATCATTTAGAAAAAGAAAATGAAATTTTGTTTGGTCGGTTGATTTATATGCATTCAAAAGTATGTATCATACTTAGAAATATTTTTGTCAGCATTCGTGTGGTAATTGTTAATTATAATCATTCAAAGTAAATTTAGTAAATATATATGCCACATCACTTGGTGTAACCCAGTAGCCAGGTATGTTTAGTTGGACCCGTGTTGAGTGTAGTAATAAGGTTGTGATTTCAATACAATCAATCACACATAGACGATTCGATCAAGATTAGATGACGCAAATTTTAAGCACAAAATTTAGATTAAATAATTAAATTAAATTTAAACTTAAAATTTAAATCATCTGATCAAAATAAGACAGTCGATGTGTGTTGACTGTGTATTGGGGAACTTCGCTTGATCTAAATCCAAATTCAGTTGTACATTGTTGTGCCAGATTAGAGAAGTAGAGCAATTTTTGTTAGTTTACCAAGTAATTTTCTGATGAAGATTTTTGCTTCTTTGGAAGAAAAAAAAACGGATAAGACATAAAGAAGAAACAAATTAACCGAATAAACTACTTACTTGGTTCTGATCTGAGAAAAAGGGAAAAAGAAACATGACATTATGTTATTGTTATCTACTATCTAGTTTGAAAGAACATGAACGTTGTGATTTGGTCGGTTACATTTAATGACTAAGTCTTTGCGTGTTCCTTATTCTATGAAGTGTGGACCCAGCCAAGGTCAGAGACTCTGAATTTGTTAATGTTTGGTCATGGTTTGTGGGCCCATTTTATAAGGTAGAAAATATAAGGGTGTTGTTAACCGGTGTCTCCGGAACACTGGTTAAGAAACTGAAAGTAGAAAGAAAAGTCAAATTTTGCATTAAAAAGAACATTTTTTTACTTTCAAAGAGTAGAATACACAATTTTCAAGAGAATATTTCCTTTTATAATCCCTTAACAAGTGCCCCAAAATATAAATATGTGATTTTGGATGGAAAATATATGAGATGGAGGATAATTTGTTGATGGAAAATATTAATCAGACACATCGAAGAAGATCTAAAAAAAACTATAAGAAAAACTATTAAAACATATTTAAAAATTAATGAGTTTGATTGAAATATGATTTATGATAAAATATTATCGCGTATAGTCTATCTCGATAAGAGTCGATTGTATGGTTTGTGGGCCCATTTTAGATGTTACTAATGTTAGTTAGCCCACTACGGCACTAACACTAGAATCCAGTACCCAAGACACATCACAAGGTTCGGTGGAGCTGCAACTGTTGTTATCTTGTGCTCAAAAATATATGTTTTTATTTTATTTTTCAACTTATATTGAGAATGAATATATTCTGTTTGTTAATTGATGGTGAAGAATGAAACAAACTTGAGCCACTAGAATTGGACTAACTTTGTTTGCATGATGTCATAAGTTTGAACCACTTTGCCACTATTGTAAGAAAAGAAAAGAGAGTGAGGGCAAGCCAATCAATTTAAAAAAAAAACAAACATATAAACACGTTTAATAAAATAATAATATTTCATAAAATTAGAATTAGGCCAAAAAGATTTAGTTGGCACTTTTGTCAAAGATGCGACCATATGAGACGTGGTGCACGAGACTCTCACTAGATGGGGTTAGATGTATGCAGTTTTGTTTCAACAAGTATTAGGACTATTTTTAGGATTTGAACTCGTGACCTCTACGAACAATTAAATAATTCAAATTTTTTACCTGTTATTATCTCTTATGATAGAATAACATGCAACAAAAGAAAATGAATAAGTGAATTTTAATGCAGCCTGGTGGAAATACAATAGAAGGATTAAAGGCTAGTGATGTAGATCCACGAGTTGTATTTCATCAAGGGATACCATCAGGTGGTACCAAGTTTGCCTATGACTCCATTCAGAAGATACTGGCTCTTTCTACAAAGTATGTTCCCTTTGACATGTCTTGAGTGTTTGATTAAACTATACTATGTTAAACTATACAATAAGTCACATAAATTATCATTATAGTATCTTGATGTAATATACTACTCTTACTAGTTGTGGCTATCTTATCAAATTTGTATTATCATGATGTTATGATCATTGAATTTAGTGTTTTCAGATATGCTTGAAACTGATTTTGTTTTCTTTTATTAAAAAGGGATGGCCGGATTAAACTATATGGAAAAGATAATGCACAAGCTCTGCTTGATTCTAGTGAGCCTCTACCTAGCAAGTTTTTACAGGTTATGTGCCACTTTCCTTTTCATGACCAATAGTACCGACACTTCACATTAAAGACGTGTCTGGTGTCAAACATGTGTCAATGTCCGACACCAACATGACACATGTGATTACATTCGATTATTTCATTTTCTTAAAATATTACTTTTGTTGACATGTCAATGTTAATGTCGTGTCTCATGCCTGTGTCAGTGCTTCATAGATTTTCCCCTTGTTGTGGACAATGTTCCTTTGTTTATGAATATCAGTGTGCCTAAACACTCACAACACTATGTTATTTTATGCATGCAGTTCATCCAGAACCAGGGCATCCTTTTAAATGTCACTTCCAATAATCATATTGAGGCAAGTTTACATATGGACTTATTTACATTTACAATATTTTATTCCATTACTAAGATTCACAATGTTGTTATTCCTTTTTTTTCAATTGTTGTCCTAAAGAAATTGCACATTTAGGTTTGGGACATAGAGAAGAAAACATTGTCTGATGTATATGTTGCTAAAGAAGAAATCACTTGTTTTGCAGTCATTCAACATAGCCTCTATATGTAAGTATAAAATATCAACTTTGAAACTAGTTAGCATGAAATCAGTTTTTGAAATACCTCCTAAAGCTATCAACATGTATCTGTGTTGATAGGTATATTGGACATTCTAATGGTAATATATCAGTTTTGGAGCTTGAGCAAAATCCATGGCATATAGTTCGGATGAAATACACCATACCCTTCTCTGCTTCCTATGGTGAGATACATCTTTTAACCTTCTTTTTTCCTTTTCTTTTCGCGCGTGACATATCAATCTTTAGACACAATTTTGGATATGAAAAAACATGTAATGAGTATACCTAATGTTGATATTTAATATGATCAAGCACCTTCTTATCATTTGAAGTTCCATAATAATCATTGTATAGGGAATTCTGAAGTATCTGATGATACTAATGTGATGCATATACTGCCTCAACCAACAGCTGAAAGTAAGAGGTAATCTTCGTAAACACAGCATTATTTTTCGATGTTTTTATCTAACTTATTCGGTTCCTTTTCTTATTGATCATTTATTTTGTAATACAAACTTGTGTTCTATTGTGTTCCTTTGCAGGGTTCTCGTAATCTTTCGAAACGGCCAAATAATATTATGGGATATTCAGGAAAGCAGGACTGTTTTCAGAACTGGTGGAAATATGTCGCAATCACTGCATAATGAAACAAAGAAAGTGACTTCTGCATGTTGGGCCTGTCCTTTTGGAAGTAAAGTAGTTGTTGGATACAGCAACGGAGAGATCTTCATTTGGAGCGTCCCTTCTCTAAATACAGGAAATGGCTCTTCTGCATCTGATTATTATAGTAGTCAGAGCACTCCTTTGCTCAAACTTAACTTGGGATACAAGTCAGAGAAAATTCCCATAGGATCAATAAAATGGCTTTATGCCAGAGGAAAGGCTAGTCGATTATATGTCATGGGAACTTCTGATTATGCAAGTTCAAACTTGTTACAGGTATTTGAATGTTTAGCTCAATTCATTTAACAAAATATCATCTTTCAGGATAATTTCAACCGAGTATTTATGTATCAGAATCAGTGTTGTTAAATAGCAGCTATAGCGCTATTCCATAGTGAGATTTGAACAGATCTCTATCTATTTTCCTATGATACGCTGATTAGTACAAAATATTGTGAAATAACGGCTATAGCAACGCTATAGCATTGTTGCATAGCAGAATTCGAACATACTAATATTTTCTGCGATCTTCAATTGAAAACACTGATCAATATCTACATGTATAATGACATTAATTACCTATGATAGTCTTTTTCTGAAAGAAATTAAGCCAGAATTCAAGTTCACCTACTACCACTTACATAAAATTGTGATTTTCTCAAGGTTTATATGTGATCTTACTTGGTTTAATGAACTTGAGCTAGGTAAAAATTAACTACTTTAATTAGTATGCGATATTTTTCACTTTAACAACTTTCTCTTTAAGGTAAATGAGATGTAAAAAAGAATTTTCCGTGTCTTTTCTGCGCCTTCAAGGTATACATGAGATCACGATTGCAACTAGATCATACTCACTTATTTGATCATGTAAAGCAGGTAGTGTTACTGAATGAGCAAACGGAATCTCGCACGATTAAGTTGGGACTTCTTTTGTCGGAAAGCTGTGTTGACATGGAGATCATATCAACCTCAACTGAGCAAGGCAAGCAAAAACAAGACACTTTCCTTGTGCTTGGAAAGTCAGGTCATATACATCTATATGATGATACTTTTATCGAAAGGTATCTCCTACAATGCCAATCTAAGTCAACACCTTCACTTCCAAAGGACGTGACTGCGAAGTTACCACTGGCAGATTCAAGCATCACAACTGCAAAATTCATTACCAATAATACCAATATGTTTTATTCTGATGATGAGGTAATAGAGTTATGAAACTATAGTTTCACTCTACTTTGTCCATTCTGTTTGCAATCTCTTTCTATTTAAATGTATTGATTCGGCTTATTTCTTATTTCTCTGAACACTTAGTATTACAAGCAGCTGGTGAAAAATCATCCACTTTTTGTTCCTGTGGAAACTAATCAAAAGGATGGGATGAACCTAAGTTCTGCTAAATTTTCTGGATTTTCAAAAGTTCAAAACTTGTATATTACTGGACATAACAATGGAGCTGTAAACTTCTGGGATGCTTCATGCCCCCTTTTCACCCCAATTTTGCAATTAAAACAACAGGTAATAATATCGTCCCATGATCTCAAGTTGATTGGTAAAGGAATTTATAAATGTCGTCGGAAGTTCAATACAAAAGTTCATGTGATTATTTTTCTTATTTATTTCATCCGCCTTAATGCAGAGTGAAAATGACTTTTCATTAAGTGGTATACCCTTGACAACACTGTACTTTGATATCAACTCTCCTCTTCTTGTTTCCGGTGACCAGAGTGGAACGGTGAGGTTCCTTCGATTTTGTATTTAATACAATGTGATAGTTACCTTATCTTAATTATTTATAGGATGTATTTATGTATAACATAAACATGATTTGCAGGTTCGCGTCTTTAGATTCAAACCTGAACCATATGCCACCAACATCTTTAGTATGTCTCACATAGCATATGACTTTTGCTTAGTTATCAAAATGCAGGCATAATTATATTTGAATTAATATTGACTTCCATTTTCATACCTTTTTTTCCAGGTGGTTCAAAGAAAGGAACTGATCATATTATCCAAAGTGTGAAAATTGTAAAGATTAATGGTGCCATAATTTCCGTGAACATAGACCATAGCTCAAAGCATCTTGCTGTTGGTTCCGATCAAGGGCATGTGAGAAAATTTTCTTGTGTTTTTTCATACAATATATTCCAAAAAATGCTTTAGCTCACTATTTCGTATTCTTTTTACAGGTTTCAGTTTGCGTACTAATTTATGTTAATCCAATTTGTTACAGGTTTCAGTTTTTAACATGGATGACCTAACTTTGTTATATCAGAAACACATTTCAAGTGAAATTTCTGCTGGTATCGTCTCGCTGCAGTTCCTAACATGTAGTTTGAATGGTTTTGATAAAAACATTTTAGCGGTTGGAACAAAAGATTCATCTGTTCTGGCACTTGATAATGAAACTGGTAACATGATGGGCACAGGAACTGTTCATCCTAAGAAGCCCTCTAAAGCTCTATTTATGCAGGTGTTTGGTAAGGGTTCTGCAAAGTTTAACACTGATTAATTTTTTAAATTTTATCAATAATGATCAACATGATTATTCTGTTACGGATCAATAGTTCAATACTGTCTTGATAGATGTAAATGAGATTATTGAAAAGAGTAAAAGTAATTCTATTTTGATATACAGATGGACAAAGTGGACAATTAACAGGATCAATTACAAAAGATGGACTAGACTTGAGTGACGCGAATCATATTGAGAATGCAACAACAAAGCAGTTGCACATTCTGCTTTGTTCAGAGAAAGCTTTATATGTCTATTCATTAGTGCATGCTGTTCAGGTAATCCGTGATTTACTTCGGTCATATTCAGGAGTCATGAATAATAAGAACATTTAGCTTATGGTTCCGATGGCACTTTTTCGTATGTTTTAGGGAGTTAAAAAGGTGCTTAACAAGAAGAAGTTTCATTCCTCTTCCTGTTGTTGGGCATCAACATTTTACGGACCCTCCGGTGTTGGCCTTGTACTCCTTTTCGCCGATGGAAGAGTAGAACTAAGGTGGTACTTTTTTTTCTTACTCTGTGTTTATCATTAAAATATAATCTGGTAGTAACATGATTTACACATGAATAGACTTGCCAAAGAAGAAAAAATTTATCATTGTTGGCAAGTCATAATGCCGGGTGCTTTGAAAATCAAATTTTCAAAAAGCATTTTATATCAAAGGGGTATTTGAAATAGCTTATGTGGGCTTACTTATGACATAAACACTTATTTAAGTGTTTGAGTTTAAAAGCGCTTCAAGAAATAGCTTATCAAGTTCTCTTAACTTGTTTTCAACCTATTTTCACAAACTCTCAAATAGAGCTTATAGAAACAGCTTGTGCAAAGCCTATGTGGACTTTATTTCATTATTTTTAATTGTAGAAACAACTTATAGATAAGCTCTCCTATAATTAGTGCTTATTGAATAAATGTTTGCTGGATGATGAAAATCAGAAACTAACTTATTCTACTTAGTTAACTGCATTGTCAAGTACTTTATGTGAGTGTGTTCATCATAGAGATTTAATGCATAGAAATCTATTTCAAATGATAGGTCTTTGCCAGAATTATCCCTGATTGTGGAGACTTCAATTAGAGGTTTCAATTATTCGCCTCCAAAATCAAAGTCATTTTCAGATTGGCAAATATGTTGTTCATCCAAAGGAGATATTTTTTTGGTATGAAAATAGATTTTTGCTATTACAACAAATTTCTTTAAACGTTTGATTTTGAATTCGCCCAACTTCCATTTACAGGTGAATGGAGACCAAGAAATTTTGGCTGTCTCGTTGTTGGTCCAAAGGAGTATTTTCAGGTATCTAACAATATAAAATATACGGCTATTGAACGGTATTGCGAATCTTATTATCAATATCTTACTACTACAGAAAAATTGTAATCATAAGTGAAATTAGTCTCTAGTTTGTTTACCAATTTTGTCCCATAAATTGAAACACGTCAACCAAAAAGATCTTTCGCTTAAATTCAGCTGTTAGAGAGCATGCATCACACGTTAAATGAAGATTTGGCAATCCGCGTGGATTCAACATCACAGTCACGTCTCTAGAGACAAAATTGTCAATTACAATGTGCAGGATAAAAGGCTAAGAGTTACTTTCCCCCAAAAAAAATTACCCCAACCAAAACCCAATAGAAAATCACACCAATGTTATTTGGTGACATGGCACGTTTGTCCCTAGCGATGGGGTGTTGATGTGGAGTCCACGTCAAGTATCACATCTTCATTTAACGTGTCAAGTCATGCTCTATAATGATTGAACTCAACAAAGGGATCATTATGATTGACATGTTACAATTTCAAGAACGAAATTGTTAATTCATAAAAGTCATTTTGATTAACATGTTACATTTTACTTGACTTCATTTTAGGATTTTTGATTCTGTTAGCTGCATCTACAGAAAAGAAATGATGCTGTCACAAGAAGAGCTTGTCACTGTCCCAGTCATTCATAAGGAAAAGAAAAAGGTATACCTTAGTTTTATTAACTTTTTAAACTATATGATATACATCATCTTTGTAACAAAAATGTGTTCAATCTTGTTTTTTGGTTTCCTAGGGTCTATTCAGCTCTTTCTCTGGCAATAAAGAAAAACATGTCCCTCCTATAGAAACAGAAGATTCTAGAGAAAGTATCCGGAAACTCGCAGTGATCTTTTCAGAAGAAAATTTTCCTTCTGAGGCTGATAATAATGATAACCTGACCGCTGATGAAGACGAGGTCGAGTTAAACATAGGTAAGCAAGTACTGCGAAAATGTTATGAAACATGCCTGCTTCGTAAAGCAGTTATTCTGGTTTTTGATATCTTAGTAGGCATCTATACGTAGTACATATTGCATTTTCTCTGAGGATTTAATTTATATACATCGTCAGTGTAAAGATTTTTTACACTGAGATTGTAAAAACAATGTTTGACTTTAATTATAAAGTCTCATATAATTTGTTGTGATATACTGACATTGTCAAACTAGTTTTACACGGACAGCATCAAAATTAAACTCTTTCCATCAAATAGATAATGAAGTCTGAACTACTCAATTTGAGATGTGTTCCTTCCTTCTTTACAGATGACATTGACCTAGATGATCATGTAGAAAAACGCAAAGATCACGGTATATTGGGAATTGGAGCTCTTAATAAGAAGAAATTGACTGGAAAATTTCAGGCTCTAAAAGGTTAGTAACAATGAGCTTTACTTTTTTACAACTGATTATAAAATATAAAAAACTATTATTGCTTCCTCAATAATTTTACAACTTAAAAAAAGGATTAATATGGACTCCCTATAAAATTAAAATTATAATCTTCAAGTTTAGTCCCGATTAAAATTTTATTGATTTTCAGTCCTCGCCTTATTCTTACAAATTAAGAACTACAACTTAATGAGAAAATAGGAGCATGAAATTTTACATTTTAAAATTTTTGATCCACTGCCTGCCATCTAATCTAATTATACTAAAGATAATCAAATTGTTTCCACTAAATGCTAGTAACTTAGTTAAGCATCCAATCTGCAGGAAGATTGAAAGAGATGAAGGGCAACATCCAGAAAACATCAGCTAAAGAAGAGCAACAACAAGAAGAGCAACCTGCTACAGTCGATCAAATCAAGAAGAGATATGGATTTTCTTCTTCCACCAATGTAAGTATATAGCAAGAGTATGCCACCTCAATCGTACTTGACTTAAATAGTTACATTATACTACATTTCAAAAGTATGGAATGAGAAATTTCTTGACAAGAGTAATATTCGAATAATGTTGCATTTATTTAAGATTTTGATATTTATTCATGAAATGTGTTGTAACCATGTTTCAATCATGAATTTGGTGACGCTGAAGGAAACAAGCGTTGCTAAAATGGCAGAAAGCAAGCTACAAGAGAACTTGAAAAAATTGCAGGTATCTTCTTTTTTATATAAAACACCCAATTTTGTCGTAGCCTAAACTACAGTGCTGCAAAATGTGTCATATCTAATTTTTCATATAAACACTTTCTGATTTGACAGGGTATCAACTTACGAACTACAGAAATGCAAGATACAGCAAAATCATTTTCATCAATGGCAAACCAAGTGCTGCGAACTGCTGAACAGCAACAAGACAAAAGAAGTTGATTAACAATTCAATTCATTTTTTTACTAAGATGTGAATTTTTTTTGTTTATATTATGTATGTAAGGTGGTTCTGTTTCTTTTTTCTTTCTTTATATACATATTTTTGTTGGTGAAGCTTTTTATTTATGTTAAACACTGATGAAATGTTTCCTATAATTTTGGTTTTGGATCGGCATTTGTCGAGTAAGATCGATTTCTTCAATATCATTTTACATGTCTATCATGAATCAGATTGCTATAATTCTGCATAACAAATGAAAATAATAATAGTAGAGAGCAAGCTTTTTTATCAAATGGAAAAAGAAAAACAAGAATTAAGCCTCACTCTCCCTAAGGCATCATCGTTGTCCAAGATAAGATCCTGAATGTGATTGACTGTGAGAAGGCAGCGTAGTATAAAGGTTATCAAAATCCCATGAACCAATCTTATAAACATCTTGAAGCTTCAGATGAGCGTCACTAATGTGGACAAAAAGAACTTGTTGGCAAGGAAACATAAAGAGACACTCTTACTTGCACATAAGATAAAACCTCGTTGAAAGATTTGACAAGTTTTAAAAATTGTGTTGAACACACAATAAGCACGTGAAGGGAGCCAAAGATTCTGCATGTATAAGAAGGAATATCGAGTAAAAAATCAAAATCAGAATATTTTACCCTACCAGAGATCAGAAGGAAACTCGGTGATATCTGTCAAGTTGGGAGTTCTTTGGACTAAATTCAAATTGATCAATCATTGTAATACTATGGTGATTTCTAAATTCCTTTGGATATGTTTGAATTAGTTGTGTAGGAGGAATGGGGTAGGATAGACGTTAAAAATGAAGATTATCTCATATGTTTCACTCTTCACGACTACATATGCAAGGAAAATGCTATTTCTATCTAATAATAAGCCTATCCAATTATTTCGGACACCATTTCATGGCATGATTTATTGTTGACCTCCTTATTTTAAGCCTGTGCAAATTAGTGGATTGTGATTGGCTGAGTTGGGAGATATAGCACCGTTCTACATACAAACATGTCCTATAAACATGGAGAGCGAGGGTGGTGTGTCTTTAAATGGAGGAACCACTCCACATGCAACGGAACTCGAACACAATCAATCACATTCATCTCTATGGTCTCAAACATGACTTAATGCCAGCATAATTTTTCAATTATTTAGCTTTTGTTTATTCTGCAACTGAATCACATACTTAATTTAATATTTAACGTTTGTTAACTTAATTGCTTGAAACCCATAAGTGGATCTGGTCGTTACAAAGTACAAACAGCATCGTTATGAAAGACAATGAACGAAACAAAAAATTGGAAGAGAGTACTGAACAGAATTGAAACCTATCATAGCATTGACTTTTAAGTACACAGGAGGATAATGATGATACTGAACCGTACTTTAGAGGATTCTTCACTATCTAACACTTCAGAAACTATCTTAAAAAATAACATTGCAACATATTATAAGCCATAACCTAAACAAAACATATTTTTCCCACAAATTTTTCCCTAAACTTCATCATTTGGTGGTGTTACAAGCTTACAACAATTTCAATCATCATCTTCATCATCATCATCCTCATCCTCCTACAAGGTTAAAAAAATAAATAAACTAAGTTAAAACTATTCAATTATTCAAGTACCATCATACATATAAGACAAAAATCAAATTATTAGATGAATCTATCTATACCTCATCTTCATCCTCATCATTGACTTCGGATTTTGACTTGTCAGAACCATCTTCCTCGTCTTTTCCCTCCTAATAAATCAATAAAACAAAGTTAAATCAATTATCAATTATTTTAAACAAATCAAAGACCAAAATTACTAGTCACTAGTATGAATATTCACCAGTTTCTTGTTGTATGCTTGTGTAGCAACCTCATACTCTTCTTTCTTCTTCAATGCCCTAGCAGCATAAGGAGCCTTGTCCTAAAAAACAAAATCAAAGCACAAACTAAATTAAAAAAAAAATCTATATATAATCGATTAATTAAATCACATAATAACGATGAAAGTTAAAAATTAAAAAAATCAAGCATAAAAAAACTCACTTCTTCAGACATCGATTTCCATGCTTCACCGCAAGCTTTTCCGACCTAATTAATTTTCGAATAATTAAATAAAATAATAATAATTTTCCGACCGTAAAAATCTACAAATTATGATCCCAAAAATAATAAAATAAATAAAAAATGGAAAAGTAAACGAGATTTCTTACAGCGGCAACGGATTTGTTGTTAGGATGATCCTTCTTATATTGTTCTCTAAAATCGGACCTAAATCATCAATTAAAAATAAATAAATAAATAAACCGTTACAAAAAACGAACAAATCAGAAACAAAAATTCAAAACGAAAACAGATTCAAATCCGGAAAATAAAATTATACATGAAAACGAAGAAAGCACTTGGAGGTCTCTTTGGCTTGTTAGGATCCTTCGCTGCTTTCTTCGTCTGTTTCCTTCCAGCTCCAGCACCTTTGCGCTTCAAGCTAAAATCAACAAAAAAACGGAAAAATAAACAAAAATTGCAAACAAATCAACAAAAACTAGATCGAACGAATCAGATCTAAAAAAATATTAAAAAATTGGAGAAGAAAAAAATCGAACGGTGAGAAGCGATTTACCGGTTATCAGCGGGTTTGGAATCAGCTTTAACTTTCGGCATGGCGAAAAACGAAAGGAACGAGTTACGGAATCGGAGCGAGTGAGAGAAAGCGAGTTAGTTCAAGAGAGAGAGAACGTGTTGCGTTGTTGTGAGGTTTTGGAGCGAACGAGAGAGGGGATAAGAAGGGTAGTGAGTGAAGGGTATAGGAGAGAAAACGCAAAGAAAAAAGGAATGAATGAAAAATTGAAGTTTGGGGTTTACGCGGGATTTTCATTATATTTCGCCACGTCATCGATCCGTGTGATGGGATTTCATTGGTTGAAATGGATCAGTGTGTTTGTTTTGTGTGTGTGTTTTGATAAATGAAGATTGTTGAATGTGTTTGATACGTTGTGTTGGTTTTGTGTGATGACGGGTTTAGCCTTTTGGGAAGGGGTGAGTTTACGGATTTGTCCTGGTGTTATGACCAACGTGCCACGCGAATCTGACCAAGAGATATTTTGTGGCTTGTAGGGTTGTTTTTGTAATTTTGTGTTTGTGAAGAATGTGACCGTTTTGTTTAGTGGACCGGGTTTTTTGTTCTTTTGAACTGAATGGGCTTCATGAAATTATAAAACCCAAATTCAAGGCGATTACTTTTTTCATCTTTAAGTGTTACTCACGCGCCCTATTTTCTTTTCAAAATTATCCTTTACTCAGTAAATACAATTTGAACCATATATTGTATTGTATCTTCTGAATTTCTCTTTAATGTGTCATGAATCCAAATGTACGTAAATATACTGTTCAAATTATAAAAATTGAACTTGAAGGCAGGAAATGTTTTTGTTTATATATTTTGAAACCTCTCTGTATATAGGTTTGCCTAGAACCTGACAGAATTTCGCCACATTTTTCATCAAACATTCCATATACCTCTAAAAATACATCATTTTGAGCGAAAATATGATTTAGAGTTGAAATTTGGTCATTAAGAGGCGTTTTACAATGTAATATGAATAACATGCTCAGAAACATAAATGTTATAGCCACAACAAACAATATCATGAACCAGATGGGAACAAAATCCGCCATTTTTAGGTACATGATCAAGAAGATGTGGGGTTTGGAAGTTCAACTGATCTGAGCTACTGGATAAGAAGTTTGAGGATTTGGATTCAAATCCAAATGAATAGGTAAATATTAATCTAACAACTAATTATCAATATTCCTCATTATAAAACACTTGTATAATTGTAACAAAATAACACTATTTAGATTTTATATTAGCTTTTCGTTATAACGTTATTTTATGGTAGTGAAGCCAAATTGTAAATTCAAACCGTACAAAAAGAAACATTGTAAATTCTAACGGTTTATTTCGGGCTTATTTAACCGTTATCAAGAACTGGTGGATTCTAAGGTAAACCATCAACCAGGTGGTTCATGATGAACCATTAAAAAATGCCATCAGATTAAGTAATTCGAAGAGATCTTATTATGTACCACTCACAATAATTTTTTTCCTTCTTTCACCTCTCTTCTTCTCTTCATCAAGTTATCCCAATTTACAAAAAGGTAATCCTTCTTTTCTCTTTCTTGTTCTTTAACTTAAAATATTGTATTATGATCCGGCATTGACTTATAGAAATCTTCATATAGTGGAGTTTCAAATAATTGAAATTTCTAGTATGGATGCAATTAGATTTTACGGATTTTTTTCTTTCTAATATGAAGTTTAACAATCAGAAAATTGTGCTAGCGGTGGCAAGACAATAAGAACTCTACCCTTGTAAATCACAATAATAACCTATATCATGGATGCTTTTGATATAACACGAGAGGAAAATGGCATGTTAAAAAAAATAAAAACACGAGAGGAAAATAACCAAGAACCTATTTGTGTCTTTATTTACGGGCGTTTCCACCGAACTTGTGGGGTTGTCAAATGCAGTCGGAATTCTAACATGGGCAAATGCACCGATATAATCAACCGTAAATAATGTGATGCAGAAAGACGAGATCCAATCTAGTGTGGTATTGACTAAAGAGATCATATAAACTTTTTTAATCTAACGGTTAACTTGAGTGGTCCACCGGTGAGGGACCTAATTGAACCCTCACCCTAGAATTCACCTCAAGAACTAGTCTTGCAAGTAACAATAATATGGATGGGAATAATTAATCAAAATAAAAATACTAAAAATTAAGGGTAGACCCCTTCTTAAATCAAAAAAATTGAGGAACATGAAATTATACGAATTAAAATTTTATGAGGAATAAAATTATAGTTAACAATGACCAAAAACATATTGATAGTTAGTAAGAAATATGCTTTTTCCTTTAACTGTAGTTTGTTGATAACTTTATGAACATTAATGTATAAATATCAGATTTTAAATTATGAATTTTCTACTTCTCTTTACAGTATGTGAATCTCACCACTGTAATACTTAAATGATGAATACTTATTTTTTTTTTTGATATTTGTGATAGATAGATGAAATCGCAAAGACATTATAAACTCATACACATAAGTGTAAGTGTTGAGATTCAAACCCGATGTATCTGACAATTTCGATATTTTTTTACGGTTGATTTAGGACGTGTGGACACTCTTCAAATCAAAATTTAGTGGAGAAACCCTAAATATATATATATATATATATATATATTGAAAACTATTCAAATTAAATATTTGTTTTAAATAATTAAACATGGATTTTAATAAATAAATAAAAACAATAAATAACTACGCGAATAACCTCCTAAAAAAACCATGCGAACAAACAACATTTGTCAAAACAAAAAAAAAGAACAATGGAATAAATTATCTCTAAATTAAATTGGATTTTGATATTCAGTTTTTGATTTTCAATCCCACTTTTTGATTCCAGTTTTCATCTTAAACGAGAAACTTGAATTAATCATTGATTTGATTTTCTTCTCTGTTTTGAATTGAATCGATGATGGGAGACGAAGAACATGAAAGATCATTCGCAGCTCCTCTCATATTCTTGATCGTTCTCGCTTTTCAATTTGCTTCTTATTGGATTGATAATTTCAAACAGGTTATTTTCAATTTACACCTTTTTCTCTAAATGCATTGCTTTATTGGAACTTTCGTTATTTGAAATGGCTTATTCTATAAGCTGCACATTAAGTTGTTTATCCAAACAAGGTCTAAATATTGTATCACAAAACAAAAGTGATTTGTTTAAATTCTATTACGCTATAGCGTCGTTGTAGCTTCTGTCCAAGATCAATTCTGTTATGCAAAACAACAGTCTAAACGTTGTATAGTACCCGACACCGGACATGACACTGACACGTCTACATAAATTTTGAGAAAATAACACAATTCAATGTAATCACAAGTGTCGGTGTCGAGTGACAAGTGACAGACATCGGGACACGCCTTCAAGCGGAAGTGTATGTGCAACAAAAGTTTATAAAGATACACAATGTTTGTTTATGCAGTAGGAGATATAGTGGTTTATTCAAATTCCTCTACGCAACTGTGCTATAGTTGCTATATGATAATATTCTGTATAAGTGGTGTCGACGTGTCCTATATTTTTTACATTAGCGGTGCATCAGTGTTGTGACGTCACAGGTGTCCGTGTTTGATAGAGTGCTATTGGCCTTGTCGTGTTTGGCAAGCGATATTCTCTAAGACACTGATAGGTGATTGTGTTACTAATTTGTTCTTGTGATATGTTTTGGCTACAGGGTGGATCTGAGAAGGAAAAAGAAATTCAGTTGCGTGCAGAAATAAAACAACTTTTGAAGGAGGCGAGCTCCTTGTCGCAGTAAGTAACCCATGCTTTAGCAACAACTATCTTCTACAATGGAAATAAAATTGTTTTTCTAGGGTTCCAAAATCAATTCAGAGCATATTTGGATCAGCTTCCTTTTGATGCGCGTCTAGTGGCCATTTTGCCGTGAAAAAAGAAGCTAGTAGTTGCTGCTTCGGAATAACAAGTGTCTAGGGGCTCGGTTGATGCGGATCCAAACACATGCTCAATTCGTTACGATATTATTGTGTAGTTGTTCTTTGTGCCAAGCGTTTAATTCAAAAGTTGATAAGACAACTCTCTTCCACTTTATTTATAACAAACGCTGTTACTTCAGGATTTAAGAGTCTCAAAGCATTTGAGCTGTTTAGATTATCAGAAAGGGATGGAGTGGAAAGACATTAGTTTCCATTCTTCAAACATGGTGGAAATAAGTGTTAGTTAGTTGATATTGATTACCTGAAAGGGGTGGAAAGGACTGATATTAGTTTCTATTGTTTGAAAGATGGAATGAAGTGAACTTGTTGGAATCCATTTCATTCCATCCATCCGATACCTTATTTTTCTTCCCCCTGATGAAACGAAGGAAAATCTTCATTCCATTATTTGGGAAGTAAAGTAAACAATTGTGAAATGATACATTTCACAATTGTTTACTTTACTTCCCAAATAATGGAATGAATATTTTCCTCATATTTCCAAGAAAAAAAAATATCTTAACGATGGTAAATGGTAATTCTATTCCATCCATAATTTCCATTACATTGCATTCGTTAGTTGATATTATATCTATATAAAATCCCAGTATATGATCTGTACCAAACGATAGAGCCCCTCCCCCCATACCCCAATGAAAAAAAAAATCCCCGATCCAAATATGCAGCTCTCGTGAATACAATCTTCTCTGGGCTGTTTTACATGCTATGTGTGTGCCTTTTGCAAACTGGTAGGTGTTAATTAAGATTTATATTGATCTTAATATTAGAGCTGGCACAAGACTGATAAAATCTTGTGTTTGGTCAACTGGTCACTGAAAGTTAGAGGGTAAGCCTATGGTTTTGTCCAAATGCACACTATGCCCTATGTTTCAGATATTTTGGCTGTAAAATTACAAGTGAAACTATGGGTAATAAGGATGAAATATTGAAGGGGATTACTGACAGTCTGGCAGAGAAGCATCATTATGATTGCTAAGGGGGATGTATGGTACTCAAACATTGATGTGACTATAATTGAAAACAAGGATAAATTGAAATCTTGAAACATAGTTCAGACATGAAGATTGAAGAGTGTAGAATCAAAAAATACAACAGTTTTTTTTTCTTTCTAGCTCAATGTAGCTGTAGCCCATATTGTAAAGACTGACCAAGATATTTAGTGAAACTTGAAACACCGTTTATTTTCATCGCTCTATGTTTGTGAGAAATACAGTACGAATGATGAATCATTTTTTTTGTTCTCTCAGGCCATCCACCTTTGCACAAGCAGCAAAACTCAGAAGACAGGCGGCTGCAAAGGAGAAGGAACTTGCAAAGTGTAAGTTATATCCTCCTGCAAGTTCTTTCACATATTGGATTCTATATAAATGTGGATTTACATGAATTTTGAGTCTTATGTGAAGATAAATTTGTTACTATACTACACCTAAATAGAAGAGTTAGGATTCCTTGGTCTCCCTCTATACCTATTGGACTATCTTTCATCTAGTCTACCTTCTTTACTAGTTGTTTTATGGATCTTAACACATGCCCAAACTAGATAAGATCAAGACTCTGCCATCCTTTCAATAACAGGAGCCTCCACAACTTTCTTTCTAATGATTCAATTTTTAGTCATATTCTTGTGTTGTGTATCCACTTACCTATCACAACGTTCTCGTCACTGCAATACTGTGTAACAAAACATTCTCATCTTTGCAATACTGCGCAGGAAATAGTAATATCAAAGAAAAGCTAAGGGTACTGGGTCATCAATAGCAGGTTGCAGAAAATAGCTGAATGCAAAAAACACACTATGTAAATTAGCAGATAACATTGCAGGCAAATAGCGGAAGCCACATAGCAATTGAAATAAGTCAAATACATAATTAATAGAGGCTTGGTGCATACACATAAAAAAAGGAATGGAGACAGAGCACAGTTTACATATTGAAAGGTTTACATATGACGGTGAATACAAAAGTAATACTCACGGGCTTTTTAGCACACGTGCTGACTCATTTTTTATTATTTAACAAACCCTGAAATTATATTTTTTCTACTATTGCTGGTACATCCGCTAGCCAAAACTTCTATAGTGGCTGCTATTTCCCTAATAGTGAAACTAGGACACCACTACGGTTTTCATAGTGAATTTATCAATATCCACTATGCTATAGTGCCGTTATTAGTGCTATTTGACAACATTGTTAGGGAGTCGCTCTTTTAAGCTGATCCTCTGTGTAGTTTTCTAAGGAAAGTTTGTTTATCACACACCCCTCTTGAGCTGATGTTTTTTTCATGTTTTGTTTCTCATCCTTTTGCTGGTTTGTCTTTGTAGGAGAGACAAATAGATAAGAGAATAGAGAAAAAGTTAGTTAATAGAACTTAAGTAATCTCAACATCGATTCTTACTACAAAATTACAAATGAGAAGACATAATAGTTCTTAAAATAGTGCTGTAATTGTAGCACGACTCTAGTTTCTCTGCCTTTCCCGCTTCATAAAATAATTATTGTTACATTTAATATCCAGGTCATAATTTACATGATGAGGACACAGCTTTGTATTCGAAAGCTCTATTCATCACAAAGGTATTTCCTGATATCAAATTTGATTTTCAGTTTTCATATTTTCGTTACGGATGCTGATAAGATACATATGTGGTCATTGTTTGTAGGTTTTAACACATTTAATTTTGCTTATCTGGTTTTGGAGTACTCCTGTGGCTAGCATATCTCAACAACTTGTGCAACCATTTGGTAATGCAATTATGATTGACACTTCAATTCTACTAAGTTATACCATAAACTCTGTCGTCCATTTGGATAAATGTGCTGGATTGATTAGATTGCCGCACAAAAGTCTGTCCAGTGTCCATCTTTTTTCTTTCTTTCTGGGATTCTGTTCACATGAATACCTAGCAGACACGTGGCACGACTCACCGCCTTTAATGTTGAAAGAAGAAAACAATGTATTCCAGTGGTGTAATATAATATTGAAAATCGCCTTTAACGCTGAAAGAAGAAAACAATGTATTTGTGTGTGTATGCTGAACTTACTTTTTGCTCTTTTGCAGGGAGATTATTATCTTGGAAGACTGGAGGAGTTCAAAATAACAATATTATGGTGAGTGATTACTAGTATCTTTCCTTATTATATTTGAAATATTTGTACAAAAGAAACAATTTTCAAAGAAAATGCTGCCTATTTAGCTCCTAACCATTAAATGTGCTGTTCTGAGCGTTTTCTTTCTCAAGCAAATGCTTTTTCTTTTGAGCGATGATTTGATCTAACTTGTGACGTTCGCCTGATACATGTGTATTAATGAATAACCCAAATGTCCATGTGGATTTTAAAAAACTTCTCTGGTGTCAATTGAAGTCCTGGAGCTTTCCAGTAAGATAGCATGGATAATATTGTAGTGGGTTATATTTATCCAGAGTATTTTTTATCTTTGTATTAGTATTATACGGCACTTTACCATACCGCTATTCTAATACATAACACAACTATCCACATTGGGCACAGTTAGGGGTGGGCATGGTTCGGTTAACCATATTAACTGAACCGAACCGAAGTGTTAAAATGGTTTGGAATAACCGAACCGAACCGTTTAAGGTTTGTAACTAACCGAACTGAACCAAAGTTATGGTTCGGTTAACCGTTTGCTTGCCTATTAACCGAACCGAAGCGAACCAAAACCAAAATTTTGAACCGAAATGTATTTTTTTTATCCTTTTGCTAATTTAATTGTGTTTTTTTGTCCTTTTTAAATTTAATTGCAGGGTATTCGAAACATTATTATTATATTAAGTAGAATCCATTGATAAATGTTTGTTTGTGAATAATGGTGGTGATGAGAGCAAACGACACTGTAAACTAGTAAAGATTACAGAAGGGGAAGCATGTTGCTGCAAGTAGAGATTATATATAGTATACTGCAATTTGATGGCTGATGATGATTCGCAACAATGTGAATGTAAATAGTTTAATTTGTTAAGAGCCATAAATTAGATTAATTTTGGCTAGTTTTGTTCAAAGCACTACTGGACGTTATTGAAATAAATTGGCTCCAATACCCTGTTCTTCTAAATTACAATGATAATCAAAATTGAGTACAGTTCATAATGGATAATAAAAAGATGAAATACCAAAGTTTACTGCTATGCTATCACACAAGTAATTTACACACCATTTTGTGACCATTTAATGATATATGATCATAAGTTTCATGATAAATCTTGAAACACATGCTTCCTTGACAATAAAATCAACTTCAGTTTAAAGTATAAAGATGCACAATCATTCCTTAGTTACTCTCTGAAAAATAAGAGGTGTTGTGTAATTGTGTTATATGGTTATGGTTCAGTTCGGTTCGGTTTGGATAACTGTGGTTATTAATGGTTCGGTTCGGTTAATTAACTGTTATCAAAATAATGGTTCAGTTCAAAAATTTGTGAAATGGTTCAGTTAATTTTGATATGGTTCGGTTCTGTTAACCGGGTCGGTTCAGTTTTTGGTTATTTTTGCCCACCCCTAGGCACAGTTTTCCAAATATCTCCACTTTACAGGGTACCACGAGCCTTTTTATTTATTTTTCTGTTTGTACTGAAAAATATACACAAAAAAGAAAACCGCAGAACACCTCTTTCCAACGCACTGACTCAGTTCAGGCCACTTTTGTTCACATTAGGCAGCCTAGCATAGTACTTTTACTTCCAGCAAGTTGCTGGTTGTACCTGGCCAGTTATCGCTGATCGAGATTGAGCGGAGGACTGTGACTAGTGGTGAGCTTGGGTCGAGTTCTTGAAATCAGGTAGAGTTCATGCACCTAGTTTGCACGATGTCTCAGAATAAAGCTGTTCTGTTGGTCTGTTGGTGGCTTGTCCTTCTACTTTCCAGTACAGATGACGATTCCAAGTGTTCCAGTACTTGAAGCACTCCTACCTAAAATCTTCAACGCGACAATTTTCTGACTCTTGTACTGTTTTGGTGCACATGTTTTGTTTGATATCTTATAACGGAGTTGTTTTCGAGATCTTTTGTCAGGACAATCTATTACCCAGTAGTCCAGTACAGACAAGGATGATTGGAGCTCTTATGAGTCGCGCCCTCTCCTAGAGGCGGTTTTCCGACTCTTCAACACTGTTTTGTGTTTCTTCTGCTTGTTTTTTGGTCCACGTCCCTGCTCTATTATTTTTGGACGTGATTGGCTTCAGTCTTTTTCCTTGGCTTCCCCATCCAGTGTTCTATTAATATGGGTGGTGATGATTCTATGTAACTGATAATCAGTAGTGGAAGTGTTAGTAATGAATGGTGCCAGGCAAGTGGAGAGGTGATTGCAAAATGTTGTCCAGCAATGGCAGGGGTAGTGATGAATGGTGTCAAGAGACGATGGCATAAACATCAACTATCAAGCTGTGAAGGTGGAGGATACCAGAGAGTGCTGGGGGGAGGGTGCCTGATGTTGGCGGTGGAGGGTGCCAAACAACTACTTGCCAACGAAGGTAGTGGTTGAGGGTTCTTGGAGGTAGCAGTGATGCTGGTAAGCATTGCCATATGGAAGAGGTGGCAGTGATACTGTCAAGCAGTACCATATGGCCATGGTAGAGGGTGCCATGCAGCGGCAGTGGGGAGGTTGTTGGAAGGTGATGGTAAAGGGTGTCAGGCTGGAGAGGTAATGATGGATGGTGCAAGTTGTTGGGTGGTGATGCTTGAAAAGGGAAAAAATCTAGATCTCATCCAGCTCCCTCTCAAGATAATATTTACATCAATGAATAGAATAGGATACACAACTAGGGTAAGCTTTTCATATCCTATTGGCTCAACCAACAAAGGATTATGATGAGATATATGATAATTTGTCCTATTATATCTTTCTTATCTTGACCACCAAACAAGCCTTAAAGTCAACCTAGATGGATCATTTTCTTTCTCAAGGCTTGCATTGTTAAAGGCTATTCTTAGACTCGCAGTGCCAATTACGCTAAAACACTGTCATCTAGCTCTTAGTTGGCTTTTGTTTGTCTGCTCATTTGTTTCCTACATCATCATTGGCTTGTGCATCTTTATGCCGAAAATATCTTTCTCCATAGTGATCTATAATAAGAAGTCTATATGGAGCAAATTAAGTGCATCAAGGTTTGTTGGTTAGATGAATCCCATATGGCTTTAAATAATCTCCCCAGGTTTGGTTTGAGAACATAAGTGAAGTACTCGCAGGATTCTTTAAGTTTAATCATGAGGAAATAATTGCTTTTTTTTGTAATATGTATTGTCAAAAGCTCTCCAAGGAAGTTACCAAAAAAATATGATTTTGATATGGTCATATTCATATAATCTTTATCAACAATCCATAAGTTTATGGTCCTTCTCATGATAGTCTATGTTAATGACATAGTAATAATTTAGGAGCGACACATTTGGCATAGCAAAATTCAATCACATCTTTCAAATCAATTTTTCAACCGGAGATCTAGGCCATATGAAGCACTTGAGAATTTTAAAGAGTTTTTCTCTCAAAATATTTTATTTGTTTACTGGAAATATGTTCTCAATCTCCCTTCCAAATTAGCATGTTGGAAAATAGACCTTGTGACACTATAACGTAAAACTCATTTAAGATGATCTAGTCTGGAAAGGTACAGGAGGTTAGTTAATACTCAATTATCTCACTGTGACATGTCCGGACATTGCTTTCCCAGTAAGTGTCATGACTGTTTGTGTCATCTCCTCTAAGTCTTGTTCGAAAGCAATTTTCCATATCTTGAGCTATTTGTAATGAGCTTTGAGTTATGTGATTTTTTCTATAGACTGTGGCTACATATAGTAGGACATTTCAATGCAGAATGCGGATGGCTTGATGACCTTATCAATCAAAAAATGAATCCTCTTATTGAGTGTTCTTTCCTCAGAGGAAATTTTATCCCTTGCAAAACAAGAAACAAAATGAAGTTGCAAGACCACCGTGTCTGAGTATTGGGTAATAACTCAAACTTAGTTATATGGGGGAATCGTCTATAGTCTGAGTTTGGACTAAAGAACTCTCTTTCGAAACTTTAATTTGAGGGTAAGTGTTAGTAGCATTATGCGTGTACATCATTTATGTGCAAAGGACATTTCCGCCTTCTGCACTACATTGTACTAAACTGTACTGCTAGCCTTAGTATTTTTTACACAGACTTTCACGCCTGGTTCGATACAGTTCCCCAAACATCCCTTCAATTGATGTCAACCAAATAGAAATCATCTTTAACTGGTTCTGAGGGTGGTTTTGAATTGGTGTGTTACTCAAGTACTCAAAACAATTTGCAGACACAAATTGCATATACAATCTACTGGAAGCAATTTTAACTTGCACCAGACTACATTTAAGCTCCACCACCTCAGTTTTACTCTAATCTTAAGTAGTAAGTTGGTAAATATCATGATTTTCTGTAGCAAATGGAGCAATTCCCCCACCCCAATAATTTGGTAATGACAAAAGAGAACATATATGAAAACATCCAATAGTTTGTGAATGTCATTCAATCTGATGTTATATGTCATTCATTGCAGGTTGGAATAATACCTTGGCTAGCAATATCTTCCAGGGTTAGCAAATTTATTTGTAAACTCACGTATGGCAAATAGATTCTCATGATCTTCATCGAGAATGACAGATTTTGGTAGCTGGTTGGAGTGGTATCATGGATTTAAAACGGCAAGAACAGGACATTACTAGGTTGTATATCTTGAAATTAGTCCCTCCTGCCTCCTGCTTGTTATATGATATGCATTTCTTCTGGGCTGTGTTTTTTTTTCACTTGATTTTTTTTTGGGTACTTACTAAGAAATTTTGTCATCAAATAAGGAGATTTGTTTTTAAAGGCCTTTGGATTAGTCTTATTTATTAATTTGTTTGTTTTTGATGTTGAATTGGTAAGTTTGTAAATTTTTGATGGTGTAATTTGTGTTCTTTATTTTTAGGGTTGGTTCTATTGTATCCAAAAAGAGAGGACAGTAGTTTTGAATTGAATTCGGTGTTGTACAGCAAGTATGTCATGAGGTTATGTATGCTGTGATTAATTTATTATTTTCTGATTAAAGTTAAAACAAAAATATTAAGCTTGTCGGACAAATAAACTAAATGGGTTCACTCAATATAAACAAACAATTAACTATTCATTCATATCGCATAAGGAAACCCAACACACTATATACTTCATCAACAACAAAAATAACAATGTCCTCGTGAACTTAACTCAGTTGTTAGGGATAATGCATAGTATATGCAAGGTCTGGGGTTCAAACCCTGGACACCACCAAAAAAACAACAAAAACAACGAGAAGATTCCAAAAAAATAAATAAACGAATTTAGAGTTCTTAAAACTTACATGTTGTATTGGAGAAGAAATGTAGCAAAAGAGAAATGCAAAGTGGTATGTTCCATTGGGAGTTAAAAATTGGGCGAAGGTGTTTTCAAACACACAAACGTGTAACTAGTGGCTGAGCTCAAGGGAGCAGTGGTTCCCCCAGTAAAAAAAATTAAATAAAATTACAAAGGAATCTACCAAAATGCATCTTGGAAATTACCAGACCCTCCCTCACTAAGCTTCCTTAAATCAGGTAAATTGTTGTATATGACTTTTATATTAATATTTTTCGCTCCCTTGATATTTTAGGCAAGATCCGCCACTACATCTGTAACTGACATATTAGTTTCATGTTTTGTTTTATAAAACAAACAATCCAAGAGATATCTACCAATCTCAGCAAATGTGAGATAACTTTTGAACGCTTGCGACATATCTCCCGAATCTTATAATAAAGGGAAAAATCGGAATCATAAGGGACCTAAAAGATATTGAGGGACCTAAAAAGAATTTCTCAAAGTGACGAGTTAAAAATCCAATTTTCCATGTAAAAAATAATAAGTTAAAAATGTGACTCAACAGAGCCAACCAATTTTATAAATACTCTTTAAACTAAAATCTCTTTGGTATCTTTTACCAGCCTCTACACCGTCACGTAACCTTAAATTTCTCCTTATAAAATAAAAAAAAGTTTTGTGTTATTTAATTTAAGAGAACCAATAATTTGTTATTCCCTAAATTTGAAGGATTTATATTGATAAGATAAGATAAAATTTGTAATTTGGGGACTAAATATTAAATACAACAAATTTACCATGGAATAAATGAGTGGAAAAAAAAACAAAAGAAAAAGAAAAATAAATGATAAATAGGAGAGCAAAACTTGACAAGGGTTCACATTCACACAGACACAGTGTTCGATTCCGTGAAGAAGCTTTTGTCGAACGCACGCGTGCAACCCTAACTAGTTAGGGTTTTCTTCTCCACATTCAACAAGGTTTCATTCTCACAATCGCAACGATGGATCCGTATCGTTATCCTCCGTCGCTCGATTCCCCCTTTTCCCGATCCTATGCTGATCGTGGAACCATTTACGGCGCTCCCAGGGGGTATGTCTCCTAAACTTCATCTTTTTTCCGATTTTTCTCGTTCTTTATAGATTTTGTATTTTCTTTTTGGGGTTTGATTTATGTGTGATTAGGAATCGTATTCGTGTTTGGGAATTTGAGCTGTTTTAGAATTCTTAGGTTGTGATTATCACTTATTATGAATATGAATGCGTTTTTGTGATTAAATTTGAGATTTGATTCATTGGTGCATAAAGTTATAGTTAGGAATTAAGATAGGAAATATAAAAATTTTCATAGGGTTAGGCTAGGGAAATTCTTTCAGAGTTTCTAGCTATGTATTTCAAATAATTTATATCTTATACCCTGATATAGTGCGTCTTTGGTATCACGGTTGCTTTGCCGAACCCATGGTGAGCTACCGTGATTTTGCAGAAGCTAATCAATATAGCATTTCCAAAATCACGTGGTTTACTGAGATTTCGACAAATTCACTGTGATATTAAACACGTACGTAGGGTTTTACCCTTTTGATTGTTTTGTTATAAGTTTTTCACTAATGAATTGCTGTGAAAATATGTGGGCATATACAACCTTTTTGACATGCTTTCATCCATGTGATTAGGGTCAGTTGGTACTGTATTGTCACACATGCCATCGCACTCGTATGCATAACTTTCTTCCGATCTTGAAACTATGAAGTATTATCACTTTTTTTATTTTTGCTTGTGTTGTTTTTTCATGATTTTCTTTAAGGAATTAACCTTCTGAGCTTTGTTAGTCTGGTGTTAGGCATAATGCTCTGCTATTAATCTTGAGCTGCTTCTTTTGTATGAATTATTTTCCTTTTTGATGTTGTTTTACTTGTGTGCTCTGTTTGGTGTTATGTCCAACTAATAGTTTGTGTCTTGGATTTTGACTGATCAAATATTTTTCTAAGAAAATATTTGATTGCAGTCCATCCTTGGTACACTCTATTGGTTTAGGTGGTTGTTTTTTTATTACTTCGTTTAAATGCTGTTTAGTTTTTGGAGCTGTGATGAATATGATAAAATTTATGACGTTAGGAATTGAAATTAAGTATCAGGAAAACATGGGTTGTGGGTTTGGTTTATTAACATGTGTTGAGTGGGGGATTTTTTTTTGGGTATAAATTGAAGGGCAATGTTGGGAAGCGGGGGGGTTTCGGACGGGTACGAGGTTGGCTCAAAGAGACAAAGAATGATGGAATCCAATCCATACTTCGCAGTGAGCAGCGGAACAGGCAGCTATCAACATTATGGATATGCCGGTGGCGGCTTCCAGCCCCCTCCTCCTTTTCCCGTGGTTCGTCTCAGGGGGCTTCCGTTTAACTGCACAGACATAGACATTTTGAAGTTCTTTGCTGGTCTGACCATTGTCGATGTGTTGCTGGTCAACAAGAGTGGACGGTTTTCTGGAGAGGCCTTTGTAGTCTTTGCTGGAGCAATGCAGGTTGAGTTTGCTTTACAGAGAGATCGACAGAACATGGGTCGCAGATATGTGGAAGTTTTCAGGTGTAAGAAGCAGGATTATTACAATGCTGTTGCTGGTGAGATCAATTATGAAGGAATATATGACAACGATTACCAAGGAAGCCCTCCTCCCTCCAGGTCCAAGAGGTTCAGCGATAAAGAACAAATGGATTATTCTGAGATATTGAAGATGCGTGGACTTCCTTTCTTGGTGACTAAGTCTCAAATTATTGACTTTTTTAAAGATTACAAGCTGATAGAAGATAGGGTACACATTGCATGTCGCCCAGATGGTAAAGCTACTGGAGAGGCATATGTAGAGTTTGTTTCGCCAGATGAGGCAAAGAGAGCAATGTTCAAGGATAAAATGACCATTGGATCAAGGTATGTGGAACTGTTCCCTTCTACACCAGATGAAGCTAGACGGGCCGAGTCAAGATCAAGGCAGTAATGGAGATATTTTGTCAGCGATTGTGCATCTTGTTTTAGGCTGTCAACCTTTTTATTCTGCATTATTCTACTTCAATATTCTAAAGTTTTAGATGAACGTGTACTTCAATTACTAGTTTGACTTGGTGGTGGTTATATTTGAATGTCTGAAATGGATGCAGTAATTGAATATTAATAGAAATAGAAAGGGCCTTCGAATATGTGACTTGGTACTTGGTGTAATCTGTTTTCTGTCGTTGTAGAAATTTCTAGACTTCAATATATATGAGTTGCTTTGGCGACAATTTTGTTTGTTCAGGTGAATAATTTTGCAGATCAACTCCTATACATTAAAGTAATACTGAAAAGAATATCAACTTGTGTTGGTGATCTTTTAATTTAATAGTATTTGGAGTTTTTGATTGGCACTGTCGTTGGGCGTTACTATTAAAAAACTCCAAATACTATTAAATTATGTGAATGCCGCATTAGTGCTTGTGTGAGAAGTGCTCTCTTCAAACATGATTTTGACGAAGTGCATGCTTGGTGTAAGCTTTGAGCTCCCCAAAGTTGCTTTCACATCGGGCAAATATAGTTTTTGGGAAAAATAAATGTTTGATTGTAAAATGATTGATAAACAGTTTTTATGTTTAGCAAAAATAAAATATTATTACCAAGTTTTGCAGTTAATGTTCCTTTGCAGTAAATATGTGAATTTAATCACTTTGATCTGGATGCTAACGAGTTGACTCATACTTCTTCTTTAGTGGGCAATTTATAAATACGCTCTTGAGCCTCAAGATTCAACTTACCCAATCTTTAAATAATTTATTTTTTTTCAAATTTTATTCAAATCATTCCATAGAGATTGAGTTTATTTAAAATTATGTTTGGCAAATAAGGGTTAAAGCAACTCACATCAATACACCGACAGCCCCTGGCAAAATATAAGTGTTTTGAAGTGCGAGTATAATGACCAATCCCTAACAAACCATATACTTTTCGATTGGATTGGTTTTGAAGAGAGTTACTTTTGTCTTATTTTCAACTATTGGTCACAAATACTTGACTCATGTTTCTATTAATTGTAACCAAATTATGTTTTTATTAACTGTAACCAAATTATGTTTTTATTAACTGTAACCAATTTTTTTTTAATAAAACAATTACTTTAAATTACTCTTCCATTTAGTCTTCCATTTAGTGTGCATTAACAGGCAAGACGTAATAAAGATTACTCTTTTATGGGTTAGGATCATCTCCATTTGATAAAATAAATGGAGTTCACAATTTAGAGGAAGATAGACACATAAAATAGAGAATGAGTCATACCATTGATTAATTTTCCCTCTTCATGAAAAGTGCAATTAAACTCAAAATTCAATAGTCTTATGGTCACAATTTGATAGATGAAATGTGAATCAAGTAACAGTATTCTTACCTCAATCCTAGAGACTAAACAACATATCTCATTGTATCCATCATGTAGATTTTGTGAATCATCTTTTAGACTTAACCTCGGAATTGTAATCAGGTGCATCTTCTATTTGAATAGAATTTGCAAGTTCTTCACCAACTCATATTGAGTGATTCGACTAAATAAACATATAAATTTATAAAAAAAAAAAATCAAATACAGTCACTTCCAATTAAAAAAGATAATAATAATAATAATAATAATAATAATAATAATAATAATAATTATACCTTGTACATTACATTTTGATATGAACGTTTTAAAGGTTGCAGGATCGTCCAAAAATGTGCTTTTATCGATAACCACAAAATTTATATGTCTCTTGTAGATGCTAATATCTTTCTTTTCTAACTTTGTAAGCATGTTTATCAGCCAATGCACGCAATGTGCATCTACCGTGATTCATTTTTCTAAATTTACAGATTTAACAAGTTAATTAAAATCGTACCAAATTGATCTATCAAAATTAGAAAGAAGTACACAGATTAAACCTAACTAGTCCGTGCACCTGTGCTATGTACGGATTTATGAGTATTAAATAATTTGTTTATAAATTATTTAATACTTACATTTAAAATTTGATCTACAATTATAAATATTAAATAATTACATTTTTTTTTGTTGGAACACAATTAAAAATTATTTATAAATAATAGTTGTATGCGTACAATTGATACATAAAAAAATATATTATAAATGTAAGTAATAAGAACTTTATTTGCATAATATTTTGATAAAAATTAAATCATATAATCTTGAAAATAGATGATTGTTTTATTTTGCGTACACAATGGATATTTTGTTGTAATTTTTTTAATTACTCTAAACAAATGATAAATTTTTGTGTCAACATAATCTATAGTTACTTAGATATTTTATGCTTTGATTTCTACGCGACTAAAGTACTTTTTTTATGTGTTTGCGTAAGATGCAATATTTTTGTTATAGACACACACGCCAATGTGTGTTTTGTATGTGGATCTAACTTTTTATATGCATAAGCAGATTATACGTTTTATATAAAAGGCTTTACATTTAGTTCAAGAGATTAGTTAGATCCATTTAAACAAACATGTGTTGTAGTTTTGCAACACACACATTCTAGAAATCATAATAAATTTTTTTAAAAAAATACAATCATGATCAAATCGACAACTCTAACTTTATGATTAAAATATGAATAATGCTAAAAAATGTTATATCTATTACACACTTTTCAACATCTCTTTTATATTTTAAAACTGAAGAGTCCTAATGTGATATGGACATGACCCTATCTAGAACAACTCCACCTAATGTATTGAGACTTGCATGATTTGGTAGAATTTGTAGGATTTATGTGAGTTTTAACCGATTAAAACCGTGTGTTGAAACATGAAACATATGTTTAAGAGAGTGTGTGAAGCATGCTCTTAAAATATATTTTAATACTCTACATATGGTTCTCTCTTATCACGTATTTTTAAATATTCCATAACTAATTGTTTTACTTTTAACTTCATTATTTTTTTTTACTCTCGTTCGGTTTTGCAAATAAAAATTTATTTTCTAAAAGTATAACTCAAAAATAAACATGAATGAATTGAACTTTAAATTACATTATTTTCATAAAGTTGATGTTGATTTACATGATTTGGTAGAACTTGTAAGATTTATGTGTGTTTTAACCGATTAAAACATTGTGTTGAAACTTGAAACACATATTTAAGAGAGTGTATGAAGCACTACTCTTAAACTATATTTTAATACTCTACATATGGTTCTCTCTCATCACATATTTTTAAATATTTCATAATTAATTTTTTTACATTTAACTTCCTTATTATTTTACTCTCATTCGGTTTTGCGAATAGAAATTTATTTCGTAAAAGTATAACTCAAAAATGCAAATGAATGAATTGAACTTTAAATTATATTACTTTCATAAAGTTGATGTTAATTTTTACACAATAAAAAGTTACATTTAAAAAAAATTGATGTTGTCTTTAATAAAACATTTTTTTCTTAAAATTGATTCTACAAAATACAATTTCTTTTAAGGAAGAAATTTTTTGTTATGCAAATCTCAGATTCGATATTTTTAAAAAATATATTTAAATAAAACTAAAATTTAAGATATGAATAATAATAATAATAATAATAATAATAATAATAATAATAATAAGTATAATTGTACCTTGTACATTCTGACTTCTTCAACAAATCTATAAACGTTTTAAAGGTTGCAAGATCGTCCAAGAATGTATACTTAACGATAACCACAAAATTGAGATGTTTCTTATAGAAACTGATATCTTTGTTGTAAGTATATTCATCTGCCAATGCGTGCCTCTACCTTAATTCATTTTTCCTAAATTTACAAATTTAACAATCAGAATTAGAAAGAACTAAACGGATTTAACCTAATTGCAAACGAACATTAAAAGGAGTTAATCAAAATCGTAACACCGCAAATAAACGCTATAGTGAAGCTTGACGAAGAATGCGACGGTTATGACGGCGGAAATAACGCCGACGATGGTGATGGTGGTGATGTGACGGTTATGACGGCGTTGATGTAACAGTTACGGCAGTGGTGATGGTGGTTATTTGCAGTTACGGCGATATGGCGGCAACAATAAGCTCTGCCTGCGATGGAGGGAATGAAAGAAAATGAAACGGTTTATTTCGTATTCTGAGCGTGCGAGAGAAATTTGATGAACATTGCTTTATTCGCCCCCAAAAAATCGTTTAAGCCGCACGAATTTCCTATTTTGCCCTTATTTAGAAAACGCGATATATAACTACCGAACTCGTTAGAGACTTAACTACAGGACGCAAATTTGTGCAGTAACTGTCACGAAGTTATTTTATGGCCATAGCTTTCATTCTGTTTCATGTAATTTTGTTTTGTACGATTCACATATCTTTAAATTTGTTTCTATTGCTAGTGAACATGATGTTTACGTCATGTTTAACAAATGAATTGCTTTCTGAAAATAATTAACAGTAAAAAAAGAAGTCTTGTTCTTATAGTTAAGGCATGTAACAATGTCAAAACATTAAAAATTATGCAGCCTTTCAATGTGATAGGAAGAAATACAATTTACCTGTTAATCGATCGCAATTGAGTGAAGTTATCACTATTTGTTGGTATGATTGTTATGGAAAATCCCAAAATCGCAAGGTTTAGAATAAAATCAAGTGGAGTGCAAAAGAGGAGATAAAAGTACCAAAACTGTGTTCTGTCTTATATAACCGCAGTAATTCCCGTGTCGTTCTGAAGATATCTCCATAACGTATCCGGTTCATATCTATCGGATATTGTAATTGAGCATCCTGTAGTTATCTTCCTAACAAGTTCGGTATATATATACTTAATATTGTATAAAATGGTAAAATCGGTATTTTAGGGGGAACTTTGGAGATTTTGGGGGCTTAAAAAGAAATGTTCAAAATTGATATTCAGTTCAATTATTTTGAGCCAAGTGTTAGAAAATTGATTTTCGGAATAGGAGTATTACTTTTCTCACCCTATAGGATTCTCGTGCGCCCTGCGTTTTTTCCAAAAATGCCCTTGTGCAGTCCAGATTTTAAAATCCAGATTCATGTTTACTATTTCAGATTTTATAATCCGGGCAATTTTTATGTATAATCAGCCATCAGACTCTCTCACATTTCAGCAGTTTTGAGTTTTGCTTTTAAAAACAACAAAAAAACTAAGTAAAAAAATGTTAAAAACCTGTCAAATAAAATCATAAAAATACCACCAAAAAATTCTAAAAATCAAATAAAACTAGTGCAAATTTTTTCGGATTTTTATGAGAATATGAATAATTAAAAAAAAATGAAAAATGGGCCTAAACGATGGAATTTTGGATTTGAGGGGCAGAGTCTCGTCAGAAGTCCCTTCTAGGTGAGTGATGGTTCTTAAATTTTTTCTGATTTTTTGGAGAAGTTTCAAAGCAATCCGATCAAGTAGCCTGAAAACCCGATTTTTGACTAAGAACAGGTA
>Ga0315915_1000348_pt1 | contig 44576 bp, 18 predicted proteins | sample MpolbnodulesMG_FD_207738 | JGI IMG/M metagenome (GOLD analysis project Ga0315915, IMG submission 207738) | Medicago polymorpha root nodule microbial communities from Los Angeles, California, United States - branched nodules | ecosystem: Host-associated > Plants > Roots > Nodule | place: USA... | reverse complement strand
CTCCTCCTCCACTGCCCCCACCACCTCTATTATACGAACTAACTTTGACGTCCTTATTGTAGGTGTTGTCGTGTTTTTCTTTCCCTTCTTCGTGTATGCCTTGACTAGAGTTAGAGAGGGTTACAAAAGTGGCATTGCCTTTATTAGTAGCATTGACATTTCTGTGTTCTTCGTCACCTTTGAGCCCAACAATTGCTATTAAAAGGAGTAATAGACAGACAACCCCATGATTTCTGAAGGTCTCCATCTTTCACCACGCACAATATCGAAAACAAAATCTTATGCTACGCATGTTGTCTCCTTCAAATTAAGCTTATATATAACATATAACAAAAGCTAATTATGAATAGCATATTTTCCTCTAAAAAAAATGAATAGCATATTCCGTCCCCACCTACTTGAACAGTTGCGTTTGACGTTTAGTTAAGGAGTTAGGGTGCCTTAGTCCTCACTCTATCCCCACTTCAGCCACTTGTGTGTGTATTGTCCCCAACACCTCTCCCCACTTATAACACTGCAGAGGCCCCCTTTGGCTCAACATAGGTTGCGTTGATATTTGAGCACCAAAAATATTCTATAATATTATACTTTGTTAGCTTGAAAGAAAATAAAATCATATAGTGAAATGAAATGAATGTAATGAAAAAAATATAGAACTACCCAGACATACTCGGTCTGTAATCTACAACGGGGTCGAGGATATCGAACTTCAAACAAGATGCATTCCATCATTCTTTTAATAGAAAGCTGTGTTTATTTGTACAAAAAAAAAAACAAAAAGCTGTATTATTTTCATTACATATAATTGTTGTGCTTTTAATAAATCTCACCTACTGAAAAATAGGTTCCGATGCATACGGGACACCGATTAAGCAACTTTTATGCATGCGTAATCTTGCCACGGTCTATGGATGGACCGTTATAGGCATATACATCAAGCATGAAAATTGATGTGATATGTTTGCCTGAAACACACCAATAAAATACCGAAATACTCCCTCGACAGTTAACTGCTGCGGAAGTTAACTACCACAAAACTTCGACAGTTAACTGCCACGGAGCTATTTCTCTGTTAGTTGAAACTAACATATACAAAGGGTCTATTTCTCTGTCACTTAAATGCCCCCCATTGGATCTATTTCTCCGCCATGCACTTCTGCCTTCTCCATCTTTCGAACTACATTACTTTATTTGTTAAACTCATGTGTGAACAGCAATTTTCATCAAGCATCATCAATGCACTGGTTGGTATAGATGACTAGTACCCCGCATCACCTTATACGTCCTACTACCTACCCTGTGTCGTATTGTATGAATTACAATTGCTTGGTCTTTAAGACTACGATTCCATTGAACGTATCCTACAAGATCTATTGGCTTAGTGGAGACGGATAGTAAAGATAAGTAGCTACCATCCAAACTAGATAGGTCCAATTACTTATCACTTATATAGAATAGTAACAACAACATGCCTCCCACCAACCACGTGAAATCCAATATCAAACTAAACTAGCTATAATGCATAAATTGACCAAGAAAAAACAGCTGCAAAAATAAGCACTTTTCTATAGCACTACTGTACTAACTACTAATCAGGTATCATACGTTGGTCCTAATATAACGAATCATACTAATCTCACTGTGGGGGTACAGTCGACAAATAAAGAAATGCTACAAACTCCATGGTGAAATGGTGGTTAATATAAACTGGCATAAATATGCAATTCGTCCTTGTAATTTGGGCGCGTTTTAATTTTTGTCCTTGCAAAAAAAAAAAAATTAAAAATATCCCTGCAAAATTTTGTTTTAAAAAGGTCTCTAACCCCACAATTCAATTGAAGTGGCATGGTTTTGGCCACGTGACAGTTGCTAACAGTGCAACTTTGGCCACGTGGCACTGACATGGCATGCCACATAATTTATTTTTTTCAAAAATCTTTTTTTAAATTAAAAAAATCTGAAAATAAAATTTAAAATCATAAAATCTGAAGAAAAAAAACCTGAAAATAAAATTTTCCATTTTTAATTATTTATTTTTCTTTTCAAAATTCTGAAAATTCTTTTTTTAAATTAAAAAAATATGAAAATAAATTGAAAAATCATAAAAAAATTAAAAAATCTGAAAATTAAATTTTCGATTTTTAATTAAAAAAATATTTTTTTTTCAAAATTCTAAAGAAAAGTTAAATTTAAATTAAAAAAAACTGAAAATTAAATTTTTGAAAATTCTTTTTTTTTTATTTGAAAATTATATATTACATTTTTTTTTCAAAAATACTGAAAATTATAAATTTTGAGATTATATAATTTTTAATTTTATTATTCAAATATTTATTTCCAGATTTAAAAAAAACAAATTTCCAAATTTTTTCTTCATATTTAAAAAAAAAGGAATTTTTTATGATTTTTTAATTTATTTTCAGTTTTTTTAATTTTAAAAAATAATTTTCAGAATTTTTAAAATATTTTAGTGACGTGGACTGCCACGTGACAAAAGTTGCACAGTCAACAACTGTCAAAGCCATCCATGTCAGCAAAATAGTGGGGTCAGAGACCTTTTTAAACAAAAAAAAATTTGCAGGGATGTTTTTAAATTTTTTTTTTTAGAAGGACGAAAATCAAAACGCGCCTAAGTTACAGGGACAGAATGCATATTTAAGCCATATAAACTTCAAAAAAGAACAATAATATGAACATTTTCCATCTGAATAAGAAAGTTGGAGATCTTTAGCTTCTAGATCGTTAAACTTCAAGCAACCCTATGTCTAATATATAGGGTGTCAATAAATCAAATGGTCAAACAGAATGATGTCCTGCTTTGCTCGAGACTTTTTTTGTCAATTCCGGCGAGACATTATATTTAATCATTATATTGAAAGAACAGTCACTACAACCGCTCCATCTGGCTGTAATTTACACAAATATACTATTGACAGATGAGTTTATAACTACGGCTAATCACCTATTAACCTAAACAGTTCATATTTTCTAGGTTTCCATGTCAGATCAGCCTCTTCCTTCTCACCGCACTATGTAGGAACACAAACCTCCTATGCCATCAATTATTCTAAATTAAACCACCATTTCTAATGTTTCATTTACCTATATCTATAGCTTGATATTACTCCTCGGAAAAACAAATAAATGAGAGTGGAACGATGAGGAGAAAGGGATAGAAACTAAAGCTTAGTCCATGGTACTCTTCTCTTCCTGAGGTTTTTCATATTCACCTTTGTAAACAGCAAAATAATTGTCCAATTCAAGCTGCTCCAGTATTTTTGGTGTCATCCACAGGTAGGAAGAGTGGCCTTCTATAACTCGGGTCACATCAACCTGCAAAGCAACATAAGAGTTCGCCTTCAAGCAATACATAATTGTTACTAAGCAAGGCATTGGTGGAATAGAGCTTACATTCTCAATCCCGGGAATGTCAACAGGTTGGATTCCAGCTAAACCTTGAGAAAGCAAACTGTGCATGCACGAAAATATTTCAGAATATACTTATAAGTTACAAGGATATTGGGCATGTAATGTGATAGAAATTAGAATATTAATTTAGTAGGATTAAATAACGATGAAACACTACTTTCAACAGAACCAAAAAAGGATTATCACACCAAATTACAGAAAATATAACAATACAAATGTTGCTTCAAAGGATTAAATAATGATGAAACACTACTTTCAACAGAACCCAAAAAGGATTATCACACCAAATTACAGAAAATAGAAAAATACAAATGTTGCTTCAAAGACTGATTCTCCTATTACAGAAAATACAGCAACACGCTTGCTGTCCCAGAGACTAAAGTATCCAACAGAGAGTGTATTCTCTGTCAAAAATATAGAATAACCCTACCTCCCCCCCTCCTTTATGACCCTACTCTCACATAAACTACTAAGAAGCTGCAGAAGTTATTTCTAACATAACTGCCTAATAATGCTATTTAACTTCCTTATAACTGCCATTACATAATTTTGTCACACTTGTTGTATCAGATATTAAGTCTCATACAGTAAGGATATTCTCCGTCCAAATACCTGCCTAATATTTGATATTAAACTTCCTTTTTTTTTGAACAATTTGATATTAAACTTCCTAATAACAGTCATTACACAATTCTGACACTTATTATTTCCGAAACATATTTGCCTTCAATCAAGAAGATACTCCTAACGTAATATTGTTTCCTATGGTGTTTGGCTGATTACTTAGCATTAGGGGTGTTCATGGGTTGGGTCAACCCAGAAAATCCGGTCAAACCCACCCAAAAAACCCAAAAAAATGGGTTGGGTAATTGGGTAGGTATGGTTTCTAAAAATGGAAAACCCATAAAAATAAATGGGTTTCGGGTAAAACCAGACTCAAATCCAAAAAACTCACTTACCCAGTAATGTTAATATTTTTTATCTTTATTTTCATAGGGTAGAAAAAAGTTATATTTCCAAAACATACACATTGTACCTTATATATTGAAAATCAAAACATACTAGAGTTACAAATTAATATGTTGCACTTTTTGGTTATTTTGATACTAATGCAATTTTATGTCATACAACTTTAATTTGTTGCAAGTATTGTATGATGAAGTTTATTATTTGATATTCTATGATGCATAAAATTATAGTAAAATAAGTTAAACATTTTTCTTAAGAAAATTAAAAAGTAGAGTACTATTTTAAAACAAAATTACGAGGACTTGTCATTTAGTCATTTAATATTAAAAAAATGGAAAAATAAGTTGGGTAACCCATTACCCAATCCATCCCAACCCAAAAATTAGTGGGTTTGCCCAAACCTACCCAATAGTATAACGGGTGGTTATTTTACCTCACCCAAACCGGAGTACCCTATTTGGTTTGGTTTTGGGTTTGGCCAAGTCCAACCCAAACCCACCCACGAACACCCCTACTTAGCATGCTTGGAAGGTAAAGTGGAAAATCAGGAGTGATAATTGATTAGGATAGAAAATCCTTTATTTTCAATCATTGTAACTCTAGAGACTAGAGAGTGAAAATGGAAGGAAAGTTGTTCACGACTTTCCAATTCCATGCTTTCAGGCTCAGTTAGGGAGGGTAGAGTGAAAATGAATAAAACTTCAATTTAAACTTCATAATTTTGATGTAACAACCAAATGTAAAGTAATTTTCCCAGGTGGCCTTATTTTTCCCTGCTTATCTTCAGCTCAATTAAGTCTATTGATGAATCGAGCAATTAGAACCTAACCAACGATACCAATCATTTGAGATTCTCCATTATTAGATCATAATAACAATTGAAAGGAATCAAAGGATCATATTAATTTCAACAACATAAATTAGAATAGAAGACTTGGATGTTAGTAGTACTTAGTAGATGACCAAAATCATGTTTGTTTTAAGATTGCAAAGCCTCTGAAATGGTGTTTCCTCAAATGAACAAAAGAGTTGCTTTCGTTAAATTGCCTTGGGAAGTGTTTTTTCCCGTTAGTGATGTCTGGTGAGGGGAATCTAAACCAAACGAGCCACAAGCATATTGATAACCACTAACTGTCGCATCATAAGAATCTATTATTACCATTTTGTGATAAATATAATTTTTCCCTTGTTCTAATTTCAGATATAAGAAAAATTAGCTAAACACTGAACAGTTTACTAGCTGACATATTAGATAACCCATACCTGGCACGGAAAGTTATCCCAAGTGTCCAGTCATTTGTAGAGTAAGCATTTACAAACCTTCCAGCCACCATCTGCATAGTAGCAGGATCATTAAAACATATGTAAAAGTTAAGAGAAGTTCTAGCATCACACTCTCTAACACTGAGCGAAATTCGGGTGAGTCGCACAAAAACATTCAAGTCACATTTTCTATTTAGTTGCCCCTATTCCCAAAGAAGTATGAATGTATAGCTATGTTAATTTCACTCTATAACTAAGTGTTAGAAGAGAGTGATAAGCAATAACAGGGAGAGTGTTAGGAAGAGAGTAATAATGAATGTATTGTTAGGAAAGTTCTAGGTACCTTTCTAGCTACCTCCCAATTTTCATCTTTAATTGAGATGGGTGCTCCAAGGAGAACAACCCTTTCCACTAGTCCAGCTGTAGAAGTAAGCATCGCATGTAGATTGTATAAACCAAACAATATAAATTTCCAATATAATTGAAAACCATGCGGAAAAGACTCAGATTACCATTGTCTCCTTTGAAGTCGGCCAAACATTGGAGACACTTAAAAATGACACGGGCTCCCAATGAAAAACCTACTAGTGTCACAGGCCTGGATCATAAACATAAAACCTTGAAATGTAATGAAATATACAATGAAGCAACATTATCATCGACCTTTTGCAATAACACTAGATGGTGTCACCTGTTCCCCTGCAAGCCTTTCAGCAACACTTCAGCAAGTACCTTACCAGCCTTTTCTGATCTGCTCCAATAAATAGGAAAGGCAGGCTAAATATAGTATTAAAATATAAAATAGTAACAATAGATATTAGATATCTCACAACATTGGAGTTGCTGCCATATGAAAATATATTCAACCAAAGCCACAACTTAAATTTGTTTATATTTTCCATAACCGCAATAATTATCAACATAAGAATTACTAAATGTTGATGACCACTTAATTTTGCAGTAATACGTGAAACAGAATCTTTGGTAATATTTTACATATTTATTTTGACACAATAGATTCAAGTCAGAACAATAGATTTAAGTCAGATAAATCAAAAGAGATGAAATGGATCAGGGTAGACTAGTGGATATAGAGATAAGTAAGTCCAGAATGTTAAATCCTTGATATCGTATGTAATACTGAAATCTGAGAACTGAAAACTTAGTGCAACACATCTTTCCTGGAATAAATTTAGGCCACTACACTTTTCCTGCTTTGAACACCAATCAGAGATATTTTACAAGGATATAATATGAGTACTACAACCCAAAAAAGCATATACCTGTCCACTGCAACTGCCCATTTGCTGTCTATAAGATCAAATGCAGTGACTAAAGTTGCTGGCCATGCTAACGCTGCTACGAGTGTGCTTAATACTGTCATCATGGCACCTCCTTTCATCAACTCGGCCATAATTTCTACAACATTGAACATCAAACATTTTCAGTTTGAATATGTAAAATCTACTTGATCATTACTCAAACATACACAGGGTTCAATGAAATTACTTGAAGTAAGCCAGTCCTGGATGGCAGTGCTCAGAGCAATCAAAATTTTAGACTCATATTTGAGCACATACCTAAACATACAGGTTGTTAGTGTAAATATAGTAATAACAATATTGAGAATGCAACTTTTGATAAAAAAGCAGACTGGGTTTCAATCCTCAGATATAACATCAGTACATATGTTAATTAATTAGATGAAAGTTATTGGTTATAGAATGAAATCATATGCTTTAAGATTTTCTAGCATTGGCACTGCCTTCCATTTAAGCATAAACTAGTTTTTGAAAATAAGAAATTAAAAATGAGAAATAAAATTTCTAATAGAAATAGAAGTTAATAAAATAAAAGTTAATTAACTTGTCAAACATTATAGAATAATTTCACTTTTGCAAGAAAACCAATGCTACAGAAGGGGAATACAAGGATAAAACTGCATTTTGACCAGAACAAGAACACATTCTTACCATACAGTAAGACTTTCTAGTTCTGAAGGATTGATTTTTATATACCTTTCCATGTTATCATTGTGACCTTCCCAAGGTTTTATAAAATCTTCCTCCTCGAAGGCAAGCCCGGAAATAGAGATTCTAACTGCTAGGTGCTGAAAATGAAAAGGCAGGTTTTGCTTCAAATTTCAACAATCATATTAGTGTAGATTACAATTAAGATACTACTAGTTTCACCATCAAGTCTTGCCTTGCATAGTGAACCTAAAAAATAAAACATCCACCCTCCTTCCCCAGACCCTGAAAATTCCTACATGTCCACAGAAATTCAAATAATATATTGACATTTTGGAACTTACACCTTGATGAGTGCCTCCAACTTCTATTAATTCAAATTCCTCAAGACTTCCAATTCTTGTAGCCATCTTACTCCCAGTAAGGCCAGCTCCAGCAGCTGTGGTACAAAAGAAACAAGTCGCCGAGGATGTATCCATACAATGAAAAAATATCAAAGTCCCTCGTGGCACAAAGAGGGAGAGAAGGATGGAGAGAGAGGGGGAGAGGTGACTTTAGTGATAGAGTTTCTTACCAATGGAAGAAAGATTCTATAATGAAGCCAGCAAAGAGTTGATTTATTTCAAAGTACTTTAGTAATATATAATCATGTCCAAAGAATACTTAATTTATACAAGACAACCTATAAGCATGCATTGGTTTGTAGATATATCACTATTTTCCATTAAAAAAAAAAACAGAGATTGGTGGTAAGTGCTAACAGGACATATGTAAATTAAAATCTGATCTTCCATACCTCCAAAAGATGCAGCAACAGCTACAGATCCAGCAACTGATCCTGTAGCAGTTGCTGCTGCAGCAAATCCGCCAGCTCCAATAGCAGGAATAATACTGCCCAATGTAGGCGCTAAAGCACCTAATCCTTGGGCAATTGCTGGAGCCGCCAAGCCTGTCATAGCATTCAAATAACTAAGATATTGATACTATCTCACACTTGGGTTCGATTAAAGATACGTGTTAGATATGCAGATACATACCTCCGGTAATAGCCATTATGGTTCCTCCGGTTACAGCAGCTGCTCCTACAATACCTCCACGCTTCCATTTATCCCAACTTGTTTCTGAAACTATAGATTCTTCCTTCTCACCTGCTTTACTCAGAGACTCCATTATCGAATAAGCAACCATAGACTCCATTGCTTCCTGCAAAATATTATGACGAGGGTAAATTCTAACAATGGAGTGCTTCCCAATAATCACTTTCTCATATGCACCAAGCCATAGTCATAATGATAACTATACCCTATCAGTAAGGAGATGTTTTTTTGCAATGAAGATTCACACATGATAAATGTAATATATAATACCATATGGTATTGAAAATGCAAGCACGTGTTCCAAGAACACAAACCATTTCATTCCATTCCACACCAAGCCATACAGCAAGCAGCCCCAGAGAGACGCGGTGACGAGCATCATATCCCTGCCTTGACTTGCTGAACTTTTTGTCGACCTCAGCCGTATCTGCTACACAAGCAGATAGAAGAGTGTAAAGAACTGTCACTTTTCTCTGATAACTGATGATGGATGCCTCCTCCAAAGGTTTTTCATTTTCAAGAGCAGTGGAAGATTGTGTCTCTAGAGGAAACAAAGCTGAGCTCTCCTTGGTTTCACCATCAGGCTCAGCACCCACAGCATATAATTTTAACTCGGTGTCACATAAATTATCTTCGCTTCTAGTTTTCTGCACATGGCCTCTGCACGAAGAATCAGCAATGCTCTTCATGCTTGCCTCAGTTGCATCAACCGCGTTGGTCAATGCGGCTTCTTTATCTAATCTTTCTTTAGAAGACGCATTACCTTCCTCTGACAGTAATTTAAAGAACTGGAATGACATAACTATCCTTTTAGTGTTTTTTCTTTCCAATATACAAGAGAAGGAATTTGCAAAATGCCAATAATCAACTTTAGTCTTTGATACAGAAAATGAAAAGGGAAGAGAATGAATAACATACATCTCCCAGATGATGCCTGAATTGGGAAGAAGAACCAGCAGTTTCCTTTAGGCCATGCCAGGCTTGTTCATCCACTTCGAGGAATCTGTTAATTTTTACCACAATTTCTTATCAGCGGAGGAGGATGTCAAGTTATTCCGTAAGTTCTTGTATTAACCTAATTTTTAAATAAGTCCCAAGAATTCAAAAGTCTTTAGTAGAGGGATAGCCACAAACCACTGTTTGATTACTCAAATGATGTTTTCTAGTATACATTGAATTAGTCCCTATAATGTATTCATGCTTTCAAATAGATCTCTGTAACTAAACAAAAGTTAATTGAGTATTAGCGTCTGTTTGAAAGAAAAAAAACGTTTCAAGCAAGCAAACGTCTGTTTGAACCAAAGTAGCTCCATTGTTCCTTCTAATATATAAAAGTAATTGCGTTCACCTTATTATTAAGTGTATGTTTGAAACGGTCTCAATTTTGGAGGCAAAATTGATTTTAAAGTTGTAGAATGAATTCTGATATGTTTGGATGAATCCTCGAATAGATTGATTTTGCCTCTAGAGTTGATTCTATCTTTTGACTCCAAACGTGGTTTTTACACTCAAATTTATTGTTAAACTCACTTTTCTATAAATAAATGTATCCAATATATATATCAATTCACATTCAACATAGTTTTTTTTATCACCGTGCAACAAAACACATACTGCGATTCTTTTGAGACAAAAAGAAGGATCAGAGCGTAAAATCAAGATCCTTGCATCATTAGCTTTAATAACGATGAATTGAATACCTAAAAATAGGGAAAAGCAAACCAGAGTTGTCATGAATCCAAAGTTCGGGATTGTCTGAAACAGAAGAGGAATCAGCGTCGGCGGTGCGAGGAGAAGGTGGAGTCGGACGTTGGTGAAATTGAGATTGATGCAATGCGAGAGAAAATAAAGCCGCCGCTGCGTATCTTTGAGGAGGTGATAAGATCGAGGAGGTTTCCTCCATTACTCAATTCGATTTCAGCGTAGATTCGAAACGGAATATCCAGGTTTTTTTTTTTTTTTGGGTGTGAGATCGAAATGAAAAATGGAGCTTCTGGATATTACTTGTTCAAACTCAACTTCAAATTCGCAGCGGGTTTGACGAAAACGGTTGTTTCCCTCGCACAACGCGTTGCTCATCGTGACTTCACCACGTGCCAACACCAAAGCTCTTTGGTGGATGATCAATATTAATATTAAAGTTGTAAAGTTTAATATCAGGTAAATTCTACGGTACACCCAACATATTTGAGTACCAAACTCTTAAATTTATAGTTAAATGGGTTGTTTTTGAAGATTTTTTTTATTTTTTATCATTTATAATTATAATGATTAAATCTTATTCACAAAAAAGTCAACGAAATAAAAATTGTTTTTTTTTTTAATTTTTATCGCTCATAATAGAGAACTTTGATTATTTTATACGATAATATATAAAAAATTTATTATGATTCTTATAAACAACGAATGATGTGCTTTTCTTATGAAATGATATTTTCTAAAATATAAATACCGTTAAATAAGTATTTATTTCATAAAATTGATCGTTAATTTATAAATTTAGGAAATAAGAGTATTAGTACACCTCAATTTACGAGTGTGCCGTAGAAGTTCCCTTAATATTAATGTTTACAAGAAGACAAAAATATGTTTACAATTTATCGTCATTATGCCAAAAAAGTTGTAAAGTTTAAAAACATTATCAATATTAAATAATACTAGTAGTAACATGTAGGGGCTTATCAAAAAGAACAACTGTGATACGTAATTGTATTAAGAGGGTGGCATGTCCCTCTTAATTTGGAATACATCATCTTGAAAGTACGTGCTATTTCTTAAATTTGGTCTAAAGAGCTGTTGAATCATGACATTATCGTTGTATTACAACCATCTCGAATTAGAGATTCACGGTATTCCCCAATCGGATGTAATAGTACCATCTATAAATCTTTTTTTGTAGGGAAGTACCATCTATAAATCTAACTTCACTCTTCCATCGAAGAACAATTTTTATGGACCGTGACCATGACTCCATGAGTGGTAATTATTGTCGATTAGGGCTCATATGCATGAAGTAAGGATCCATCATATCATTATGACGTTTCTTAGAATATTTCACATCCGTAGATCACCCGTTGTTGCATGATCCATCATCACTTAATAAAAGACATTTTAGAATTGCAAACACTCGTAATCTTTTAAATAATTTTTATTTTGGATGTAGCAAATGTAAAATCCCACTTTTATTTTAAATAATTTGTATGGTTTAGCTGTACATTTATTTTATTTTATTTTAAGTATGGCTATTTGTAAAATCCCACTTTTTTTTTAACATCACACTAATCTTAATTAAACAATGCAAGGATCATTTTAATAAAATAATAAGATAAAAATATTGTCAAGAGTCATTTTTTATGTAGGCCATTATTTAAAAAAAATAAAAAATAAAATCGGCCGGAAACATAAAAAGTAGATAACTCAAGATGATTTCTCTTAAGGATGAAGAATAGGAGCACCACCTCCTCCACCACAAGCAGGAGAAGGTTTCCGAATGCTATAGTCCTCTAAATCATCTTCAGCATGATGATAAAATTTGTCACCATGGTTCAAATGATGCCTTAATGGCCGAACAATAGATACTGGAGGCTGCAGCATTGATGAGGATGGAATGAATGTCAGTGGCATGGACATCACAACCAGTATTGCTGCTATCATCACAATCCCCAGAATCTTAGAACTTATTTTCACCATAACTGAAGTCATAATTTTGGTTTGAATGATAATTTTCTCTCTTGTGAATCTGATATGAGTAGCTTGTGCAACCCATCTAGAAAATCATATATTATTGGTACAATGTTATTATACCTTTGAAAAAAGTTAAATAATGTAAATGTGTATTTGACTTTTTTTTAAGGAGTAAATGTGTATTTGACTATTTGTAAAACAATTTATAAAGGAATATAAAAACTTATAAAATTGCTCATTTATTTTTCAAATATTACTTTTCCCATTGACTAAAATTGTTTATGAGACATTTTGTAGCACTTTTATAAGATTTATTTTTGGACTTTTATGAGAAAAAGTCTGAAATAAAATAATATTATAGTTAACTTGTGATGGTTTGATATGATTTAGAAAAACATTAGAATTTGACATGAAACTACTCCTCTGCTCACGCCGTATGAATGACATATCATGTTTCTTGCATGTGTTCCATGGCAAATATCTAGTCCATATCAACAATAAAAAATTAAAAAGATATATTCAAAAAAAAAAAAATTAAGCAATCAATAAGTTTTATGTAGAAAAAATTGTGCTTGTTATCATTTTCACAAACTTAAAATCAACCCTTGAAAAAAAAAACATGGTAGCTTGGTCTATAGGGTAATTGATGTTTGAATTCCCGTCAAGTTTTATTTTAAAGAGGGAAAACAAAAAAATTTATTAAAATCACAAACCACAAAGTACAAAAAATACTTTGAGGTGATCAAGTTTACAAGCATTAATCTATATACTTTCTATAGCTCCAAGATTAGACAAGCAAACTTTTTTAAACATCATAAATTTACAAACAAAACATGTGAGATAACATTGCAGCACAAACATGCAGTACCTTACCCTCATGGCACCAAGCAGAATCCTGAATATCACAAACATGGACCGTTGCATATATTGAAACATAGTGAGCTCTGCCATCTAATTCTATCAGCTAACAAAACCCTCATCATATGATTGTTGAAGCCTTTGATCAAGTGAGGACATGGAGCCTACATGGTCACCTAAGCTGCTATTTGTTCTGATATAACCCCCTAACCGACAGATCACATAGAGCTCCCCAAAATGCTCCCAAATGCCGCTGCTACAAATCCAATAATAGAAAATACTATACAGAAAAAATGCATCACTAATACACAAGACTTTCTCATCCTATCAGAATTACGTTCCAAACAGTATGACGCCAAGGCAAGCGCTCGGATTCAAGAACCATATTATTCGATTTGAATTTTAACCAATTCCACGACGACGCTTTCACCTCTTCGACCATCTTGTCAACACAAATTTACTTATTTTGACATAGTTTACAGTTTCTTGCCTTGCAAATGATCCAAAAGCAAGCGAATCACACCACTTGAACTCTCTTTGACAAAACTCTTCCACTACTAATCAAACCGCCGAACTGTTCTAACTGAACCAAGCGGTCCCTGTGTAATGCAAGATATACCAAAACAATGACAGGTTTTGTACCACATACTGGTGAATGTCGGATCTCTAATACAATGTAGCACCCCTTGACTAATCACTCCTTTCCTACACAAGTTATCTTTTGTAGCTATCCTAAGTTTTAAATTTGAGGAAGGTATTTGCACATAAGTTTTAAATTTGAGCGAAGTACTATTTGCACACAAATGTTAAATTTGAAGGGGACTATTTGCCTATTTTTATAATCACAAATTTTAGACCAAAAAAGAGCAAAAAAATAAATTACCCTCTTAAATGTGGCATAACCTTCGGTCCATATGGAGGTGCCACATGTATAATTAACGGTCATGTCATAGGATGTTACGACAAAAACAGATGGAAGGGAGTATATGATAGACGTTTGGCAAAATCAAGAGGTTTTTAAAGTTTCACAAAATTGAAAGATATTTTTTACGAAAGTTACAATTTCGAAGGTAATTGACTATTTACCGTTTACGAAACTACATAAATTAACATGAAGTAAAGTCATTATATATAAAATATAGGCCACAATAGTAGTACATGAATAAGCTTGGTATGTGTAACTTCCTTAAAAGTGACAAGTTTTGTGAAACGGGTGGAGTATTAGATTATTAACGGTGTTAACCTTAAGGGAGGTATAAGACTCCACTTGTATACGATTAAGGTGAAAATCTCACTAATTTTAGTCATTAAATTGTGACATATAAGTCAATTCAACTAGTTTCTCTCTTTTTCGTATATTTTAATGTTTAAAAATTGTAATGTCACGTATTACACTTGAATTGACCAATGTCATGTGATATTATGACACACAAGTACAACCGGAAGTTAGTGAGATCTAAGCGGAAGTTAGTGCAATTTTTTTAATATTTTATTCATCAATCACACATAAGAGCATGCATTCAAAATTAACTAATAACTAATAATGTTAACCTCAAAGGAGGTAGGTGATTAGTTTAAAACCGGATGAGGTGTCTCTCTTATTTAGTGAAACCTCAACGAAAGTTAGTGCAACTTTTCTTTCATATTTTTTTCATCAATCACACGTATAATTAACTTATTTTAGACTTAAAAATTGTAAAAAAAAAGAGTCAATTGAATGAAGAAATAATATATATCACAAAATGTTAAATATGTTTTTAGAGACATTTGTGACTATAATTAGCATTTTTGGTATCAAGACATCATCATATACCATATATAAAGAGTCGTTGTTGCTAAGTGTAGTTCCAAGCTTCACATTAGGCACATGTCTCCATCACAATAAGACGATATTTCAAATACACGTTGTGTTATGACCATGAGTGATAACTGTTGTTGATCAAAGGAGGGGAACAATTGCGATGTAAGGATTATCTCTCTGATGTAGTAAGTAAAGATCCAACATATCGTTCTGAAAACAATTACAATGGTGCTTATTCAGAATTGCAAACACTAGTGGATCACGCGTGATTGTTGGATTCATCATCGCTCAAGAGAAATTGTGAAAAGGAAAATAGTAACAAGAAGTTGAAAAGACTAAAACAGGAACCCCAATCCGAATTCAAAGAAGATGAGTTTTTAGTAACGAGTAGAAAGATCAGCAATGGTGATTTTGTTCAAAGTCATGCACACTTTGATATCATGTATTGTTTCTATTTTAATTGTTGTATCATTTACAACCAATCATACACTCCTTCCCCAACCGCTTGTCGGAGGGGGTGAGTACCACAAAAAACACTTTGGTGTCAAAGTTGGTATGTTATTAGTGAGTGTGATAAAACGTATTGGTGGGAGATTTCCTTTTTAACAACATTGTTTTGTAATGGTGAGATTGCTTCCGAAGATGTTGTTCAATTTGTTAAGGAAACTGAATCTGAGATATGTGGGAATGCCTCTCTGATTTGAACTTGTTCCTTTAGGCTAGGAACAATTTGATATTTATTTAATAGTTTGTTGGTATTAAAGACGATGGGGCATATTGGTGTTGTTGAATTCCTACGTGGAGATGAGATGGTTTCACGGGATGGATGGCGTAGGGGTAGAACTTTGCGCTACACCATTCATCATGCCAATGTGAGCACCTCATATACATTTGTTGTTGGGCCTTGTTATTAGATGTATTTGCTCCTTTTAAAAAGTGAGAAAATTGTTTTTCTAACATCAATAATTTCTTGATAACACATGGAAAATACTAAATTGCTTTTCTAACATCAATAATTTTCTCGACCGAAACGCGCAAAATCGCTATTGAAAAAATTAAAAAATCGAGACTTATTCAGAACGTTACGAAATTTTTCACATCCTCTATATTTATTTTTATAGAGGTGTCTATAAAGTTTCGTAGCATTCCGACTAAGTCTCGATTTATTTTGATTTTTCGATCGAACCACGCAAAATAGCAAAAAAATTTCAAGTGCGAGTCCGAAAAAGTGTCCTAGAGGTTGAATTTTTCCACGATTTTTTGCACTCATGTGTAGAACAAAAAAAATAACATCTCCCACAAAAAAATTGAATTTTTCGACAAGGGACGGATTAAATATGAATTTTTAACGCACCTAAAACTTAAGACACCAAAACATCAACCCAAAAATTGAATTTTGTGCTGTTTTTTTTTTTGCAGACACCTCTATAAAAATACACATAAAAGATCTACAAATTTACGTAGTATTTTGGCTAAGCCTCAATTTATTTTCAATTTTTTACTGAAACGCGTAAAATCACAATATTTTTTCAACTGCGCCTCTGGAAAAGTTATATAGAGGTTGGTTTTTTCATCATTTATTGCACACATGTTAATGACATAAAAAAAACATTTTCCACAAAAAATTAGAATTTTTCGACAACGGGTGGATTAAATATGAACTTTTAATGCGTCAAAAACTTAAGAAATCAAAACGTCGACCTAGAAATTGAATTTTGAGCTGGTTTTTTGCAGACAGCTCTATAAAAATACATATAGAGGGCCTGTAAAGTTTCGTACAATTCCGAATAAGCTTCGATTTATTTTGAATTTTCGACCGAAACGCGTAAAATCATCCCTGGAACTGCACTTAAGTGCAGCAAAGCCAGTTGTAGTTAACTGTAGCCTATGAAGCCCGGATACTCCAAAATGGAGACGTACACGTATCAGATACGTATTGGATACCGATACTCCGCGGATAGTCTCAGATACGAACCCACGGAGTATTGGAGTTAATTAGTTTAATCTAAAATATATATTTTATCGGATACTTATAAGATACTTGACAGATACACACAGATACTTATAAGATACTTCACAAAGACATATCCTAAAAAAATGAAGTGTAAAAAAAACGAAACTGTGTTGTGAAAATTCAATGGAGATGTATATGATTCAGTTTAAGATATGAATCATTATAATTGTTTTTCGATAACCAATTAAAAATTATGTTTTTGGTGGATGAAAGTAACGAGAGAGAGAGAGAAGATAACCTAACATATGAATGAAAATAGAATATGATTTATACGAAAACTTTACATTTTTTATTTTGATCACATGTATTATTTTTTGTAAATTGTGACTTTTATGATTATATAGTATTGAAGAGTAATCAATGTTTTTTTTAAGTATTTTACATGCATATAAATTTTAGTATAAATATTTTGTTAACGTATCTTAGCCGTATCGTATCCTAATTTTAAAAATTTCACGTATCTGCGTACCCATATCGTATCGTACCCATATTCGTACTACGTATCCGGGCTTCATAGACTGCAGCTGAAGCCAGCGGTAGTTAACTACTGCTAGGGACAATTTAGTATTTTTCATGTGTTATTAGGAAGTTATTGATGTCAGAAAAGCAATTTTCTTAAAGTGAACTTTCTTATTGTTGGTCTTATATGTCCCTACTATTACACCATGTAAAAAATAAAATAGGAGAAGACAAGATAAATGAGAGTTGATTCATGCTCATCTCTTTTCAATTGAATATCAAAGATAAATATTCAATTAAAAAGAAATGAACATGCATGGTTCAACTCCAAGTTGGAGTCTTTATCAACTCCAAGTTGTCTCGCCTTCTTCTATTTATTTTTTCACAACACTCTGAATTCTGTGAAAGAGATTTGCATGCATGGTGTTGCAGGATTGAAATTTAAGAGTGCCTTGTTTTTATCTTATCTCAAGTTCAAATGCTCCATGTGTTAAAAATTCGTGTTTAGTTATCATATACCAAATTTTTAATTTAGTCGGCCATTGAACCTCGGATACCAAATTTTTAAAAAATAAAAATTGTGTATCTCAAAATCTTTTAAATAATTTTTATTTTTAATGTAGCGGATGTACCTATGAATTTTTTACTTAATGAACATACTAGTATGGTTATTTGTGTATAATCACACCTTTTTTTCCCGAGCAACATATCAATTTTATTTAAACTATGCAAGTATCATTTTAATAAATTATACTAATAATAAAATAAAAATATTGTCAAGAGTCAAGAAAGTAAGCCTTTATTCAACAACGGAGAAAATGATAATAGGCCGGAAACTTAAAATGATTTCTCTTGAGAATTAGGAAGAGGGGCAGCCTTACCCCCTCCACCAAAAACAGGAGAAGGATCCCAAATGCCATAGTCGTCTAAATCTTCAGCTCGATGATAAACAATAGGTTGCACCGTTGACGATGATGGAATCAATGTTAATGGCGTAGACATTACAAACATTAGTTCTGATGTTATCATTAAAACCACCACAATCTTACTTAACGTCATCATAACTGAAGTCATGATTTTGTTTGAATGATAATTTTGTCTCTGGTCTGGTGAATATGATATTGCGCAATCCATCTAGAATGTCATATTGGTACAATATTATTATACCTTTGAAAGGAAAGGAAAAAAAATGTAAATGTGTATTTGACTTTTTTTTTAATGAGTAAATGTGCATTTGACCGTTTGTAAAACAATAAAATAGAATAATTAGCAATAAAGGTTCATTTGACCGTCTCTGGTACAATATTATTATTAAAATAGAATATAGAAACTTAAAATAATACACATCTGGTCATTATTATAAGGAAAAATATTCACATTTTAGATTTATTTAATAAATTATATGCATAGTTTATAATAAAGATCACATGCATCATTAATTAAATAAATTTTAAATGTAAATTTTTATTTATAATAGTGACCAGAAGTTGTGGCTTATTTACTTTTTAAATACAACTTTTTGCCATTTGTTCATTATATAATTCGCAAGATTTATTTTTGAGTTTTTACGAGAAAAAGTTTCTAATAAAATAATTATATTATTAACTTGCAATAATTTAATATAATTTAGATACATATCAGAATTCGATATAATTAAATATAATTCTGATACGTATTAAAAAAAATTAAGAATGTCAACGTTATAAACTTAAAATAAGCCCTTGTAAAGAAACATGATAGTTTGGCTTATAGGGTAATTGATGTTCAAATTCCTATCAACAAACTCACCTTTTGAGTAGAAGATGGTTATAATTTTTTAATTCAAGGTGGGAAGTATGTATAAAAATTTTGCGAAGGTTCTTGCTAATAGATTTCGTTTTATTATTGGGTCGGTTATCTCGGATACTCAGTCGACTTTTGTTAAGGGTCGTCAAATATTAGATGGTATTCTGGTGGCAAATGAGGTTGTGGATGACGCTTGGGAGTGTAAAAAGGACCTTCTTCTTTTCAAAGTGGATTTTGAAAAAGCTTATGACTCTATAGACTTGAGATATTTAGATGAGGTTATGCACAAGATGGGTTTCCCGGTTCTATGGCGGAAGTCGATAAAAGAATGCATAGGTACGGCTACAACATCAGGTTTGGTCAATGGGTCCCCAACGGACGAGTTTCCTTTGAAGAGGGGTTTGAGGCAAGGAGACCCGCTTTCCCCTTTTCTCTTTCTCTTGGCCGCAGAGGGCTTCAATGTTTTGATGAAGTCTATGTCGACTAGTCAGTTCTGTCACGGTTATAAGGTGGGTCCAGATGCTACTACGATTGTCTCTCATTTTCAATTTGTGGATGATACTTTAATTATAGCTGATAAATCTTGGGCCAATGTTTGAGTGATGCGTGATGTCCGTACTTTGTTTGAAGCGATATCTGGGTTGAAGGTGAATTTCACAAAGAGTCAATTGTTTGGTGTAAATGTACATCAGTCTTGATTGACCGAGGCGGCATTAGTTCTGAAGTGTAAGGTTGGAAATCTCCCTTTTGTGTATTTGGGGCTGCCTATAGGTGGTGAGGCGCGTCGGTTGTCTTTTTGGGAACCATTGATTACTCACATAAAATCTAGACTATCAGGGTGGAAATTAAAACATTTATCTTTCGGTGGTCGTTTGGTTCTGTTGAAGTTTGTCCTGTCATCTATGCCTGTTTATACTCTTTCTTTTTTCAAGGCTCCTTCAGGTATCATCTCCTCTATTGAATCTATTTTAAATTATTTTTTTGGGGGGGAAATGACGACCATAAAAAAATATCTTGGGTTGACTGGAATTCTGTTTGCCTAAATAATGAGGTTGGTGGTTTGGGGGTAAAGAAAATTAGGGAGTTTAATATGGCCTTATTAGGTAAGTGGTGTTGGAGGTTGTTGGTTGAGAAGGAGAGTTTGTGGTATAGGGTGCTATTGGCGAGGTATGGCGAGGAGGGAGGTAGGTTGTTGGACGGTGGGAGGACAACCTCAGCTTGGTGGCGTACCATTGCTGCCTTGCGTAAGGAGGCGTGGTGTAGTACTCATGTCAGTAGATCAGTGGGATATGGGAAACATTTTATTTTTGGTCGGATTTGTGGGTGGGTGGGGTGTCCTTTAGGGAAAGGTTTAGCAGATTGTTTGAGTTGTCGGTGGATAAATGGGTGTCGGTGTTTGATTTGTTTTAGTTGGGTTGGGGTGAGAATGGTGAGGCTTGGAAGTGGAGGCGGAGTCTATTTGCGTGGGAACAAGAGCAAGTGGGGGAACTATGTTTATTACTTCAAAATGTGACTTTGCAGGTTGACAAGGAAGACATATGTATATGGAATTTGGAAAAATCTAATGCTTACACTGTTCGTAGTGCTTACAACTGTCACACTACTCAGCTTCCTGTTGTCGTTCCGGTGGATATGAAGATGCTATGGCAAAAGAATGTACCTTTGAAGGTTGTGGTTTTTGCTTGGCGTCTGTTTTGAAATAGACTGCCAACCAGAGATAACTTGTTGCGACGTAATGTTCTTAATTCTGATTCCTGTCTGTGTGTTACTGGGTGCGGCTCTTCGGAAACTGTTAATCATTTACTTTTACATTGCTCTTACTTTAGTACGGTTTGGAACTGTATTCTCCGTTGGATTGGTTTTTCCACCGTCGCCCCGCTAGATGTATCAGATCATTTTACTCAATTCTGTTTAGGTGGTGGTGGACCTCAGGTGCGGTTCACTATTTTAATCGCCATTTGGTTTGCTACTGTGTGGAAAATATGGAAAGAAAGAAATAACAGAATTTTCAACGCTAAAGACTGCTCGATTACGCGGATTGTCGACAAAATAAAGTCACTTTCTTTCTTGTGGTTGAAGGAGAAATTTGCTCAGTTCTCTCTCAATTACCATAGTTGGTAGCTTAGTCCCCTCGTAATGTTAGGTACCGGATAATTTGTTATTTCTTTCGATTTTATTTTTGTTGTTTTTTCTTTTCCCAGTTTGTAAATATTCTTTAGACTCTTTTGTTTTTCTTTGGCACACCTTGTGCTAGGAAGGACAATTTATGGTGTTAATATTATTCCATTTTAGCATCTTCAAAAAAGAAAAAAAATCAAAGTGGGATTGAGATGAATCAATTAAGCTTCTTCTTCGCAACTATGAGTTGATTAGAAAATATTAGGATCATTTTCTTTAAGGATGGGAATAGGCCAAACCGGCCTACAGGGGGCTACGGCCTAGCCTACGACAGGTTATGTCATGCCAGACTTTTTTTCTTAAACAGAGAAGGTCTAGGCTTTTTTAGAAGCCTGTTTAGCTTAAAAGGTCAGGTCGCATGCCATTCAAAAAGCCTCTTAAGCATATTTAAGTAAATATGGATAATATTATTTATTATTATATTATATTTTGTAATTTGAATTAAAATAAAAATTTGTTAACTTTTTCAGTAATTTAAGCTTATGAGTATACATTAATTGTTTGCATATTTAAATGTATTATTATAAACTAGAATTGAAATATGGTACAATATATAGTCAAATTCCCTAAAAACTCATCTTGATTATCAAAAGATAGTTTAATCTAATTGATATATTAGTTTGCTAATCTATTTAAACTTAGAGCACATTGCTTATTAAAAGATGTTCATATGAAATATGCTTTTAAACAGGCTAACAACCCGTATCAGGCTTTCCAAAGGCCAGACTCAGGTCTAACAAGTAAGTCTATGACAGGCCGCAGGCCAAACTTAGATCTTCAAAAAAATTGGTAGGCCAGACTCAGGTCCTACAAAGTCTAGCTCAGCCTGCCTATTCCCACCCCTAATTTTCTTAATGAAAATCATTGGGTTGCTGACTAGATTCTTGGTACAACATAAACTACTAACTAGATTCTTGCTTTGAAAAACTAAAAAAAGAATTGCACATCGTTTAATAATTTCTCAATTTTTTTTTTTTAAACTTAACATTCCTCAGCAAACCTATACTCACTTATTCTGATTCAATCCAAAGTGACTACCATCCCTAAAAAGAATGACTACCATGTTGATGACGTGTACAATTACATTCTAGCTTTAGAAAATACGATGTAAATACATTGTAACATTCTCAAACAATATTTAGTTATAATGTAAAAATTTGCAAATGTCACAAAATGTTAAGTTAATGCTATGACTAGTTCGGTTGCCTTTACTAAATTAAAATTTGCACTCGACACTATGAGATCAAGACCAACCCAACACAAATTTTATTTTGAGGTCATTTCATAGTTCATGATAATATTAATGATATTTTAGTACTAAATCTTTGTTTAAGTTCTGTTTTTTTATACATTTTGAAATACAACATCTTTTAATAAATTAGTGTACTAGATTTTTTTTTTGACAAAAGTGTACTAGATTTTGTTTGGTATTACTTTTACAATTAATAATAATAAAACAATTGATTTAATCTTTCATGAGATAATATTAATTTTTTATTAATTTTAAATTTAGAAATAATGACCAAGAGATTTTTTATTAAATAAAAATTTATATTTTTAAAAGCCCAAGACCATTGTCTTGGTGATTTTGCCGGTAGGTCGGCCATGTATGAGTTTGCAAGGCCAATATTATAAAGTTCAAGGCGGTTCTTTGGGGAGTGCAAAGAGCTCAACCGAGCTGAGTCTTCTAAAGTGATGGGTCTCAAGAAAAAAACTATTGTTCAATATCCCCACCTCCACTCATAAAAGAAAAATAAACATGTTTCATGTTTCAATTTCTAAGAAAAAATCATGTTCCATATTTCTATTTCTAAGTTAAAAAACATGTCTTTAGTAAAAAAAAATTGATTTCGGTGGCTAACAATCATTGTACGGGTGTTATTTTCAATTTAAATAGAAGATTAATCTTTTAAAAAAAATTGTGCGTTTTTTTTATTAGGGACCTATTTTTACTATGAGAGTCGAGCCTCTAGTTTCATAGGGACGACTCTGATAAAGTTTAATTATATATATTGCTTAAAAAAAAGTTAAAGGGTCATAGTAAGTGGGAGAGAAATTGATTATGCAAATCAAACTTTTTTACTCAAATGAGGGGGGTTGGGGTGTGTCAAGCTTTTTATACATGTTTGTTTTAATTATATTACATTTTTAACTGTAATAAATTTATATTTGTCTTATAAAAAATATTACATTTTTTTAAACATAAAAAAAAATAGATTTTTTTATAATGCGATTCTAGATATTATTTCATCAAGAAAAAGATAATGCAACACAAATGTTGATTTATGATGAATTGGTTTATCAATGTTATATCGTTATTTGTTGTTTCTTTATTTAGACATTGATATGGAAGAATCCAAACGATGAAATTGAACATGTATTGAAGTAGCGTAAATGAAATTGTAAAAAACTTAAACAACCCATTGAATTTCCATGTAAAAAATATGTTAACTACGAGGGGCATTATGGGTGACAACATGAAAGAATAACTATAAAAGTTAGGGGTAAAATAGAGAATTAATTAAATGTTAGTTTTAGCGGGCGAAACGGTTTGTATTTACGCGGTGGTTGCGGAATCCAGAGGCTATACCCCATAACCCGCTTCATTTGATTTTCAACTCCGTTTTCTCCTTCTCCGGTCACCCACCGGCGGCCATATAGATAGAGACAACGGTATCACCGATTATCCTTTTTAAACGATATCGTTTGTTTGGCTTTGTGAGAGAAATTATTTCGAGTAATATGAAAAATAATATAATGAAACGTTGAAGAAACAAAATGGATAAAAGAGGTGTTGTTGTTGCTTCAATGATTACAAATTTGGTGTTCTAATTGTGATTCGTGAAGATGAGCGAGGAACAAGGAGGAAACAATGTTCCTCATTCAAATGGCAAAGAAGAGAGAATTTATGTTGCGATTAGAGTAAGGCCTTTGAATGAAAGAGAAAAAACGAGGCAGGATGTTTCAGAATGGGAATGTGTTTCTCATAACACGATCAAATTCAAGAACAATGGTCATGCAGAACAGCGATCATCGCCGGATACATATACATTTGGTAATAAACATGTCCATTATGTTCATGTGTTTGTTGTAGTTGTAATTTATGAAACTTTTCCATACATAAACGTTGTTGTTGTTGTTGTTGTTATTATTATTATTATTATTATTTGTGTTAAGCCTTCGGTTGTCAAAGGTCAACAAGCAACCAGAATGATTTTGTTTTTTGAATTCCTACTCATATTTTATTGATGATTTGTTGGAAGCAGATAGGGTATTTGGAGAAAAATGTCCCACTAAGCAGGTTTATGAGCAAGGGATTAAGGAAGTTGCCCTTTCAGTAATTAGGGGTATCAACTGTGAGTAATATTCTTCTCGTTCTTGTTATATGCTTCGTGATTTCATTTATTTATTGCTATGGTGGCTGGTCGAAGTCTCATTTTTGTTTTTCATCAACAAATTTTAATCTCAGCGAGCATTTTCGCATATGGGCAAACAAGCAGTGGAAAGACATATACCATGACTGGAATTACTGAACTTGCAGTGAAGGATATCTATGAATACATAGAAAAGGTATAAAACAATTTGAATGGATGGTATTGTTTGGTTTTTAGCAAAAAATAATATTTTTTTCTTTCGTCTCAGCATAAAGAAAGAGATTTTATTGTGAAGTTCTCTGCCTTGGAAATATATAATGAAGCTGTGAGAGACCTTCTCAATTCAAATGCTACCACACTAAGACTCCTAGATGATCCAGAGGTAAACTTCATAGGATATTTTCCTTATTATGTAATGGTCAAGACTTTTTGGTTTTAGTTCTTTTGAATGGTTGAGAATCTTTGCACCATGAACAGAAAGGGACTATTGTTGAGAAACTTACCGAGGAGACTCTGACAGAGAGAAGTCGGTTGCAGCAACTTATTTCAAAATGTGCAGGTACTAGAGTCGAATTAGTGTTTTTCATATAATGTTTTTGATACCTTCTAGTGCTCCATTTTAAGCCATATCATTATTTGCATATATCTTGCAGCTGAAAGGACAACAGAAGAGACTGCCATGAATGAAACAAGTTCCAGATCTCATCAAATTCTTCGACTGGTATTCACTTTGTTACTAAATTACATAGTAATTGAGATTTAATATTGTATTTTACTCCTGAATTTTCCCAAAATGATGAGTTTATGGTTTTCTGCAGACACTTGAAAGCAATCCTAGTGATTTTGTAGGCACAGCAAGATCTGGTGCACTTTTTGCCAGTGTGGTAAGATCATTACCCCTTGGTGTGTGTGTGTGTACTTAAATTGTCTGATTGATGAAATGAACAAGAGTCAGTCTCTTTGCGCAGAATTTTGTTGATCTAGCAGGAAGTGAGCGTGCTTCTCAAGCATTATCAGCGGGCACAAGATTGAGAGAAGGTAGCCACATAAATCGCAGTTTACTGACCCTCGGAACTGTAATCAGGAAACTATGGTACAACTTCCTTCCTTTTTTTTTTGCTTCTTATTCTTCTAAAGTTTGCTTGTCGAGCAACAACTGATTATTCATTTAATATATTAAAATTGTTGATTGAGTGTTTTTGTTTACAAGTGAGTGTAATAGTTTCTAGGTTAGGAAATCTAAAGAGTGGATATTCTTTCATGTTGATGATTTACATTTCTTGTTAAAATTCTTTTCTAGGATCTTTCAAGTCACAACTCAAGATTATTTTTCACCAAAGACTGATCACATTTAATTTTGAGTCATGTAGATTATTGAAACATTGCTCGTTATTCTATAGACTAACAACTTACTACCCATATTCTGATATCATTTTTCCAATATACTACACATAATACTAAGAAAATTGCTCTTCTCCCTACTGTGTTGTTTCTTCTCATTCACGGGCATGCCTGAGTTAACTCACGCTTAGCATAATTAAGGGAATGAGCAATTGCGAAAGGGAGAAAAACAATTTTCTAATACTAAATTTACTAGGGCCATGCAAGACCAAGCTTAGACAAGAGCTAATTGACATGGGCTAGGTTCTAGAAATCAGTCCAATGAATTTTTTAGTGAATTTGTATTGCACTTTGAGTTCACGAGTTGTGTCAACTATGCTTATGTTATATAATTTTTTTAATAATAAAATGTTAAGAGATAACTATTGAATATAACTTAATTTTTTTACATAACATTAATGAAGTTTGTTTCTAAACATATCTTTCAAAACATTTTGGCTAACACCAATGCTACATTTGATGATCCTGATTAATTAGGTAGTTATGCAATTCCTATAAGAAAATCTATGAAATTAGAACTAGAAACTCTAAATTCATCTTTGACCTTGGATGTTGACTGTTTTCCCCTACCCCAAGATATCATTATCGAAAGTTCTCTTTTATAATTCATGCCCTTTTCATCTTCATCTCATTACTTCATTACATAAACTGGCTAAATAATAAATCCCAATTATTGATTGCAGCAAGGAAAGAAATGGGCACATACCTTACAGAGACTCTAAACTTACTCGCATTCTGCATAACTCTTTAGGAGGCAATGCCAGAACAGCCATCATTTGTACAATTAGTCCAGCACGCAGCCAGATCGAGCAATCAAAAAATACTTTATTTTTTGCTGGTTGCGCAAAACAGGTGACTACTAATGCTCGGGTCAACGTTGTCATGTCAGACAAGGTTTTGGTAAAGCAACTACAAAAGGAATTGGCTAGAATGGAGAATGAATTGAAGAGCTTAAATACCATCATACTTAAGGAAAGGGAACATCAGATTGAACAGGTGAGGAAGACACTATAAATTCAGTGTTCTGGAGGGTAATTATTCTCTACAATAATATCTGCATTGCATCAACTATTATGATAGTACTTTAAACAATTTTATAATTTTGGTTCACCTAAAATAATACTGTATATATGAACTTGATTAAAAATTATTAACTAGAATGGAGAATGAATTGAAGACCTTAAATGCCGTCATACTTAAGGGAGCATCAAATTGAACCAATGAGAAAGACACTGTAAATTCAGTGTTCTGGAGGGTAATTATATGATACAGTAATATCTGCATTGCATCAAATATTATGATAGTACTTTAAACATTTTTATAATTTTGGTTCACTTAAAAAAATATTGCATATATGAATTTGATTAAAAATTATGAACTAACTTCATTCAATATGATGCTCATTTTTCTTTCAAATTAGAGAAGAACTATAAGGTTGGTAAGTTTCATATCCAAATAAGGTTGTGTTTTGGTGCTAAAATATAATACAATTGCATTTTATTCCCTTTGTTTCCTTTTTTTATTTCTTTTTAATTTCCTCGGTATGAAGCTTAGGAACAAGAACATGAGGAAGTTGTCTATTTTTTATTTTCATAAAATGTTCTTATTCCTTGCGAACAATCACACTTTAGTTTTTTAAATCTCAAATGGTGGTAAAAAATTATAGGTTTTAAGATTATCGCTCCCCTTTTATAGTTTGTTCAAAGAATTAGATTTTGTGATCATGAGAATAAGGGCCTTTTCTTGAATTTGAAAATTCGCAGAAGGATAAGGAGATCAAAGAATTAACTCGGCAACGTGACCTCTTTCAAAATTTGCTCCAGTCAGTTGGCAAAGATGAGGTTTTAAAAGTAGATCAAGATTGGGCCTCTGAATGGTCAGGTGTTTCTAATGATCCTAGTCCAGTTACAGACGTCATTTCTGAGAATCTTGACAGAACAACATCTGATTCGTCTATTTCTAATGAGCACCTTTTCAAGCAACATGAGAATTGTGAGGACAACTTTCTCTTGGATGGTTGTCCTCCCACATTTCTAGGGCCTGATCCATGTCAAGGTTGGGAGGAAATGGCTAGTAGATCTGAATCTAAATATAGTTGCAAGGAAGCATTGTGTATTGAAATAAAAGAAGAAGAAACCGAGCATAAAACAAATATTAATATATCCATTCCTGCTTTTAAAGAAAGTGAAGGAAATTCCACTCCTGCTTGTGAAGAAAGTGAAGTAAATTCACCCATGATTCAATTTGTGGAAGAAGATGGTAAATCCTCCATAGAGAGTGGGCGTAGTGATCAAGATGCTCCTCGCCAAAAAGTTGAGGACATTAAAAATACCAACGACCATCTTGTGAAGCTCATAGAGAAATCTAACGACCCATTTGGATCCAAACCATGTTGCATGGTTGTCATGTCTCCTCCTCATGTAGAACGTACATCATATACAAGGAATGGGCATAGTGATCAAGATGCTCCTCAGCAAAAACCTGATGACATTAAAAGGACAAACAACCATCTTGTGAACCTCACGGAGAAATTTAAGGACTCGTTTGAATTTGAAGCATGTTGCATGGTTGTCATGTCTCCTTCGCAGGTAGAACGTAAATCATCTATAGGGAATGGACATAGTGATCAAGATGCTTCTCAGCGAAAAACCGAGGACATTAAAAGAACCAACAACCATCTTGTGAACCTTACAAACACATCTAACAACCCACTTGAATCTGAACCTTGTTCCACGGCTGTCATGTCTCCTCCTCGGGTAGAATGTAAATACTCTACAGGTAATGGACATGGTGATCAAGATGCTCCTCACCAAAAACGTGATGACATTAAAAGGACCAACAACCATCTTGTGAACCTCATAGAGAAAATTAACGACTCATTTGAATCTGAATCTTGTTGCATGGTTGTCATGTCTCCTTCTCAGGTAGAACGTAAATCATCTACATGGAACGGACATAGTGATCAAGATGGTTCTCAGCTAAAAACCAAGGACATTAAAAGAACCAACAGCCATCTTGTGAATCTCACATACAAATCTAATGACTCATTTGAATCTGAACCTTGTTCCATGACTGTCATGTCTCCTCATCATGTAGAATGTAAATACTTTACAGTTAATGGACATAGTGATCAAGATGCTCCTCAACAAAAAATCGAGGACATTAAAAGGACCAACAACCATCTTGTGAACCTCAGAGAGAAATATAATGGCTCATTTGAATCCAAAACATGTTGCATGGCTCCGATGTCTCCTCCTCAGGCAGAGCGTAAATCATTTACAAGAAATGGACATAGTGATCAAAATTCTCCTCAACGAAAAAATGAGGACATTAAAAAGACCAAGGATCATCTTGTGAACCTCGCAGAGAAATCTAATGACTCATTTGAATCTGAACCATGTTGCATCGCTACCTTGTCTACTCTTAAGGTTGAATGTAAATCAAATACAGGGAAACAACACAATGGTCAAGATGCTCTTCAACAAAACATTGAGAACATTAAAAGGACCAACAACCATCTTGTGAACCTCACTGAAAAATCTAATGACTCATTTGAATTTGAACCATGTTGCATGGATGCCATGTCTCCTCCCCAGGTAGATCATAAATATTCTACAGAGAATGGGCATAGTAATCAAGATGCTCCTCCACAAAAAATTGAAGACATTAAAAGGACACACGACCATCTTGTGAACCTAGAAGAGAAATCTAAAGACTCATTTGAAGCGGAACCCTGTTGCATGGCTTCCATGTGTCCTCCTCAGGTAGATGGTAAATCATTTGTAGGGAATGATCATAGTGATCAAGATGCTCCGCATCAAAAAAATGAGGATATTAAAAGAACTAACGACCAACTTGTGAACCTTTCAAAGAAATCTAATGACTCATTTGAATATGAATCTTCTTGCATGGCGGTTATGCCTCTTCTTCAGGTAGATGATAAATCATTTATAGGGAATGGGCATAGTGATCAAGATGTTCCTCAGCAAAAAGTCGAGGACATTAAAAGGACCAATGACCATCTTGTGAACCTCTCAGAGAAATCTAATGACTCATTTGAATCTGAACCGCGTTGCATGGCTGACATGTCTCCTCCTCAGGTAGATAAGGTGGATGAGGAAAATTCATTGCATCCTCAGCTCCTTCAGTTGGAGCAAAATGTGTCACCTCCTTTGTCTAATAAGCTAGACCAGGAACCCATATCACCTCATCAGTTTGATAAGGAAGACCTTAAAACTATGTCACTTCCTCAAGTTGATGATATGGAACAAGTATCATTCAATTCACCAGCTAGTGCTGAAAAGGAATACTCTACTAGCTTGATATGCTTTCCTGAGAAGCAACCTGAACCGAAATTACGTGCTAAAAGAAGAAAAACTTCCAAAAAATCTTCTCTAATTCGCGAGATGAATGCTTCAATGGAAGATGTAGAATCTATTATGGATTCTGATACAAAGGAAACTTCCAGTGTCCTCAGTTTTGTTGTAAGAATGAATGAAAGTCTTAAACCAAAACCAGCGGTCAAAGACATTGATAATCGTCTGGTAAGCAACTAAGCACAAATTATGATGTTGTATGTCTTTCATGGGGTATAAATATTCATGATTATTTCATTTTAATTATTTGTTAGATGACTAGGTGAAAACTTGAATAAAAAGAGACTATTGGTGCAAAGACGAAACTTGGGAAATAATAATATAGTGCATGCATGAACCTTATCATTATGCTAATTCTTAAATATGATCTAAATAGTGTGTAAAATTATTGTATGAGATGCAATAATAAGCATATAAAATTTTCCATTTGGCTAGGAGTCGTTCATGTTGTTTAACAATAGTGTAAGCATCAAGTAGCAGGCTTGGTTATATCAAGTCCGAGTAATTACACATACAAGATCACCAAGTCAGAGTAGAAATTTTGTAGCGTGAATTCAAAGATAACATTTGGTGTTCTTGTATATAACTTATATTTAAATAGAAAATAGGAAGTGTTGTCTAATAATCTCTCTCACCCTTGGATCTTTTGTGATTATAACTTAAACTAAATGTCAAGAGATTAAAAGTTCTATGCTCTTGCCTAAGTTCCTGGGTTCCTTCATGAAACCTTCACCAATATGTTTGTTTTAATGTATGATAGGTACCTGTAAGAACACCTCCAGTCAATAAAAATGTGAACAGAGTAAGAGGTCTCAGTTTCCCCGGAGTTTGGGGGACTTTAATACCCTCTAAATTTGAGATGCAACAGAGAGATATAGTCGAACTTTGGGATGCATGCAATGTGCCACTTGTACATAGGTCTTATTTTTTCCTTCTCATCAAAGGTGAACTTTCAGATTCTGTGTACTTGGATGTAGAGCTCAGACGTTTGTCCTTTTTAAAGGACACTTTTTCTAGCGAAAATCACATTACAGGAGTAGAAGGTCTTGATGTCACACCCAATTCAAGGTAAAATATTTTGCTGCTTCTTGAGTAGATTTTTAAATGCAATTCACATTTGCATTTGTAAACATGATCAACCATGTTTATTGATTTTCACTGGACAAGTTATAGTCCATTTAGTACGTGCCATATTTTTGTTATATATGATGCAAGATATAATGGCTGGTGTTTCAATTATGAATACTTTTACATGAAACGCTTGCATAAAGTCACAATTACGCTATTTTTATGTCATATATCAAGTTTTCACACTATTTTCATGCCACAATTACTGAACAGCCTGCTGTCTCTAACTCGTGAGAGGAAAATGCTCAGTAAGCAAGTGCATAAGAAGTTTTCGAGAAAGGGAAGAGAGGAACTATACCTGAAGTGGGGTATTGATTTGAAGACTAAACACAGAAGTATACAATTGGCATGGCTCATATGGACGGATACACGAGATTTGAACCACATAAGAGAAAGTGCTGCGCTTGTTGCGAAGTTGGTTGGTTTTATTAACACGGAGGAGACCTCAAAGAAAACCTTTGGATTTGGCTTCTTGACTCGAAGTAAGAGCAAGAATTCCCCTAGTTGGAAGGACACAATGTCTACCCTTAAATAGAGCTAACTTGAGGGAAGAAAAAAAAAAGGGACATTTCAGCAGTTTAAATTCAGGTCGGTTGAATTAGTGTTGCAGTTTGCTTCTGCTTTTAACTTCTAGGTTTTGTTATGGTGTACCTATATTCATCTTCATCATCTGTTCATTTCTTAAAAAAAAATCTTCATCATCTATTCATGAACAAGATGTCATGATTAGTTGATTATTTGTTCTAACGTACTTGGTTATATTTTTTTTAACAACTTGTTAATTTTTGGTGCAGGCTTATTTTTTCTGCTTGCTGTGTCATATGAGAATGGGAAAAACCATTTGTCGCACATCATGCTTGATACCCAACCCATCAACATTAGTAATAAAACATTGGGCAAAACAAACGAAGAAAGAAAAAAACTCCTATGCAAATAAATTTGTTATGGAGTTGTTAATATTGTGTATTAAATTGTGATTAGTTAAATTCTATATTTGGTCCCCTAAAGAATTTATGAATTTTGTTTTGGCCCCCCTAATGATTAAAAGTTTTAAGGCTTTATCCGTAGTTAATAAACCCAGGATGCATCGCTTGGGTACGAATTCATACCGCAATTTATCGCTTGTCCTACATGCTTCACACTGCACTATCAAAGTGTTTGCGGTGATATAGGTACATGCCTAAGTTTCTTTTTTTTTTTTTTTTAGGAAAAGTACACTGCCTAAGTTTTGTTTACAGATCATAGATCCAATACTTTCTCTAAATTCTATCCATTTCAGGTTTAAGGTTTTTTTTTTTTTTAAAGAATTAGAATTGTTATTGATTATGATGGTGGTGTAGTGATGAGATTCTGTATTTTTTTTTTTTAAAAGGCTAAAATGAAATATATATTACCCATGTTGAGATTATGTGTTGTTGGTGTTTTTGAGTTGATGCATTTGTAAACTAAAGATTAAGTAATTTAGGGATTTATGGGTTTTAGGAGAAGAAGAGATGAAGATTGAAAAATGAATTTCAGTTTTTAATTTTCATTTTCTTGGGCTTGAATGTGTATGAAGATTGATGAAGGTGAAGAAGAAATAGAATGAAGAAGATGAAGAAAAAAGAAGGCTTAAATATTGCACTCGTCCCTGCAAATATGTCTCGTTTAAGTTTTGGTCCCTGTAAAAAAAAATTTGTTTTTGGTCCCTGCAAAATTTTTTATTTTTTAAAATAGTCCCTGACCTCATTTTTGTGATGATTTGTATACGTGACACATGATGACTGGACCCATTTTATAGTTTTTGATCCCTGCAAAATTTTTTGTTTCTGAAAATAGTCCTTGGAGGAACTATTTTAAAAAACAAAAAATTTTGCAGGGACCAAAAATAAATTATTTTTTTTATAGGGACCAAAACTTAAATGAGACATATTTGCAGGGACGAATGCAATATTTAAGCCAAAAAAGAAAAGAAAAATCATGTGTTTGTGGTTTATTATTAAATTCAATGGTATTACATGGCCCAAGGTCTATTTTATTTCAAAATGATCCAAGGGTTAATTTCAATAAACTAATAAAAACTATATAGTGTCGCCTATAATTTTGGTACACTTTAAACATTTTGACTTTTGAGTTAAAATTAACAAGAATGAGCTAAATTAACCGACGGAATCGTATTTGAGAGACCAAACAAAGCCGACATCTAACTTCTTGTTTTTCAACTCAAATTAATTATATTGAGCTAAGGACGTGAAGACTCTCTTACTAAAAATTGAAGATTATATTCCAAAAAAATTAAAAATAGAATCTCAATTGTAAATTTTAGGGTTAAATATATTTTTTGTCCTTATAAATATACCAACTTTTCATTTTAGTCCCTCTAAAATTTTCCTTCAACTTTTAATTCCTATAAAATTTTCAATCATTACTTTTGGTCCCTATTTTTAAATTAATTTTTGTATTTTTTTTTTAATGAAACTGTGCAGAAATACGTAGAATATTGTAAAATAATTTTCCAAAAAAATTAGAATTTTTTAACAAAACACAAAATAAATATAAATTTTTAATCGTAAAAAATATAAAAATTCATATTAAATTCATGTTTTGTTAAAAAAATCTGATTTTTTTTTAGGAGAGATTCTTATAATATTATGGATTTTTCTGCAAAATTTTATTCAAAAATATGAATTTTACATATGAGTTTACTTTAAAAGAGGGACCAAAAGAAAAGATGGAAAAAAATTTAGGGACTAAAAATTAAAGAAAAATTTTAGAAGGACTAAAACGAAAAATTGACATATTTATATGGATAAAAAATATATTTAACCTAAATTTTAATCACAACAGTGAGAAAATTTGAGTGATATCCGACTACGAACGAGGATGATGTCATCCATTTCCATTCCATTATTGTGGGGTAAAACTGTAAAAGCTGTATCCATGGGTAGATATGAGATATCCAAATGATCCGTATGTAATGTAATGAATAGAGTCATTATGTCCATGTTCCAAAAGTTAAGGCTTTTAATACTACTGTACTATTATATTACTCTTTCACATCATCTACAAACATGACATAAAAAGGAAAAGGTTACATAGACACACATTATTCTCATATTATGCACTAGGAAGAGAGAATAGGAGATGAAAGAGAAAGTGTGCTTGTGTGGAGTCAACATAATCACGTGTCACATTTTTATATGGGTGTGAAAGGGTGTATTGCGAGATAAGAATGTGTATGTATCATTACTCAACATAAAATAAGAAAGAGAGAGGGAATCACATCACACATACAAATACAACAACAACAACTGACTCTTGTTGTGGGGAACAGCAGCGTTTGCAGTGACCAAACCAAAGCAGCAGAGTTGAGCGAACGCTCCTGTGATTGTGAATAACTAGTACCAATAGCAAATACATACAAACAAACACCAATCCCAGCAGTATCCACCCACCAAACCGAACATTATTATTACTATGTAGTAGTACATCTTCTTCTTCCTTCAACTCACAAACAAACACAAATGGCAACAACGGCTATATTTCTCACCTTCATTGCATTAACCTTAACACATGCAGCAGCAACACAAATCAACAACTCATCTCATTCCGAAATCCAAGCCTTAACAACCTTCAAACTAAACCTTCTTGACCCACTCAATGCCTTAACAACTTGGGATCCATCAACACCTTCAGCACCATGTGACTGGCATGGCATTCTCTGTTACTACAACAACAACAGAGTTCACACTATACGTTTACCTCGTCTTCAACTCACTGGTTCAATATCTTCATCACTCTCTAATCTCTCACAGCTTCGTAAACTTAGTCTCCATTCCAACAACCTTAACTCCTCCATACCTTCTTCTCTTTCTCATTGTCTCTTCTTACGTGCTGTTTATCTTCACAACAACTCTCTCTCTGGTTATCTCCCTCCTTCACTTCTCACCCTCACCAACTTACAAATTCTCAACCTTGCTCGTAACTTTCTCTCTGGTACCATCCCCAATAACCTCTCTAACTCCCTAAGGTTTCTTGATCTTTCTTCTAACTCATTCTCCGGTCACATTCCGGGGAACTTTTCGTCCAAATCTCAGCTTCAACTCATCAATTTTTCACATAATCAGTTCACCGGTGGAATACCGGTTACTGTTGGAGCATTACAACATTTGGAGTATCTGTGGTTAGACAACAACCATCTTCATGGAACGTTACCTTCTGCTGTTGCAAACTGTTCCTCTATGGTGCACCTTAGTGCAGAGGATAATTTCATTGGCGGGTTGGTTCCTTCCACGATAGGGACTATGCCTAAGCTTCAAGTGCTGTCACTTTCCATGAATCAACTTTCTGGTTTTGTCCCCACAACACTGTTTTGCAATGAAGACAACAACAATAATAACAATGCTACTAATCTTCGTATTGTTCAGCTTGGGTTTAATAGGATCACGGGTATTTCAAACCCTCAAAATGGAAAATGTGTTGATTATTTTTTGGAGATTTTAGACCTTAAAGAGAATCACATTATTCACACTTTGTTTCCTTCTTGGTTGACCAATGTGAAATCTTTGAAGGGTCTTGATCTCTCTGGAAACTCATTTTCAGGTTCTCTGCCTCAAGATATTGGAGATCTTTTCTTGTTAGAAGAGTTAAGACTTTCTGATAATTTGTTATCTGGTGTTGTTCCAAGTAGCATTGTGAAATGTAGGTTGTTGAAGGTTCTTGATCTTCAAAGAAATCGATTATCAGGTCTCATTCCTTATTTTCTTGGAGAATTGAAAAGTTTGAAGGAGTTATCTCTTGGTGGTAACTTTTTTACTGGTTCAATTCCAAAGAGTTATGGAATGCTTAATGAGTTAGAGATTTTGGATTTAAGCAACAATAAATTGAATGGAATTTTGCCTTTGGAGATCATGCAGTTAGGTAACATGAGTGTTTTAAATCTCAGCAATAATAGATTCTCCGGTCAAGTTTCGTCTCAAATTGGAGACTTGATGGCTTTGCAGGTTCTTAATTTGAGTCACTGTGGCTTTTCTGGTAGCGTTCCAGCTACATTGGGGAATTTGATGAAACTGAGAGTGTTGGATTTAAGCAAACAAAATCTTTCAGGTGAGTTACCTGTTGAGGTTTTCGGATTACCAAGTTTGGAAGTTGTGGCACTTGATGAAAACCATTTGAGTGGTTCTGTTCCTGAGGGTTTCAGCAGCATTGTTAGTCTAAAGTATCTTAATCTCAGTTCCAATGATTTTGTTGGCAACATTCCAACAACCTATGGTTTTCTAAGTTCCTTGGTTGTTCTTTCTTTGTCTCACAATTTCATTTCTGGTTCAATACCGAATGACATTGGTGGTTGTTCTCAACTTGAAGTGCTTGAGCTTCAGTCAAATCGTTTAGCAGGTAACATTGTTCCAAGTGTTATCTCTAAACTTTCACGTTTAAAGGAGCTTAATTTAGGACACAATGGATTTAAAGGTGAGATCCCAGATGAGATTTCAAAGTGTTCTGCTTTGAATTCACTTGATTTAGATGGTAATCACTTAACTGGTCACATACCACAATCCTTGTCCAAATTATCAAATTTGAAGACTTTGAACCTCTCTTCAAATCAATTGACAGGAGTGATTCCGGTTGGTCTTCCGCTCATTTCGGGTTTGAAGTATTTAAATGTTTCCAACAACAACCTCGATGGTGAGATTCCACCAATGCTGAGTTCTAGATTCAATGACCCATCCGTATACGCAATGAACAAGAAGTTATGTGGGAAACCATTGCATAGAGAATGTGGAAAATCGAAAAGACGAAAGAGAAAAAGACTAATCATCATCATAGGTGTTGCAGCTGCAGGACTATGTCTTTTAGCATTGTGTTGTTGTGGCTATGTTTATAGTCTCTTAAGGTGGCGAAGAAAGCTTCGAGAAGGTGTAACAGGTGAGAAGAAACGCAGTCCAAGTGCAGGCTCAAATGGAGAAAGAAACAGTAGAGGAAGTGGTGAAAATGGAGGACCAAAACTCATAGTATTCAACAACAAAATCACATATGCTGAGACATTAGAAGCAACAAGGAACTTCGATGAAGAAAACGTGTTGAGTAGAGGAAAACATGGACTTGTTTTCAAAGCTTCATATCAAGACGGAATGGTTCTATCAATTCGTAGACTTCCAAACGGATCAACATTGATGGATGAAGCTACATTCCGCAAAGAAGCAGAATCATTAGGCAAAGTTAAGCATAGAAACTTAACAGTTTTACGTGGATATTATGCAGGACCACCACCTGATGTAAGACTATTAGTTTATGATTACATGCCAAATGGAAATTTAGGTACATTGCTTCAAGAAGCTTCACAACAAGACGGTCATGTTTTGAATTGGCCAATGCGTCATTTGATTGCATTAGGTATTGCCCGTGGCTTGGGTTATTTACACTCTGTGGAAATTGTTCATGGTGATGTTAAGCCGCAAAATGTTCTTTTTGATGCTGATTTTGAAGCCCATTTATCTGAATTTGGGCTTGACCGGTTAACAATGGTTAATAGTCCAATAGAAGCAACTGCGTCGTCCTCAACAACGACGCCAGTTGGTTCTTTAGGCTACGTGGCACCGGAAGCAGTGTTAACCGGACAAGTAACAAAGGAAGGCGATATTTACAGTTTTGGGATAGTGTTGTTGGAGATATTGACAGGGAGAAAGGCAGTGATGTTTACACAAGATGAAGATATAGTGAAGTGGGTGAAGAAGCAGTTACAAAGAGGTTTGATTTCGGAGTTGTTGGAACCTGGTTTGCTTGAGATTGATCAAGAATCATCAGAATGGGAAGAGTTTTTGTTAGGTGTTAAAGTTGCACTACTTTGCACAGCACATGATCCTCTTGATAGACCTTCTATTAATGATATTGTATTCATGCTTGAAGGTTGTCGTGTTGGACCTGATATCCCTTCCTCTGCTGATCCCACCACACTACCTTCCCCTGCTTCTTGATTTTTCATTGGAAAATTTCATCCCTTCATGGCCATTATTGTTCACTTTTTGTTTCACGTGATGTAATGAAAATTTGTTGTGTGATTAGTTTTGAATCAAATTAAAATGTCCGAATTATTGTTTGGGTTGCGTAATTGACCATTTTTTATAAAATAATTGATTAGTCTTGTACAAAGTGAAACTACAAAGCAAATATTCAAGTCAATGACATCAAGTAACTATCATTTGCCAATTCAAATTTTGATTAGAATAATTCATAACTTACACTTACTTATTTAACTTAACTCATATTTCTAGAAAGTAAATAGAGGTGAAGTAGTAGGATATGACAACCAATTAATTGAGCTCCACATTCATATTTATCACTAATAAAGAAACCAATAAGCAGAAGAAGCACATATCATATGGTCTCACTCTTTAGGTGAATGCAACCCTTCAAAGTTCAAAGCACCCTAAAGCTTGACTATAGTCTATAGTAGTAGTAGTATAAGACTCGTGATGATGATGATGATGATTAGACACACTATCAATTCACTCCTTCATTCATTCAGTGTTAATTGGTCCTTAATTGCTGCGTGAAGACATTATTATGCCAAACGGCGCCGTTTTGAAATGGTCAAACAAATTCCACTTCCGGAATTCCTTGCACGAAACAAGTTCGTTGACAATGGTCATAGAAAAGGATGTATCCACGTGTCAAGTTAGGAACGTAAACAAAAGTAGCCGTTAAGGTATGATGACATGGAATGGAACAGACAAGAACATCGAAAAAGGGCGAATGGGTTGTGCGCTCCATCGAAACTTGTTGCTTTTCCTAATAGAAAACAAAACAAAAATGTTACAACACCACGTGCTAATCATTTTATTTTATTTTCCTAAGTTTTTTAATTTATGCAAACCAGTACCACAGACAATTACAATAAGCATTTTCGATATTGCCCAAGTTTTATATAGAGTGAATACCCAAATGCGTCCCTGAATTTGTACGAATCAGACAAAAACATCCTCCAATTCATCGAAATGCACGTTTTGTCCCTGAGTTTGTCATATCTCAATCAAATTAGTTCCTACGTCAATTTAGGACGTTAACGGTAATGACGTGGTCATTAACCTCTCACATGGGTTGTCATGTTAGATGCCACAAAAGCAGAGACTAAATTGAACTATAGTGACACAAATTTTGAAGGACGAAATTGATTGATTTCAGAAAATATTATGCAATAAAGTCCTTGTTGATTTTTACATACTATCAATTCGATCCCTAAATTATATTTAAAAACCGTCAAATAAGTCCTTGAATTATATAAACATATATCTAATTTGATCCTTGAAGCATATATTTGCAGAACAAAGTAAAAATGACAGAACACACAACTTCATCCTTGAAAATAACATTAAATAAGTCATATGTGTTAAGTTTGAAATATTACATAGGCAAAAGCAACCCAACTATGAAGCATTACAAGTTAAATATTACATAACCAAAAAGAAACCCAACTAGGAGGCATAATTTAAATAAGTCAAAATATTCCAAAAGCATAATCTAAACATGCATCAACTATCACTTCTTTGAAAATCCGGGGTTTTGGATAAACTCCATGAACTTAGATTGAGTTGAACCGGATGGACCATAATTTGGATATGGAACTCTAATAACGCCAAGAGCAGTTGAATGTGTTGGTGCATGACCCCTCACTGGTGTTTGCTTAGGCCCCTCATTTGAAATGATTGGTCGTTTAATGTCATACCTCCTTGCAGGAACACCCTGCAACAACATTTTCAATCATATCAGTCCCTAAATTATAAAACATTCAATCAAATAAGTCTCTAAATTATATCACTAAGTATCAAATTGATCCTTAAGATTTAACAGTCATACCTGTCCAGACACTACTTCATTTCCAACAACATTGAGAGCATTTTGTCCCTGAATTGCAACATTCCCAGCAACAGCATTTTCAACATTGACATTTTCAGCAGTTTTTGCAACTTGTCCATCATTTTCAGCAACAAAATTTCCAGGATTAACATTTTCAGCAACAAGATTTTGCCAACATTAGTCATAATCACAAGCAAAACAACATAAAAATGTAAATCACAATACAAAATAAACCCTTTTTATAAACTGTTTTAATCAACCACTTACTTCCTTCATAACTACTCTAATGTTCATCATTTTTAGCAAACATAAAAACGAAATTTTATAGTCTTCAACACAAAACCCTAAAATCAGTAATCTAAAAAACGCAATCAAAGCAAGCAAAAACGAACATCAAAACAAACATAATGATGATAAAAACCCTAGAGTTGAAAACGAATGCTTAAAAACTGAAGACGAAAATCACAAAAGCAGACAGAAAAAAGGGAGAAAACGAACAAGACTTAATGGAAAACGAATAGGAACGACGTTACCTTAAGAAACAACGAAATCTTTTGTCAAAACAAAATCTTTTGCAACGTTCCTCGCCGAAGATGATGGTGATTTTTGAGAGGTGAAGATGATGAAGGTTTTAGCGGGAAGGAGAAAGGTCAGAGACGTTTTTGATGTTCTGACTGAAATGTGAGTATGGAAAAATATGGGTAATAGAGGGGTAAATTTGGAAAAACATGAAAAAATTGAATTTAAAAAGTAAAAATGAAATTTTTAGCGTTTCCATCAAATTGGTCCTTGTACACGTGGCTTTCCTTGTTGACACGTGTACAAGACAACAGGACATGCAGGACGACAACTCAGCAGCACTAACAAAGCATTTGGATGAAAGAACTATTTTGATGGACGTTTGTTAAATTCAGAGACAAAGTGTGCATTTCGATGAATTGGAGACGCTTTTGTCCGATTCGTGAAAATTCAGAGACGAGTATTCACTCGTTTTATATACATAGCACCTTTTCTTTTATAATGATATACACACTAGTTCATAGTGCATCCATCAACACACTATCTTTTTAAATTAGTTTTTTAATTTTCACTTTATTTCATTATTGACCATTTAATATATTTTTTTGTCAAAATTTATTTTTTGGTCAAGTAGGTACTTTCTAACGAGTGGTTCTTTCTTTTTCAACGAGCAAAAATTATGCTCATTACAACTAGTAAGACATATGTTTTGTGTGTCTGTTTTGCCCCTTTGAAAAAAATTATGCTAGTTTGACTTAAAAATAGGGACAAAATTATAATTACATTATTAAGGTTGTTTCATTCCATTGCATACACCTCACATTAGGGGAATGAAAAATTGAAAGAGTGGGTGGTATTTGATGGAGTGGGTTCCATTATATTCCATTTCATTCCATTCACTTATTACACAACCAAACAATGGAATGATGTTATATCTTACTCCATTCCATTATATATATATATATATATATTTTGCAAAATGGATATCAATCATTGGATGTATTAAGATGATTTGGAATGGTTGAGATTTACAAGTTACTTGACCCAATAAAATTCTATTTTTTAAACATATATATTGGTTTAAAAAAAATCCAATTTATTTTAGAATTACATTTAACAAAGGTGTTTTTGGCAATGTTGGAAAATTTTAAAAATCCCAGCTTGCTCATATGCCTTTTATTAATTCTGATTTAGTTTTAATGTAATATCTCTATATTTATAAATAAAAATAATATTAGTAATTACATATTATGGTTTTTTTCAAAGAACATTATGGTATTTTTAAATATGGTTAAATATGTTTTTGATCCTTATAAATATACCAACTTTTCATTTTAGTTCATATAAAATTATTCTTCAATTTTTAGTCCCTATAAAATTTTCAATCACTGATTTTGGTCCCTATTTTAAAGTAAATTTATGTGTAGCATTTATATTTTTTAACGAAATTGTGTAGAATATTGTAAATATCTCTCCAAAAAAATTATAGTTTTTAAACAAAACATGAATTACGTATGAATATTTAATCGTCAAAAATGTAAAAATTCATATTTAACTCATGTTTTGTTAAAAAAAATTATAATTTTAGAGGGAGTGAAAAGAAAAATTGGTATATTTACAGAGAACAAAAACATATTTAACTATTTTAAATAATAATAATAATAATAATAATAATAATAATAATAATAATTAGACTTGTCATATGTATAAACCAACCATATAATTTGCAACAGACGCGGTGCAAATATTTAACGATTTTTTTGCATATAATTTTTTTAATAGAGACATTACATTCTATTTTTTTTAATAATTCATTTACTATCTTTAAATTTTTCATAATATTACCAATATAATTATTTTTTATATAATTATCACAATGTTACGCGAACCATGCGAGAAGTCTTTTATTAGTTTAGGAGAAAAAGCCAAGAAAAATATGATATTTTACTAAATATAAACACCTAAATTAACTTTTCCATTAAATATGTGAATGTAATTGTAATTATAATACCTCTTATCACTAGGGCAAATAATTGATAGTACATTAACATGCAATTATAAATAATAATCCGTCTCACACTTATACCAAAAAAAATAATATATGTCTCACACCGCACGAGACCTACTAAGGTTGTGTACCGTAAACGGAGCCGCTTGAATTGTATGCTAAATCTTGTGACAACACAAACCTACTTCTAAAAATTGTTTTTTAAGGGGTGGACGTATAATATTTTAGGTCTAAGGAAGATCTTCCATTATAATTAAGTTATTAGTTAGGTTATCGGTTATCTATTAACCTGTAACTCTCAACTATTACTATAAGCCAAACCAAGCCTAACTTTAATACTAGGGGCGTATGTACTGGGAATTTAGAGCAGAACCCGGACCCAAGTTGCATACTAGTACGAAAATACGTATATATGTATTCATATCATAGGTCCCACCGGAGTGTTATTGACTGACGATATAAAAGAATCCAATTCTAGACACTGACAAAGTTGAGTTGGAAAAGACATGAAGAAGAAGTTGTATTATTATTATTGTTTGTGTTGTGTGTGATAAATTTAGTAGGCAAAGATGTAGTAGGGGGGCATTGCATGGCCTAAAGTCTGAAACAAATAAAAGCCTGACCTGCGTTAATGTATTCCTGTGAATTTCGTTTTACAGTGAGGAAAGTCCCAATGTCAAATTTAATAATGGCCCCACAACGTGAAACCCGGAATTCAATAGCCCACGACAATTTGCAGACTCACTCACTCAATCAGCGTTTTTATGCAGAAATGATTGGTCGTTTTCCATTTTAACTTCAATGGCAGCTCTTAGGAGAGAGATGAGATACAGTTGAAGATGCATGAAAGCAAAGGTTGTCACTGTTTTTGACCTTTTTAATTGAACTCGCTCATGCTTTTGAGGTGAGTAAAAAACACATACACACATTTGTTCAAGTTCAAATCAAATATATCGAGACAATATGGGGAGGGTTTTGAAGTGAATCTTCTAAATACGATGTTAATAGATTAAGACCCTCCAATATGACTTATGATCTAATTTATTTAAATACCGTATCCAACCTCGCTCGTTTAGCAAACATATCAAGTTTAGACTGTTTATTAGTTTTTTTTAGCATGTCAAAAAGTATTTTTTGATTCGAGTTTGCTTCATTTAACTGCTATTCATCTATGAGAGATAAATACAAGTGAAAGATTAATGAATTCTATAGTTAAGATCCACTAATCTATTGTGTCTATTGAGAACTTCCCATTTAACTACTATATGATTATGAATCCTATAGTTAAATGCAATTGATACACGTCATAATCTTTATCTTTTTCTTTATTATAAGCATTTGGGTTGTCAAAAAATTGAAGTACATTTATTCAAAAAATAAAATAAAATTGAAGTACATGTGTCACTCTATAATTTTACATCTCATTAATGG
>Ga0315915_1000347_pt1 | contig 44657 bp, 20 predicted proteins | sample MpolbnodulesMG_FD_207738 | JGI IMG/M metagenome (GOLD analysis project Ga0315915, IMG submission 207738) | Medicago polymorpha root nodule microbial communities from Los Angeles, California, United States - branched nodules | ecosystem: Host-associated > Plants > Roots > Nodule | place: USA... | reverse complement strand
ACACCTACAATGCAACTTTCAATCAACTTAAAATCAAACAATTTCAAATACCTAAAACTACCACATTTCACTCTAAACAACATCTAAAATACTATTCCTAACTTAATTAATCACTAACAATCATAAAAACTAACATGCAAGCAAAATTTATATAAACCTAAAAATGTTAAATTTCTTATAAAATTCGAAAATTTCAACCAAAAAAATGCAATGAAGTAGGATAATCATCACTTACGTGATATTGTGGGAGAAATTGGGTTTGAAAGGTGCAAAAATGGTGAAAATCGCACTTGGAGGGGAATTTTTCGTGTTTTGGAAAGTTTAGAAAATGAGGGAAATGGGCGTCTATTTTACTGTTATATGACTTAAGTCACGCTGCGTGACTTAACTCACGCCGCGCTACTTAAGTCACGCAACAATTACAACGTGCGTTAGTTAAGTCACGCTGCGTGACTTAACTAACACAGAGGCATTACTGTCCATTCAGCTGGGTGGGAGCGAAACGTGTAGAGGGAAGAGCATAAATCTTTTCATTTTCGCTATTATGTTACCTTCCATTGCGATAGAGACAAGCCTTTTTTTTTTTTTTTTGCATAAACCATGTATCATCCGCGTGCAACTATGAAAACTAATCTTTTGAGTCTTGTGGGATCTAAGTGAATGGCAAACTCTTCTTAAGAGTTTTAACGTTGCTGCATGTCTAAGGTTGGATTCGAACACATGACCATAGTTAAGTTAGAAGAGATATGTGACATCTCATCGAAAAACTCTTGGTTAGAAACGAAAATATCTACTCTAGGGGATTAGCGTACATCAAACATATAACTCTTTCAGAGCGGTCTTCACGATGTCTCATATTTTATTTAACAATTTTTTGTGTATTGTAAATTCACTCCTTTTTGTTATTGTTTGTAGCTCTCGTTCAGAAACTATCCAAGAGTATGACTACTAAATCCCTCAATTTAAATCTCCCAACAAAAAACCTCATATATTAAAATTTGTTTTAGATCTTACCTACGAATCTAATTTATTGGCCCGACCTAACTCTCATTCGTCGTTGCCATTAGCAGTTTCCGAGGTAAACTTACAAGTTACAACAAGATTATTTTTACAAATGAGATTTAGAGTAGTTGTGTTATTTTAAAACAAAACTTTAGACACTGCATATGTGACACTGTATAACTCTATATCTTTCTTTCAAAAGTTTGTCTGATAAAGCTATATCTAACCTTAATATTTTCCCTCCATAGTTTCAAGCATTAATTTCGGCTTAATGCTTTTCCTAATCAGCATTCCACTATTAAATTCAATTTTTCCTAATTATGTTGCTACCTAATTTTTCCTTTTTTAATGAACGTTTATGTTTCAATCATTAATGCCGGGGAACTATAACTTTGTCAATTTATTAGGTGTAACAAATCATGACTCGATTTTAGCTAATAACCTAAAAGCCAAGGTCGGTCTCTAAAACATGTTGGCGTATATTTGCCATCACCTTTCTTTTCTCATGGTCAATTGTATGTGGCTTTGTCAAGGGTTACTTCAAGAGATGATTTGAAGATATTAATATCTGATGATGATGGTGAAGACATTGATGTAACGTCTAATGTTGTTTATCACGAAGTTTTTCGCAATGTATCCTAAATTAATATCTGATGATGATGGTGAAGACACTGATGTACTTTCTATGATTGAACATAATTAAAGTTCTTCTATTTATATGAGTAGTAGTTAGAATGTATCCTAAATTTTGTACTTTCTATGTTTTATGACTTATTGTTATATTAATTATTAAAGTTCTTCTATTTGTATGAGTATTTGTATGAGTAGTAGCTTGGAATGTATCCTAAATTTTATACTTTCTATGTTTTATGACTTATTCTTATATTAATTATGACTTATTCTACTATAGTATAAGTTTAGGATACATTATGAGTTTCTACATGAAAATAAGACCCGTGCGTCAGCACGGGTCATAGTTCTAGTCTCACTTATAGTAGTTGTGTTTCTTAAAACAAAAAACGAAGTGTTTCCTGCTGCAGAAGATATTCACTTTGCTTTGGGCAACAGATTACATAATTTATCTAGTATATAGTATCAATAAAATATTCAACGTCATCTATTATAATTACGCATTGGAGTACCTCCTCCAACCCATTTATGCTTTTTTGCGCAAAAATTATGATAGGGTATCGTTGTTTGGTTACCCACTAAACCTAACTCCCAAGTTTGATATGTTAATTTTTTCTTTTTAAGATGTTAAACTAGCCCACAATAATTAACATTAAGGAAAATTGAACTTGATACTGAAAATTGAATTTTTTTCGATATAGAACACTTATGTCGATAAAATGACATGAATTTTCTTTACGATGAAAAACAGGACAAACATGTTTTGTTAACGATTTCTTTTATACAACGTGGAATTGATGACTTACGTATAAATTAATCAAAATTCTTTGTATTTAAATAAAAACAACAACTTTGCTGACAATTATTTATTTGGTAGAAGAATCCTCCAAATATTATAATCTTGTATTAGTAATCATTTTTAAGATTAAACCGACACTTTGACGGGAACGAGAAATTAGTTATTACTCATTAGTCACCACCATCGGTGCAGAATTTTCATACCATCATATGTAGCTAGCTATCTATAGAAAATCCTATACCATATCACCTAAAAGTTAAGATGCAAATTTACCACAAAATAATTTTTATTCGGAATAACTTCAGGGACCATGTTTGGCTGTACGCACAAAGAATGGAGAGGAAAGTTCAAAGCCATATAATAAGTGTGTTTGGTTGCACTATACACTTCACGGTTAAAAGAATGTGTAGAGTTTAATTATAGAATAAGAAGCAAGTTAGTCATACTTTACTATACTAGTTTTTGTTAGTTATATGCATTGATTTGTAAAGTTATTATTCATTCTGAACGTATTTGAATAGAAATCCAATTTAGTCTCTCAAATTAGACATTAATTAGTAAAACTTAATTCCTCCTTTTAATATATTCCATAATAGTCCCTGACTTATAAAATTATTGAATTAGTATCTTGGTTAATTTTAATATCGGCAATGCTATATATTGCCGAGAGTTATCTCGTGAATGCCTAACGAACCAAAAACTGATGTGATAGCAAAAAAATAAAACAAATAAAAAAGGTCTCACTTATCATACATGGCACTTGCTACAATAAAAGAGTTAGCATCGTGATGTTTTCCAAAATTATTTTTCGCCATAAACAACATTTCCCTTTAATATTAAACAATGATGTGTCATGTTAAGTGACATGTCGATTGCCGATACACAAGTTTATCTATTTTCCTGTTTTAGAAGTACTATATTTTGCCCCAATCCAGATGTTTTAGGCCTGATTTGTTGTTAACTTGAATTGACTGTGTTCATGATAGATGCTACAGTAAAAATTGGAATTATACTTTATTCGGGCTTGTGATGAAATTATATGATACAACAACGTATTAATACCATAGTTTTAAAACTCGGCTCGGACATTGACTCGACAGGGGTACTGAGTCACTGGGTCAATGATTGAACCATTGGGTCATTGGTCGAACCGCATGACTAAACCGGATCAACTCGGATGACTCGATTAGATAACTCGGTCTTGAGATTAAATTTATATAACTATTTAACCGGATTAAATCGGATTGGATCGGTGACTCGATCACATTAAAAACAAAAACAATGACACATGTAAAATAAAAATAAATATCCAACAATAATAGTTTTATAGGCTAATTGCTCAAATTCAAAACATAGTCTTAACTCAACAATTTTAAGTTATGACCTAGTGGTTTTGAGCAATGACCTAGTGGTTTTTGTTGTCACAGTGGAATGTTTTTCTTATATCAAAAAATAAAATAGAATAACAATATTTTTTTTTGAATCAAAATAAATAGTAAAAAAAGAATTGAAACATACATGAAGACTTGAAGAGTGTACCAGCTTCAATTCTTTCAAAATGTATACTAGCTTTGAAAAAAAACAAAGGCCTAGGAATACAAAGCGACTTAATTGTTGGCCTAGCGTTAAAAAAATACAAAGTAAAAAAAAAGGCCTAGATTTAATATAAACAATAATAAGTAGAATTTAACACATATATACAAGTGGTGTATTGGTAAGAATCCTTTGCCTAGTTGTTGGTCCTGGGTTCAAGCCTCACTCATGCCAATTTTTGAAATTTTTTTAAAAATAAATGGAAGCGCGCGTTGACTCGGCCGGTTTGCACAAAACCGCCGGGTCACCGGTTTAACTGCATAGCTGATCCAATATGCAAACCGAACCGAAAACCCCACCGGTTCCCGATTGGACCGGTCCAAGCCGGTTTTTAAAACTATGACTAATACAGTAATTCCACTATAGTATTTTTCTGGCTTGTGGAAGAAGACAACCATAAATTGATAAATAGATATTGGAGTTTTTCAATTAAAAATCTAGTTTCATATTAATTTAGTCCCTGACTTTTGCCTACGTGTACTAAGACTCGTGTCTCAACGTATCACTTAATGCGACACATCACCATATAACAGACTAGAAATAATTAAGGGGCTAACTTGGTCGATATTTTTATAAGCAAGAGACTATTATGAAATGTCGATAAAATGAGGGACTAAGTTGTTACCGGTGCTCAGTTTGAGGGACCAAATTGAGTATTTAGTCTACCATAAACTTTTTGAGTTCTCAAGAGTACCATGCTCTAGTTTTATCCCATCTTGGTTGCTCAACCTTCATCAATAACCTTACTATGACTTCCACATTCACCAATAACCTTACTATGACTTTTACATTGATATATATGGTATCAGATGATTTTTTTCTTCTTCTCACTTTAGCGTGAAGATTTTTGCTTCTCTATAGTGATCCTTTCCTCCTCAGCATTCAAATCTGTTTTTCTCTCTCATTCTCTAACAATCATTGATTAATTTTTTGAGCTGTTGATAAACTCAATTCCTTTTTTTGTACAATTCACCACAACTCCTATTAGTTGAAATTTAAAAGGTATGACGTAATTTTTTGTCATCTCTGTTGTGAATTCAATGAAAAATCACACCAATAAATACTTGATGTGTGGAGCAAGAATAATCAAGCAACCAAAACAAAGTATATGGAAGTTATAAATACAAGCAAAAGTAGAAAAAACAGCGAGAGAAAGAAAGGAGAGAACACACGAAATTTGTTTACCCAGTTCGGTCCAAAACTGACCTAGTCTGGGGGAGAGAGCAGCCCTCTGTTCCACTATAATGATGAGTAACTTTACAAAAGAGATATCAATGGGTTAAATGAATAAGTCTCCCGCCTAATTCTACCCAAAGTACCGATCTCTTCCCGTGACCAAGAGATTCCAAGGTGAATCAACCTCAACCCTAGTGTTTGTTACCAGAGCAAACTCTATACAAACCCTAGTTTTCTTGTTGACTTCTAAACCCTTGTTTCAGCCCCCTCTATCTCAAAGTTCACTCTAATACAAAGTCTATATTTATAGTAAAAGTATCCCTCATAAAATTGGAACAAATCTCAGCCCAAAAATACGCTTATGTTATATTCTCTGCTGGCAAATTTGGGCCCCGATTTTGCTCTTCGGCCACCGATTTTTCACGTACCAACAGGCTGAAAAACCCTAGCCAAATTCGGGCCCTAGACAGCACCATTCGGGCCCCGATTTTGACAGATTTAAAACTCTAATTTTAAGTCATTTTCACAACAATCTCACATCTGCATACACTAGTTTTGGCAAGATCTCCAAGAACGATTTTAGTAGAAGAAAAAGTCTTTGCATTTTCTAATTTAGCAAGGATCTAATTGGCTACACGACATGGAACTGTCTTTGTAAAATAACTCTTTCACAAAGGTTAAGAGCATCTAAGGACTTGGTGAATTTGTTTGATGCTTAACTAAGATTGTGGTAGTGAACATAATCAGATTCATATAGCTCTTCTGCAGAACGAGCATGTCCTTACAATGGGCATGAATGAGTCCTTAAACAATATCAATAACAGAATTAGTATTGTTCGGTTCAAGTGCGAGCACACCAATTATGAATGGACTAAATGTTGGATATATAATCAGGAGATGTGACTCATATTCACAATGCCTTAAAGTTTTGGGGTGGAGATGTGGTGCCCAAGTATCCCAGTGGTCTAGTTCATTACTATTTGTCTGTTGTCGCTCACCGGATTCCTCAACAAATATGTCCTTACTATGGCCTTGAATGAATCTTAAAACCAAATCAGTGGCCAATTTTTTCAAATGGCACCGATCATTCATCAACAAGGCTCAAAGAAGGGAAGGTCACCAGCAATACTTTTGCCATTGATGCACACATTGCTTATAAAGTTTGGTATTACAATGAGTTTGTCAGAATTATGGTGAGCTACCATGATTTTAAAAAACTTAACTTTGTAGCTTTTACAAAATTATGGTAACTCACAGTGATTCTGACAAATCCACCATGATATCAAACATACGTGAAGACAATAATGCTTCTAAGCATAGGAAACCTAAGAAAGATTGTTGTGTGTCCATTTTCAATTTTAGGTGACACCAAGGATATGGCTGTTACGCTTCATGCATATCCTCCTAGTAATAACAAAGGCAAAGCCAGTTCAAACTATTATGCCAGTAAATATCACTAATCAGGTCGTGGTCCTGCCAACTCATTGAGCCATGAGCAACATCAAAACTTGATTTCCTATATTCAAACTGAAATAACTACTTATTTAATCATAAAACCTTCTCCTTGGAAAACAAATGTACCCGGTTTAAGCAATTATATACTTATATTCAAGTATCTTATATCTTAATTATCTTTCAAGACCCTGGATCTTATATTGGGGACATCTTCCTAAATTGTCAAATCTTCAAAAATATGCATTCTCCCAAATAATCTAAGATTTCTGCTGGTGATATAGGTAGATTTAGCTCCAAAAGGTTTTATCGCGGTTCTTTAAGACTAACAGCTCATACAACCTAACCACTTCTCAGTGGTTTCGTTTAAATTAGCCGGTCCGGTCCAGTTTAAAACATTGAATCTAACCTTCAAATTTACCGGTAAGATCCAATTTCAACAAGAGACAAAGAATAAGACTTGTGTCGGCCGGTTAAATAAAAATTCAACAACTGTATGAAAAGAGCAATTTGCTTATATACTCTCAAGTTCCAGCAATGCACTCCGACCTTGATCAATGATCATCATCATTTTATGATGAATAATTAAAGACATAAAGAACATAATAAGACATAATTAAAGAGTATTAAATCTGTATTATGCTGTGGAGACTCCTATAATCAGTTCTCCAAATTAAATTAAAACAAAATCTAAATAGAAGAAAAATCTAAATAGAAGAAAAATTACCATCTATACTCAAACCGTTGCAATCAAATCCACATCCACACTGAGGAATCTCTAAAAAGTTATCAATACCAAATTTAGCATAAGCAATACCAACAGAGAATTGAAGATAATCATCATGACGAGTCACCTCTACAATTTTGAGCCACAACAATTCAACCTTGACAGTAACACCCTTCAATTTACTGAGTTTGCCTTTGGAGATAACACCTTTGATGGTAGACTTGTACTTGAGATCATAGGATTTTATAGGGAAGATACATGTATCATCAAAATACACAGTAAATTTACCTGTCTTTTTGTTTAGTTCGTAGCTAGTGGCACCTTGTGGTAAAATACCAACCGGGAAATCATATTGTTTAAGGATTTCGTAGACTGATTCTGATGAATTCTCGTTTTGGCTTAGTGCGTGTGAAAGTGTTAAGTAGATTAGAATAGAAAGAAATATGATTGAAGATTTCATCATTAACTTTGCAGTTGTTAAGATTGTTTGGTTTTGGTGCTTATAAGAGTTCAACTTTGCGTTTGACCGTTTGGACTTGCAAGTTTTTCTCCTAATATTAGGAGAATATTCTAACAATAATTCGAGCAACTCGCGTAGCACGTGGAACTGTTTTTTCTGAGTCGGCATTTTTGTTGATGAAATATTTTTTTTAAAATGAATACGGTCCCAAAACAATTCGAAAAGAAGGGACAAGTATTAACTTTCCATGGGTATTCCCCCCCCTCCTCCCTCTCTCACACTACCTTGATTTCAATAAAGCTTTTTTTTATTATTATTAATAAACTAAATTATTTTAGGAAAAAAAGAAGAAGAATCAATGTTAAAATTGTGATCAATAATGTTGCTAACCTTTTTTTTTATTTCAAATTTTGAGGAGTATAACAATACGAGTGAAGGTGTTCGCAAGTACAATATATTTCAAATATTTTACCCTTTAGTTACCAAGAGTATAAGATTTTTTTTTCTAATTTTTCTTTGTCCTTTAATATAAGATATTTTTCAAAATTTTACATGCATGAATAATTTTTTTTATAAAACGCATTTATTTGACTTACTATTGCAAAACATAATTCATTTTTCTCTTGTTATTTCAATTAATGTAGGTGTGAATATGCAAAAATAATACACTGACAAATTTATTACTACATCAACTTTCTTTGTATCCGTAAACTTTGTAGGAGGTGCTTCAAAAAAAAAACTTTGTTGGAGGGTCGTGTAGTAAGGGTTGGCCAGAGTGTTGGGTGCGTTTGATTTGCAAAACAGCAAGTACTTGGCATAACAATATAAGAAAGAACAACACAATACAAGGGAGAACATCACATGACAAATTTTTGTGACATGAATAATTTTTTGTTTTATACGATTTTTGGGGGACGAAATGTTATTTTGGTATTTTAGACAACCTGTACGTGGGACAAAAAGTTGCATTATGGTTTGGTGAGGGACAAAAATATCAGTTTTTATCCTGTCCCTTGCCTCCAGTTTGTCATGTACCTGAAACAGTTTTACAAATCAAACACTGGACAACTGAAGTTGTTCTGTCTTGTCCTTCATTTTTTAGCAAATCTAACGCATTTTAACCATAGAATTTACATTTTGATATAAGCAAGTTGGTCATAAAGAAGCAAGTTCGTGGCATATGTTTACTCTGTGTTCTCCCAGTAAAGCAGTGTGACAACAAATAGATCTGTAGCAGCACAACGAGTCCTTTTGCTTCTGGCAGTGTAAAGTTGTTCACCGCTACTTTTCCAGGTCTCAAGGCAGCGAATGAGGCTAACTATCCAAGCAATCTCTGCTCACTTAAATGTTGTGGGCTTTGTATCCGCAAATCGTAATGAAGACAGTCAATTTATGACGGAAAAATTCTGAAATATAAGCTTTTAGTGCAGATTCATGAAGGCAAGGTGTATGATTTGATTAGCCGTTGGTTTAGTTTTTGTTAGAACAGCAACCAGTTTCGAAAGAGAGAAAAAATGATAATGGCAAATATTAGAAAAACAGAGTTTGGTAACAAAGTTTAGTCAACTGTGCCTACGTCTCCTCCGACTACATATCTGTTGTAGTTTTGTTTAATATAGATGAAGGATAGTTTACAATACACTTGCGCTTAAATACTACAAAGCATTTGTAGTTCTGTCTCACTCGTTCTTATCTACTTGTCCGTACCTACACTTGGCTAAAGTGGTCTATGATATGTAAGTAGGACAAGTTTTGCATCTTACACAAAACCATATAGTGTTCATCCTCAAATTGGTTAGACTATTTGCTTGCATTGTTGCTAGAGTAGTGAAATGACAGTTTTTTCTGCTTAACATAGATGAATCACAGAATTTCAGTCACATAACTCACATCTCAAGTCAAATCTAATTTAAATAATATCAACAAAAAGTGATTGCATTATACATAAGATAAAAAATCAAGAATGAACGATAAAAAAAAATCTACAGATTTTTATAATTTATCATCAGAGAATTATTTGCCTTAAAATTATTTTTTAAATTAAAAATATATACCAAACCAAACCAATTTTTACCACCAGCTTTTCACTCGTTTTAGACGGATTCTTTTTTTTGACTCTTACTAGTCGTGAGATCAACCAATTTTCTAATTTAAAAAATGGACCAGTTCCAGTTTTACTTGTCAAATCAGCTTAATGGGCCCAGTTTCCAGAACACTTGATTGTTATGCATTATTATCTCATAATGTACTTATTAGTGGGACCGACTAGCTATCATGCCAGCATAATTGGAATTTGAAAATTAACCTCGTTCTAATTCACACCCAAGGGCTAAGTCAATCAATCAGTAGAGGTCTTAGAAAGCTCAAAGTGAGAATCCATGTACTTCCAGTAATCTAAACCCTCATTATCATTGGCTAAATGTGAAGAAGTGATAGGTCAGAACATGTGACCTTTTCATCTTTCTGATAAAACAGTTTAGCCAAACAATGGGGTATGTATAATGCAAGAATAAGGTTGATTAACAGATACACAAATGTCAAGGAAATGCTTGAAGTTGAACTATCAAAAATCTGTGATTAGTTAGCAGGAGTGTGAGACTTAGATCCGTGCAAGTTTAATAAACAGAAGCCGCCACTCATAAAGCAGCATCATGTTGCCTGTTAAAGGCATCCTTTTAGCAAGCAGAAATATGATGGGAGATTATGGTTTCAAAAACACACCGACGAAGCAAAAGTAATAAAAACATAACAGATAAAATGAAACATAGAAATCAAATCAAATCCAATAAAAATGAACATTCGAATTATACATATCAAACAAATGTTGTAAAATCTAAAAATGCAATTGGAAGACAGTGATAGGCAGCCCTAACAAAATAATTTCATCAAGAACTAGCAATGAAATAATTCGAATTTAAAATGAAACTAAAGACGAAAAAAGAAAATAAACAAGACGGGGTACCTTACATACAGCTATAAGAATAATCAACTAACATCCCTTAGTCTTTTTATCAATGTATCCAGTGATTTCTTTTTTGGATTCTGCCTGGACCCTCGACTACCAAAGGTTCCAAAGAGTCGATCCGAAGGATCCTTCAACTTTTCTGAAACAATCACCACTTTCTTGTGGTCCAAAGCACTGTAACTCCTCTCCCTGATCACTGGATTCAGAAAATTCTCCGGATGGTTGCTTACTAGCAAATTAACCATTTGCCTTGCCTCAGCAAGTGCTGATTTGCACTGATCAGCATCCCCATCAAAGAAAAGGGTTGCCTGAGTTTCAACAAATGATTCTAAGAGCTTGATGTCTGTATCAATTCCATTAATAGCACTAACATTAAACCTTTTAACAGAATCACTAACTAAAGTCCCAACAATCATCTCCGATATATGAGAAATAACATCATGTAGAACTCTTTTATGGACTTGAGTTGGCAATATCTGTGATGCAGTAGTTGAAACCACAGTTTCCAAATAAAGTATGACCTCATTTACATATTCATTTCCACCTTGGGGCGGATCATCAGACATCCAATTTACATTCTCAATCATTGTCATAAATCTATCAACTTTGGCTTTGAGCAGCCCCGACAGTGTCTCTTCCGCAGCATCACGAGCTTTCCTCAGAGGGAATTGCCTCCGGCTTCTCTCTACCATTCTCAAAGGAACCCCTGACAGCTGTGCTGCATGGCGAAAGAAAAAATCACATGCACGCTCCAGAACAGCCATATTTGCTGCCATTTGCATTGCCTGGGTGACACCACTAACTGAGGTACTAATAAGCTTTAACAAAGCTTCATCTAAAACCTCACTCAAAAGCTTATCTAAATACTTCTTAACAACATCATAGAACTCAAGTTGCCCGCCATATGACATGAAACTAACTGAATCCTCAATGAAGGACCGCACGATGCGACAACAATCAGGAACCGTGGACGAAAATGGTGCCAAATAAGGAAAAGCAGGTATGATATCCGATGTTTGAATCTGAAAAGAAAGCACATTCATGGAATATTCGTACTCTTTCTTCATCAACATCTGCTCAAATTTATCACCACCTATAGCCTCAGCTATCTGCTTCCTACAATCTGACAACAACAATTCATGATACTTATCCCTATGTTTGCTTAAAACATCAAGCAACGCATCAATTGGGTAACCAAATCTACGCAGTGTTACTCCTAATAGACTCACGTAATCCTTAATCAACAAAAGATGATTAGCAGTTTGCATTCTAGAAAACTGATCCTCCAACACAGAACACATTTTGCTAACAGCAATCTCCCACAAATTCTCAACTTCCATTTTCGATATCAAACCACCCCCAGTCCTCAGCACACGATCCTCCACCACAAAGAAACCTGCAATCTGTGCAAAAAAGGTTTGATGCGATTCAAGAAAAGGCGTCATCGATGATACCTGAAAATCCGAAGTCAACTGAAGCTTCCGATTCTCAAAATAATACTGCTTAAACCCATCCTCTAACCCTAACGTTTGATGAATATGATAAGCTCTATACAAAGGAGTCAAATCAAATCCCAAAACTCCACCACCGTTACCATTACCGTTACTATAACCGTCATCGGAAGCCATTCCATCTTCATCTTCTTCCTCCAGAGCATAAATGCAATCCCTAACACTGAGTCTACTCTGTTCCTCCGCTTGACGCTGTTTGATTCTAAGATCCTCTTCTCTCTGTCTCGCTGATGAAGCTTGACCAATCGCTAATTGACCTAAATTGCGACTCACAACACGGATCTCAACCAACCAATCACCGAACTCTTTGTTCACTTTTCTCTCTATGTAAGAACGAATCTCTGGAATCTTCTTCTCAAGCATCTTCTTCAAAGTCGACGACGCCGTTTTATCCAAATAATCTCTCTCAATAGCATCCACACACTTCAACGCCATGTAGAAGTTATCACCAGCGAGATGCGCGTTGGCGCGTGAACAAACTTCCGTTAACTGAACACACGACTCAACTGAATCGATAGCGAGGTTAACATTCTTCGAAACGTTTCGCGTTTCGACGAATGAATCGAGGGATGTTAGAAGAGGACGAGCGACGGACTGAAGCTTGGAATTCGAATCGGAGAGTGATGACTTGAGAGATTCAACGTCGGAGAGAAGAGATCGGAGATCATCGACGGCGAGGATGAAGTCTTGGTAGTGTGCTTTGCAGACTTCTTCGATCTCTGATTCTTTGGACCGAGCGAAGTGCTTGAGGTGTTGTTGGAGAGTTTCCGGTTTGCCGGAAGCGAAAGCTTTGCGGATGAAGGGACCTAAGTCTTCGTTGTTGGATATGGCGGTGGAGAGAAGAAGCTGGTCGAGTTTGTCACCGGAGTCATCGCCGTTTGCCTGAGGGATTTTCCGGCGCGGAGGTTTCGACGGGTTCATCGTTGGAATGGCCGTGGCAGGAGGAGGAAATTTAGGGATTTATTTATATCAGAAATTGAATTGAATTGCCGTAAAAGTATCTTTCGGACACATCATTAAGGTCGTCAAAAACTCAACTTGTATTCTTTTGGGTTTTTCAATCAAAATTTAAGGGCAATTTTGTAATTAATTTTGTATTTTTGTGATACATGATTTTTAATTTTTGTAGCATTTTCCTTTGTAATAATGTTATATAAGTAACTCAGTTCGCAGGGATATTGCATATTATATGCAGAGGTTCGAACTCCGGACACTCCACTTCTCAACATTCAATTGTGAGTTCTAGCCACTAGGCTGCTTGACTAAAAAACAAAATTAATTAAATTTTTATGTCATAGTTTTAAGCTCAATTGATAGGAACAATGCATCATATATGTAGGCTTCAAACCTCGACCATTACCTAAAAAAATTTAAACTTTTGTATTTTAATTTCTTAATTATCTAGTTTGGTCCAAATTGACCACCTTAAAAGTAGAAATCAGTGTTCACCTAAAAAGATAATAAATACTGCTATGTTATTCTAAAGTTACAATTACTTTGAAATAAAAAAAAAATATTAAAATGACAATTATTTTGGACAAAATGAGTATTCGGAGTTCGAACACTGACCCCTGCATAAATTATGCAATGTCCCTTAGCAACTGAGCTAAGCTATAAAAGATATAAAATAATTAAAAAAAAAATATTTTAACAACATAACAAGAGCAATTCCTTTTTTCCTCAAAAAAAAAACAAAACAAGAGCAATACCTAATTTTTATCATTTCACCTTCACCATGAAAAGTTGCAAAATAAATCACTAAATTATCCTCAGTTCTTCGTCAAGAGTAATCAATAATTTCTCTTGTTTATTTTCTTAAACACTTAAATGATTTTTCGCTCAATCTTAAAATCAAAAGAGACACAACACTCAAACAGTATAACAAACTTTGTGTTCTTTCCATCTGATCTATCTCATAAAATTTACTTCTGAAACCCGATATTTATAAGGAAAACTATGTGTGATTCAATTAAAACAAAATTGTGATTAATCTCTTGTTTTGTAACTTTTTTTTGACAAGCTCTTGTTTTGTAACTTAAACCTTGAGACAGACCCAACAAGTGATTCTGTCTTCTCTGTCTTCTAAAATTTAATTCTAATCATCTTATTTCAAAAGTCCCAAATATTTGATTTTAAGCTCCAAAAAACGTATAATCAATCTAGTATTTCTACTGTACGTGGTTATTTCTAAAATATCAATTTTATATTAATTTCTAGAATATAATATCTATATTGTCACATCCCTTTTAATATCATAACTTTTAAAAAAAAGAAAAAGTGTCCATGTTTACTTTGTAAAATTACATGTGGTCGTTGCATCAGCTCCACCGATTCAAAAATATATAAAATTCTCACTTGTCTGCGCTGGATTGTTTTGTTTGTCAAAAATCAATAACATATGTATAAAAAAAATCATACTTGTTTTTGTCTTGGTTGTATCATTTCTTCATGTAGCTCCTCTTTCTTTATCAATTTTAAGCCGAGTTTGTTAGACGATAAGTCAACAAGGTTGCTCATGCTTTTGAATATGGGCAATTTTAAGGTCCGACGAGTCCGAATAGTCGCCTAGGCTTTGGCCTAATTTTTTTTGCAATTTCTTATGTAAATATTCTCCTCTGAATTTCTTATATAAACCTCTATAAATTGAGCAATTTTTTTATTATTTGCTTGCAATTTCTTATGTAAACCCTATAAATGTGTTGCAATTTTTTTTGCCCAAACTTTATAATAATTCTGGCTCCGTCACAACTTTTGAAGGAGAAGCCACGTTACTAATGAGTGTCGTTGCTAATATTAATACACCCGAAAGTATTGAATCTCTTACTCCATTGTTAATGGAATGCTATAAACATATTTTCTTAAAAAAAAAAAAAAAAAACTTACTAGTCCTTTTTTATATAAACATTTTACAAAAAATTGTGGTAATAAAAAAGTTGTTACGGTAATAAATTCATCTGAAATATGTGTAATTATAATTAAATTATCATCGTATATAAATGCACTCAATATTATTGTGCATATTTCAAGAAAAAAATGATAGTATTACCTACAAGTATATTTAAAAGTAAAATAAAATAGATGTATCTAATAAATTTTAGCGGGTGTTTTATTTAGAAACAACCGTTTTTGTAAGTATTGTTATAAGAGAACTGCTAAGCACAAACGCTCACATAATTGCCAATCAACACATGATTTGCATTAGTGTGAGTTTTTTTTTGTAAGGTAGTGTGTCGAATGATTGACACATCAATATGTGGTGTGGTATAAATGATAAATATGAAGTTGTTTGGTCCAAATATATATTGGGGGAGGTTTTACCCTTAAATTGATTTTAGTTATTTTGAACGATTAATCTTTGTAATTATGCACGAATGTTTACAAAAATAACTATCGATGCATTCAACAAAAGGTGCACTAATAATAATTATTTTAATATTTTCTCATTCAAAATATTCGTTTGCTGGTTCTCTCCTACAATTCCAAGTTGTCGTTATTACTACCAGTTGATATGACCCTGGTTTTAATTTTACAACAAGTAAGAAGTTCCGTTGGTATAGACATTTTTTATATGTGTAAGGGAGATGTTCAAGCTCTAAAATTTGTATTTATTCATCTTAAGAGATAAAATTTGAAAATTAAACTACTAAAAGAAAATGTTGAATAAGATAAGAAGAATAAATGACAGAGATAAAATCATATTTTTGTAAAAAATGTTAGGAGAGAAACATAGGAACATAAATTTTTTGTTGTGAATATCATCTTCTATAAGGAAGATGCTCCAGTTATACCACAAACATCTCTGTTAATTTTACTTTGTACAAAGGTTGCCTTAACATCTCTATGAATATGTTATTTGTGAAATTTTGAGTAAGAATCCTTTTTTTTTTACAAGGAGTAAGAATCCATTGTAATTAGGGTCTTCCACTCCTAGTGAATCAATAACATATTTTCACAAACATTACATCTTTTGGCCATACTAGCATTTGAAGCATTGCTCATCGTCAAAAAAATAATGTTACAAGTTACAGGGGATAAGAGTAATACACCTTCTCAACAAAATACATAATTCATTTTCACGGTTAATGTTATAAAACAATGCATGATCTCTACATTGCATTTCAATCATCCACTTTACTGTTTCTTCCAAAAAAGTGTGGAAGAAACATTAAACTATTGTTGTTCCCAAAGTAAAGTATTTCAACTATGCCAATATACTTCAAAGGCTAGATGAGAAGCATGAATTTTTCTCACCATCAAGGCCTGCACAATAGATAAAATGATGGGAAAAAAAATAATCATTGCCAACCGGCAAAGTGATGCTTGATTATAGTCCACATATGCAATTTCTTCTAACAATTAACAAAACGAGAGCATTCAAGGAAAGTGTGCAACTTATCATCAAAAGTCTGATGACACATAACGCACTCGGAGTAGTAGGTCGCATATACTGTGTTGATCCTTCACCAATTTTCCACCTATATCTAAAGGACAGCGACATACGCAATTTCTTCTAACAATTAACAAAACGAGAGCATTCAAGGAAAGTGTGCAACTTATCATCAAAAGTCTGATGACACATAACACACTCGGGGTAATAGGCCGCATATACCGTGTTGATCCTTCACCAATTTTCCACCTATATCTAAAGGACAACGACGATACAATGCTCCAAATACTTCTCTATGTGTAACATATCGAGGTTGTCCTCCAAAAAACCGCTTGTTGAAAAATATTTATCTCTAAGAACACCAGGGAGGAGAGATGAAGAGATTGTGATCAATTTTCACCCTTATTGACCTTCATGGCAAGGTAAAAACCTTCAAAGTCCCATAAATTTAGCCCGCCATGATATTTGTTTGTCACTCTATCCTACCTTAACCTCAATGTTATGACCACCATTTTTTTTTACCCCAATATAGGGAATTTAACATGAGCTCAATTTCCTCAACCAAAGTAGCAGGGAAAAGAAAAACACCCACACAATAGGATGAGATGGCTTGAACTAATACTTTCACAAAAACTTTTTACCTACTATCGAGAGGGATGCACAATTCCATTTTGAATGTTCTTTCATATACAGTCATTAACGAAAGCAAATATAGACTTCTTGCCCCTACCCATCATGGAAGTAATGCCAAAATATCTACCTCGATCCATAACCTAAATGACTCCCACGGATAAGTGACATTTGAACGACTAGAAGAAATAGCGGACTTTTGGTAATTAATATTTTGGGCGCTTACACCATAATTCATCAAGTATATGCTTTAGAAAAATGGCTTCATCTATAGTGTATGTGCAAAATAAAAAGCTATCATTCCCAAAAAGAATGCAGGCTTAAATATATATAAAAATATAAGGACAAGACATACACATAGTTCTATAGGTGCTGTTGGAACTGTTCTCCAATAAAATCATGATAGCTGGATTATTAATCCACCTCATACCCTTGATCATCAATTAACCCTGTTAATTCTTTTGATTCCATTAACCATTAAGTCAATAACCCAAACATCAACTCTCAAAATCCCACCTTTAAGTCAATGATTCCTCCGATTATCCGCATAGAGAGGCATCAATGAAACAAATAAAATATTAAGGGAAAGCGTGAAGCATATGGAGGAGTGGGGGAGTTTTGAGGGGGTAAAACAAGGGTTAAGGTTGAATTAATTGGAGAAAAAAATTCTGATGTAAATTCTGATTGCAATTTTGAGATATCACTTACAAGTTTTGCAATCCATGTTGGTGCGGTTTTTGCAGGCGGTGAGTTAGAGTGTTTTCTTCTTGTGTGAAGTTTAGCGAAAGCAAAAGAATTAACTGAATCAAAAGAATTAACAGGGTTAATTGATAATTAAGGGTCTGAGGTAGATTAATAATTCAGCTGTCATTATTTTATTGGAGAACAGTTTCAACAGTAGCTATGGAACTGTGTGTAAGTTTTGTCCAAAATATAAAATACATAAAAGATTATAGAGCGGGGTCATTTAACTTCGATTTAATTTAAATTTTATTGGTTATATAAATACCAATTTTTTAAAATTTTGTTTTTCAAGTCAATATTTGAACCTAACATTCTAGTTCTTGGATAAAAAGTAAAGAGTATTTGATTGCTGTTATCAAATGTTAGTAATTACTGTATCGCTTTTTTTTACAACAATACATAAAGAAGGTTAAACGATATATTCGTATTTACTAATCAACCACTTCCTCCATAAAAAACTTCAATCAAAATCTCCGGTTTGGTGTTTTGAAAATTTGATTAGATAAAACCAGGGTGTAACTAGAAAAATTATAATAATAAATGGGCTTAAGTCCACTAAAAAAACAAAGGGTCTAATGTAAGAAGAAAAACGGGTCATGGATATGATCCATCAATGGCGAAAAATCGAAATAAATAAACTCATCTGACCTAAACAAAACCCTAGCCCCATTTCTCTCGTTCGGCCGCAGCTAGAAGAAGCTTCTTCACCATGGTACGTTCTTCATCAACCATCCCCATCGGCTCCACCATTTCATCTAACTAACTCCAACGACCTTTCATCTCACTTCTCTTTCTCTCTTACCGCAGGGTATCGATTTGAAGGCAGGAGGTAAGTCCAAGAAGACAAAACGTACCGCACCAAAATCCAATGATATCTACCTCAAGCTTCTCGTTAAGGTATACCTTCATTCATTTTCTACTCTTGTTTTTGTGAATCTGAATAATGGATTTGTATTTCAATCGTATTGTTTGTTATGTGTTTTTCAGCTATACCGTTTCCTTGTTCGAAGGACTGAAAGTAATTTCAATAAGGTTATCCTTAAGAGGCTTTTCATGAGCAAAGTCAACAAGCCACCACTATCACTTTCTAGGTTGATCCGTTACACCAAGGGAAAGGTACATAATCGCTTAATTAAGTGCGGATCACATTAGTGTTTATTTATAAGCTATTTTTACGAGAAAGGATAACATTAAGTCTTTTTTTTTTTTTTTTCTTCTTTCATATAATAAGTTGTTTTCTTTAGTTAGCATTTAGACTTCTGAAAACATGATGCAATACCATATAAAAATGGGCCCTGTCTAGATAAATAGGTTATGATATAAATTATTTTTGTAATTCACAATTTATCTCAAAGAACTTACAAAATTAAGCTGAAAACAACATATTAACAATGTCAGAAGCTGTTGTCACAAGTTTTTCCAAACAGTCACACAAAACTTATGTATGTAGTTCAGCTCAAATAGAACATTCCAAACAGGCCCTGTTATAGGCTGTATTTACAAGTTTTCTAAGCTTTTTTACATCTGCATATATGCTTTTAGATAACATTGACATTTAAATTAATTATTAATTATAATCATGATGTTTACTTTGTTTTTTTCTTTTCTTCTTATGGTTTTAGGAGGGTAAGATTGCTGTAGTTGTTGGTGCAGTGACAGATGACATTAGGGTTTATGAAGTACCTGCAATCAAGGTAACTGCTCTAAGGTTCACCGAAAAAGCCAGGGCTAGAATTGAGAAGGCTGGTGGGGAGTGTCTCACCTTTGATCAGCTGGCTCTTAGAGCTCCTTTAGGCCAGAACACGGTATGTATTTTAATACTACACTTGTTTGCTTAATGTTATTCTAAGTGTTATAATTTTATCAAAATTGCAGTAATTTTATAAGTTTGGAAGTTGGCTTTAGCTCATGTGTGCAAAGATTATAAGTTTATAACAGTTTTGTCTACCAAACCAAACTTCATGTAGGCTCCTTTTTTCACTGTCATTTCATTTATAGACATGTAGCAATTGTGTTTTTTAGTAGACCACTTGTGTGAAGTCATGTTTTCACTGCTATCTTATTGTCACCTTTATGAAAGTGAGAATGAATAGAATGATAAATGTGGAGGAATAATCCTGTGTTTTTGTTTTACTTTATTTTGAAATATTGGACAACGCTGTTACTTGTGGTTACTTAATTTTCTTTATATTTTCACCATATGTTCTTGTTATTTTCACCTTATAACTGTTATACTACCTGTTCCAATACAGCCTATTAAATAATGTTTACCACAAATCTAGTGTACTTCCTGTTTTTATTTTGCATTAGTATATATTATTTGTTTATCGACTCTTGTACCTATCTGTTGTGGCAAATTAGATCAATTTTGGTAATTGCTTCTTTTTTGCTACAACTTTAGGAGGAAGGATAAAATTAGAGTTTTATATTCCACTCTATGCAAATTAAGACAACATTCATCTGAGGAATGACATTTTTTTTTGTATTAATATTTCAGGTTCTTCTTAGAGGTCCCAAAAATGCTCGTGAGGCTGTCAAGCACTTCGGACGAGCTCCTGGTGTGCCACACAGCAACACTAAGCCCTATGTCCGAGGAAAAAAATCACGAAAGGTTGAAGCCGCCAGAGGAAAAAGGAAGAGCAGAGGCTTTAAAGTTTGAGTTTTGGAGCTCAAACATCAATGCCCTTTCCTATCATATCTCATTATCATTGTCCTGTATTGTTTTGTTTTCTCCCTTTGTGGTTTCTTGAACAATTCGTCTTGTTTTTAGCGTCCTTCTCCCCAAGTGGAAAAGGTACGAATGGACCGGCTTTCGAACAGTTTTGATTTAGAACAAACTTTCCTGTCAACTTTAGACAATCAATGAGTAACCTGTTCTACAATTTACATTCTTGTGTCCTCATAGTGTTGGGAAGGGGGAGTTGAACTTGAAGCAGGGCACAGTTTATTTGAGTTCAAAGTAGTAGGATTAATATAAATTTAATTGTCTATATTGCGTTTAAGGAGAAATTTTATACCTCATTCGTGGTTAGTTTTATAGTGGATATTACATTAAACGTCTCAACACTGGGGGAATTTTTTTTAAGGGAATTTTTTTAAAATAGTAGTTAAGAGAGGTTACAATTGGAGGTTACTATCATATTCAATTCAAAAGTCATTTGTTGCACAGCAAGAAATCAAATAGCTGCAATCAATATCTCATTTACAGCGAAAACTTTATATGATGCATCGAGTTTTTTTTACAACAGTATCATATAGAAAAATGGTCTCTTTGCGTTGTTCCCCAAAAACGTGCATCAAGTCTTGAGGATTCATTGATGAAAGATTGAATGAGTTTAGGTTTGAGGGCATCAAGTCTTGAGGATTCATTGATGAAAGATTGAATGAGTTTAGGTTTGAGGGGATAGGAGTTTCTGTTCCTTTTATTGTGCTAATAAATTATGAACAGTGATTTTTATGAAATTTTGATCTTAGGTTTGATGTTTGAAATCATGTTTATTTTTTTTCCAATGATTTTTGGATTTGTTGTTGAGTAATAAGTGGTTCCCAATACTCATTAGTCAATAAGAAATAAGTGTTTTCTCAAAAAAAAATAAAAAATGTGCTAGCAGTTGAAAAATAAACATTATCGTTTGGGTTTTTTCAGTTAACCTTATCACAATTAAAATTAGGAAATGACATTTCTGCTTGAAACGAGACATGAACTGTGCCTTAGTTTTGCTTCCACTTTGATTGCATAATTTGCATTAAATTACAAAATGCTTGCACGATATTATCATACTTTTAAGGATACGATACCTATGCAAAAAATGCAACATTTTTTTACAATTATTTATGAATTTGCGGACAGAATGGACAAATGAAACAGACAAAAGTGTTTTTTAACTAGCTTCTGGTGGATTTTGGCCTCTATACGCAACGATTCCAACTAAGAAAAAATTCACCATTCACCCAATCGAAATCTTGCGATCAAAACAAAGTAACATATAATGCTTATAATTTTATTCATCCATTCCCTTGGAAGATTGATTAGCTAATTAGAAAATTCATGTAAATTAATAATTTGGATTTTTGTTTATTCATTAATTATTATACATTGCATGGTAACATGATCAATTCAATCCTATAAATACCTTGCATCGCAAGAAACATTAAAAACACAAAACCACTAAAGAGAGGTTATTAATTACATTCATACATAACTAATTAACAACCATGACTACTAGATCTGTCACGATAATCATTCTTGCTCACGTGTGTTTCTTTATGATCTCAACATCAATAGCTCAGTTGGTCACAAACACGAATGGCGAAGCAGTTGAGGCCAGTGACGAATACTTCATCAGGCCTGCTATCATGTCCTTTGGATGTCGGTCTTGAACAGAATTCTGACTTGCCAGGTTTGATTGTTATATTCGCACCTTTTTCTTCCAATCACGATGACGAAGATGTGAGGCTTAGTAGAGACTTGACAATCCAATTCCGAACTTCAAATTGTGGGCAGTCATCAGAATGGAGATTGGGTGAGAGGGACGCAACGAGTGGTAGGAGGCTTATTACCACCGGAAGAGATGATAGAACAATTAGATCATTTGGTAACTTCTTTAGGATTGTGCAGAGCCAAACTCTTAGTATCTATAACATCCAATGGTGCCCGACAGAAGTGTGCCCTAGTTGTTGGTTTGCATGTGGGACTGTTAGTATTATTCGTGAGAATGGCAGGAGTTTATTGGCCCTTGATGGTGGTGATGCCCTCCCTGTTGTGTTCCAGAAAGAATGATTATTAGTAGGATGGCGAAGTTTATTTAATTTGTGTGGTGTGTTTATGTACTCTGGCTTGTTGCTTTCTTGTTTACCAATAAATATGGAACAGTCGTTCATTTCAATTAATAGTATTAAGAAATAAAGAGAGGGTTACATGTATTCTGTCGTAAAATAAAGCTTCAAATGGTTGTGTATACTTTCTTTACCAAGGAGAAGCTGTTGTCACTGTTTCTAAATTCATGTAGAATCATCGATACCCCGTTAATTTTGTATTAGTTGGATGAGTCAAAATTTGTCATATGTCAGATTAATATATAAAGAGTACGTCCTTCCTCTCAAAACACTAACCACCTTCTACAACCCCATACATAAATCAACCAACACTAATATTTTCTACATCTCCTCGATAAGTTAGATATTTGGACTAACACTTTCTCTCCTATTTTTCCACCATTGTAGGCCACGAAACTATCACCAATGAACTCTTTCTCATCTACAAAAAGCCTAACAACTAATTGATTAAAGAATTACAAATGCACAATTTATTCAAATAACTCATAAAATATGCTAAACCATATGCTAACTAAAACATATAGACTCAAAATACACGAAAGAAATGCTCGTGATGAAAAGTTATCACGACCACAAATTTAGTATATTGTTTGTCCCCAAAAACAATTTACATTCAAATCGGAGCAAAACTTAAAAATCAAGCTCAAACTCAATTTCTCATATTAAATCAAACTATACTCTTGTTTTGTACTGTGAATCATTATGGGAATACTGTGTTAGTTTGTAGATCACCTATTAAATTGATTAAGTGGAGTTTGCTCTCATTCTTTATACTTTTCACAAGTTTTTTTTTTTTTTAAAAAATATATAAAGTTCACAAGCGCTTTTAAATTTTTAACATTAGATGAGGAAACTTGAAAAATGTGCCTCTAGCATGTCATACTCCCGGGTTAAGAGTCCTTCGGATTAAGAATATGACATGCTACAAGCACATTTTTCAAGTGTAGAGTCCATCTGGTTAAAAGTCTATACATCATTGAATCTGAAATGGATTACAAAGCATTCGTAAAGCAAGATGAATATCACATTTCTAAGTTAAAGAGTTGAAGGGAAGGGCCGAAGGGGTGAGGTGGCATCTTCTTTTCCATAACACACAGGCTCAGCCCCTAAATGGAAATTTACTCTCAACGAGAGTTTACATGTTTTGCTGTCCTTTACAATGATATCTCAACTTAGGCGTATGACAGTAGTTTAAAGGGAAATAGGGAAGGACTTTGAGGATGAAAGGAGGGAAAGGGAAGGGTGAGTAGTTCCTTCATTTTATTATTTACTGGACTATAACCATCCAATACAGGGGAGCTTAAAAAAACCCATTGGAAGACTTTAGAGGATTTAGAATAAATTTTCAAATGCATTATTTTCTCAATTTCAAAATTGGAAAAAAAAGTGAAGGATTCCTGTGTTTCCCTTCCCCCTCTTCCCTCCAAAGCCCTTCCAGTCCTTTTCCCTCATAACTTTCAAACAAAACGTTAAATACATCTAGCTAAGGAGAGACCAGAGGAAGCCCACCACTTCGGAGTAGAGCAGGATTCAAGCACCAAGGCATAAGGAAACAGGGATCAAGTTATTATTATAGACAAGTTTGATTCTTGTCTATATCGAAGTTAAGACACACAAATACTAGCTATTGCGCTAGAAACTAGAAATTCTGCAAACCTGGCACTCTTGCAAGCGTGTGGGACAGTGCAATCCAAAATATGTAATTATAAACAACTTTTACACGGCATTCATGTGAAGAACGAAGCAGATTAAAATTTCTTGATGAAGTCATATATGTGCGCGCTGATTTCTTCTGGTCTTTCCTGATTTATAAAGTGAGCTACTCCTTCCATCACAACCATTTCTTGCAAGTATGGCACTTCTCTCTTAAAACCACCATTATGTATATACTCCTTAACGCCTGGTGTGTTATATGTAAGGTCCAGGTCTCCCACAATAAACTTCACCGGTACTTTGATCTGTTCTCCGGTCCATGGCGCCATCAATTCCCAGGTTCTGCAGACAATTTTTTTACCCAAATCGTTCAATAAAATAAGCAAGGAAAGCTTAATAATAATCTCCTCTTTGCAAATGAAAATGTTTCTACTCTGAACTTGTTTTCTTGACACATGCTTACAGCAGTACAAGTCCATCTAGTTCAATTATTTCTTCAAATGACACGTAACCTATATACGCTATTGTCCTTTGTTACAGTTTTGCAATTATATATGAAATGAAGTTAGAAAATGTTTCTAGTGTTAAATAGAAAAAGAGGCTGCAGTACCATATGTATAGTTATGTTTCCAAAAATGAACTAGATGAAACTTACAAGTCGAGGGCGCGATAGTAGTTTAGTCCACCAGTGAAGCCTTTCTGTTCAAATTTGGTAGCATAATAATTGACATCTTCTTCAGAGAGCCATTTAGGTAAAGTAATATGAGTGTTAGGGGAACCTCCAAAACCTATCTCTTTTGGCACACAAAGTGCACGAGGATCACGCAATGTAAGAAATGATTTTATTATTCTTGCAGCACCAGCACGCGCAAACTCTTCTTCTGCCTCCCCAGGTTTCTGCAGGACAACCAAATATAATACACCATACATCATATAAATATCTTTGAAACTTCTGAACAACATTGAACTAGACAGCTACTGTTTATTAAAACCATAAATTGATTCAGAAGCTTGTATTAGGATTTAGAAAGCAACAATTATTTTGAGATTCACAAAAGAAAAGAGGAAGAAGAGCAGTTGAGAGGCAGCATGCACACACACAATGGGGGTTATACCTAATTTCGGTTAACATTGTTGACTGAACACTGTTCTCAAAAGTATCTGTTACAGCTGGAAAAATCAATGAATTGAATGACTAGTACTAATGGGAGACTATCAGGATCATGAGATGATTTTAGAGCATCAGGAGCAATAAAAGATAACAGAACTTCATGGCAAGAGCATATATTACTAATGTGTCATTCCTTTGGAGTAAGACTGGTCATTCTTCAAAACCGAATTGAGATGAACCACAAATCTAACTATTAAAGATTGGGAAATGCTAACTTGTGCCCTCAAGGCACAAGTTTAGAAGCCAAATGTAGAAACTTAATTTTGAAAATCGTGCATTCAATATCTTGAAAGTTTAAAAACTTATTTTTTCAATACAAAACTTATGTTTTAATTCCTTTTTAGATTCTTAACTTGTGCCATATGGCACAAGTTATCATGACCCTTAAAGATTACACTTTCACGTGTGTATGAAACTGAAACCAACATTTTCATCTTTTCATGACAAATGTTAGTACAATTAACATTTCTTTTAGGAGAAGGGATCAAACTCACCCTCCTTATCACTTCACTTCTTAACTGCTTCGCCCCAACCACCAAACCAACTTCATATCTCAAAAGAACCCTGAAACAAAACTGATCTTGCATTGGTGTGGGGGAACAGGTCTATCCTAGAGTTATTGGACAAAACTTACAGATTTCACAATTCTGACTATTATAGATTTCACTTTCAGGTGTATGAAACTCAAACCTATGTTTCTAATTTTATTTAATGACAAATGTCAGCATAGTCAACTTTTATGTTCGGAGTGGGGATCAAATACTCTCCTCCCTATCACACCACTTTTTAACTCTCTCTCACCCCAAACCACCAAACCAACTTTATATCTCAAAACAACTTGAACCAAAATTGATCTTGCAAAGGCTTGCGGAGCAAGTGTACCCTAGAGTTATTCAAAAAAACTTTATGTCAAAGTTATCATGTAGGAAGGAGAATCTCCAAACTTAATATGATGCAACACCTAGAACAAACTTGAAGTTTTGAGATTGGAGCAGTTAATTAAATGCCAAATTAAAAAGTGCACATTGAGAATAGCTAAAGGCAAAGCAATTTTCATCAATAGCTATTAGCCAAAATTTTAAATTTTTGGCCAAACTCAACTCCACAAAATCAATTCGTAAAGTGAAAGATGCCCACCATTCATAACTACAATTCAGATTATATCCCTATAACTCTTAACACGCCCCTTCACGCAGACCCGATGACCCAGCAACGATGAGCTCAAATACCATCTTAGCGTTTAGATTGAAATATAAGTCAACCTCACAAAATCGACTCGTAAACACTTATAACCCAATATCACTATCAAACTCTCCATAAGAACAACTTAAAAAGCAAGCGAATTCTATAGCCAAGATAATCCTAAATTAAATGGCACTGTTACATTTCAAAGGCTAACTACTAACTACAATCCTACTAAGTAATTGATTTGATTAGCACCCTAAACAATCACCATATAATTAAAAACAAATTTGCTAAATTCAAGATTAGAACCAGATTTACCTGAAACCTGCACATATAATAATCATCACCCATCAAAGCCCTCATAGTTTGAACAGGCTTCCTAACAGGATTCCTAGAGCGAAAAACAACACTCATATTAACCAAAGCCTTAACACGATCAGGCTTCAACAAACAAAAATACCAAGCCATAGCAGCACCCCAATCATGTCCAACCAAACAAACTCGATCCACATTCAAAGCATCGAGAAGTCCGACGAGGTCACCGACGATGTGGTGGGCGGTGTAAGAAGAAGGAGAAGACGGTGAGTCGGTGTCACCGTAGCCACGGAGGTCAGGTGCGACGGCGCGGTAGCCGAGAGCGGAGAGAGAAAGAAGCTGGTGCCGCCATGAATACCATAGCTCAGGGAAACCGTGGAGAAAGAGGATTACGGGACCTGAACCGATTGATGCCACGTGCATTTTTATTCCGTTGGTTCGAACCGTTGTGTGCTCTATTTTTTCCATTTTTTGTGAATCTTTCTAGTTCTAGTTCAGCGTTTCTAGGTTCTTATATCAAGAACGATGAAGTGGGTTTGTGTTTTCTTTGACTCAACTTGGTTGTGTTGTTTTAGCCAACTTTTTTTTTATTTTATTTAAGGAAGGCAACTTTTTAATTATATGATAAAAAAAAATTAACATTCAATTAGTCTCATCAATTTGATCCCATCAATTTAAAAAACTCACACACAAAAGAAACCACTTAAATTCAAACTCAATTTAGAGCACCTTGCAAATTCTGCATTTAGCTACTGAGATGTGACTTGTAGACATGTTTTAGATACACTTAAAAATTATAAAAAGATCAGTTACACCTTTTTTTTTCCTTCTTAAAAGTCGATCATACTATCATAAATGGTCTTAGTTTATATAAACTTTTCAAAAATATTTTTTTAATCTCCCACTCTAAATCTCCACACCTCTCTCACACAAATACCCATTGATTGAAAGTAACTAAATTTGATAAAAGGTGAAATATTAATGGACACGGATCTACCTTAGAGACATTGGAGCTACGACCCCCACTAGTTTTTTAATCATATATAATTTTCTATAATTATTTTAAGGATTTTTCTAACTTGTCTAGGATTGCACATGATAAGGGATGATTAAGAGCATAATTATCGGTGTTTTTGCACCGTGAGCACCGTGGTATCACATAGCCCAATACAACCATGTCAGAATTACATGGATAATTGGCATAGTACTCCCTTCCATGGCGTCAATGCATTACCACCGTGCCTTTCTCTTCTGTTTCTTGCTTTTGCTTACTTTTATTATTTGGGTCCTGCTAACCTGTGCCCCCGGGGCACTGGTTAAACATACCATAAAAGAGAATTATTACCATAAAATGAAACTGTTTTTGACTTTATTATAAATTAATTACACAATTTCAATGCATTAATTACTATATAATTTCCTTTTTCATATCCTTAACCAATGCCCCGGGTGCACCGGTTAGCATTTCCCTTATTATTTTTAATGTGATTTTATTATTACTTTTGAAGTATGTTGTAAGATAAGTGAGAGCGATTTTATGGATTTGAAGAGTGGTATGGATATTTAGAAAATATAGTTGAGTGATTTAAATAATTGAGAAAATATAGTTGAGTGGTTTAAATAATTGAGTGGTTTAAATAATTGACTAATTAATAAGATTTGGAGAAACTCATAAAATGGTGCATTAATCACTTCTTATCCTGTGCAATCTTACACATGTTAAAAAAACCCTTATTTTAAACACTTTTGAGTAAATGACTAAATGATGTTAACATTTTTGAATCCATCACTAAATATTGAAGCAAAAATCTTCCATTAATACTTTATGGGTCTAGGGCACAAGTTAAGGAGTTTAAAATGGAAATTAAAAATAAATTTTATATGGAAAGTATAATTTTTGCAACTTTTAAGAGAATGCACGAATTTCAATAAAAACCTTATATCTTTGGTTTCTTAACTTATGCCCCAAAGACACAAGTTAACATTTCTCATACTTTATTGTATATGTAAATCAACATTTCACATGTTTTTTTTTCTTTAATTCTACCGTTGGATTTTACATTAACTGAATTCAAAGCATGTTTCTTCAATTACCCCCTGAAATTAATAAAACTTCAATTACTCCATGAAATTGCATAATGTTAGTCAATTTACCCCTCCGCCAATTTCCTCAATTAGTCAACATGACGTGACATTTAACTGCCTATCTGGCACTGCCACGCCACGGGGGTAATATTTTTATTTTTTTTTGCAATTTTGTTTTCAAAAAAGAATCTGGATTTTTTTTATGGTTATGTACAAATACTTCCTTGAAATTTTGCACTTATGGACAAAATGCCCTCTGACATGGACGGTTTCACCTCCCGGCGACCCCGGGCACTTGCCCGGGCTCAATTGGTACTTTCTTTATATATGATACAACCCAATAGTCTATTAACCAACTTAAAAAAAGAAAATTTTGGGCAAATCTAAAAATTCTCACACGCAAAGTGGTATCAGAAAAGACATTTACCTCCTAATTATGAATTTCTTAAACAATTTTTAATTAATTTGTATCTCGTTTAAAAAATACAAAATTTCATTGTGAAAGTTCTTATCATGTTCTAGTCATGCCTACAAAATTACGGAACTCAATTTGACCTGTGAGTATACGCTTACTCGGAACAAAATTTCAGTTTTGCACGTTGTGGTTGAAAAATCAAAATAAATTTAAACGAGTTCGAAATGCAATGAAACGTTACATATCATTTTTATGTATTTTTATAAATAACTTTGCAAATAATGAGCTCAAAATTTGATTTATAGATCGAGATTTCCGTTGTTTTGTTTTTTGAGTTTTTGACACTTTAAAAATTCATAATTAATTTGTCATTTGTCGAAAATTTATAATTTTTTTGTGTAAAGTCATATTTTAATGTTCTTAACACGCCTCTAAGAAATCATGAAAAAATTCAATCTCTTGGTTGCTTTTTTGGACTTCGTGTATATTATAGGGTTAGAATATGTGTTATTTAATTACATGGTCAATTTTCAGACTTCACGTATATTACAAGGTCAATTTCAATAATTAACCCTATTTTAAATTGTACTTTTGTTGATATAATGAGAAACCTCTTTTATTTCAATTTATGACTGTTTATATTTTATGTCATATGTGAATTTGCGATAAATTTTTTGCCCAAACTCTATAAAATTTCTGGCTCCACCAATGTTTACTAGCATCAAATTCATAACATTTACCAGCATATTTAAGTAACATCGGTACAACAATGATATGGTCTGAGTAAAAGTGAATTACAAAATGCATAATCTATACCCTTTCTAATGTATTTCCCTCACAATAATAAAAGCAAGTGCAATAAATCTTAACTCCAATGAGGTTGCCAAACACAAACCACGTGCACAACAACAAAATAACAAATAAAATAAAAACATTGTCAACGCCTTACGACTTAGGAGAATAAATTTCTACACAATCCTTGTCCATTTCTTTAATCAATATTGTTTTCTGATGTGACCAACAAATCTGAAACATAATATGTGACATTCCAAATTTTGATAAGTGGTTGACAAAATACACAGCATTCTTCTAGCTTGTTTTTCATATTGAAACGTAATGGGAATTTTTTTTTTCTACCCTACTTTTTGCCAAAAAAATCCAAAACTACCATACTTTTTCGAAAAATTGCACAAATACCATACTTTTTCAGATTTTTTGGTACCACTCTACTTGGTCTTGCGGGGTACCCTCAAAAGTGACAAAATTTTTGTCCTTATTATACCACTCCACTTGGTCTTGCGAGGTACTTTCCTTAATATTTTTTCAAAAATTTTAAATACCACTCCATCTTGACTTGCGTGGTATTTTTGTGTTTTTTTTTTAAAAAAATTTAAATACCCCACAACTTGGGGTAGAGTGGTATAATAAGAACAAAATTTTTGCTACATTGATTTCCGTTTTTGCATGCATAATATATAAAAAAAAAAAATTAAAATAACTTATTATAATAATTTAGGCATTAATAAAAAAGTAATTATAATAATAGTCATAATATTTATAAAATAAAAAACATACCAAATACAATAAATATGAAATAAAGACTAGATTTCTACTGATAATAAATAAACATGAAGGCATGGGTAAAAATTATATCTCTTCTTGATGAGGGAGAGATGATGATGGAAGATAGTGACAATAAAATCTAATGTTGAGAGTGTATTATAAGATTGTGTTCTCCACTTTATTACTTATATGAAACAAATCAACAAATAATATAATTGTTCATTTATTAAATGTTGAAAAACTACGATCAACAAAACCTAATAAAGAAAAATGGCTCCCTCTTATCTTGCATAAAGGACATGATCGAATACATTTAGTATCAAGAGAAATGTTAGAAACATTATCTTTCTAGTACTCTCTCAAACACTCACTCTCCTATGAGTGTCCATAACACCCCTCTTAGTACCAAACCTAAGCTAACTTGACATAAGAACAAACACATTATAACCTGGAAAAACTCATCCCAATTTCCCCAATCCCACGACCATGATAATAGGCTTCTTCGCAACCAAACCATTACATGGTTGATAATTGTTATCTTCTTTATCACCGACTTCATCACTTTTATCACTTTCAAAGGTGGCGGATCTTTTCCAAAATATTGGAAAGAACGGCCATTATCTTTGTCGGAAGTTTTCCTCTTAAAAAATGCATCGATTTTCTTAGGTTTAACTATTGTATTGTATTGCTCCTAAAAAACACACAAATCAATTATTAATAGGCTAAAATATGGTACTCGTCCCTGCAAATATGTCTCGTTTAAGTTTTGGTCCCTGTAAAAAAAAATTTGTTTTTGGTCCCTGCAAAAATTTTTGTTTTTTAAAATAGTCCCTCCAGGGACTATTTTCAGAAACAAAATTTTTTGTAGGGACCTGTTTAAAAAAACAAAATATTTTGCAGGGACCAAAAACTACAAAATGGATCCAGTCATCATGCAATGGAGAACGCACAAAAATCAATTAAAACCGACTATCTCAATCAATCAGTATCCCTCAGAAAAATGGAAGATGAGGAAAAGAAGGTGAAAATGACAGCAAACCTGGAACTGAAGTCGGAAAAGGGAGAGGGCAGAGGCGCCGCGCGCTTGTTACAAGAAGAGGCGCCAACTGAATCAAGGCGAGGGAGAGGCAGCGATGGAGACCACAGGCCAGGGACATTGAGAGACGGTAAAGAGAGTCTAAGACGCCGGGAGGAAGAGAGCGTTAAAGGGTTTTTTCATCTTTAAAACCTTGGGGGTATTTATGTATTATATGATTATTATTTATAAATAAATAAAAAATATTTTATCTTGGGGGAGGGGATACCAAATATTTACAAACTACTATCATTGTTTTACATATGAATATAAACTTGAACACGGCTCATTCTAAGATGGGAGAGTGAAGAGGTATTAAATCAAAGTTTCTATTTTGATTTATTTATGGATTTAACTCCTATCCATTGTGAATATATTTTTTTGCAGGTATGAGTCGAATTTTCATCTCAATATAACTGTCTATCGCTTTGTACACCCTTATTTTTTAGCTAATTTTTGAGAATGAGAATCAAATTTGTTTAACATGATATCAAGAGACATGTTAATTATGACAATGTGATATTTCATCCAAATTTATTAAACCATAATTTTGTGTTAATAAGTGTAAGTGTTTTTGGAAAGCAAACAATCGAATTGTCGTTTGATTTTTCTCGTAACAATATTCAGCGGCTATTACTTTTTTCACTCTATGACCTTCTTGTGTGTCATATTTGGATTCTAAAATTCGAAATATTTTAGTGTGTTTTGGAGGTTATACGGGGTTTTTATGCTGCTCGAATTCTAAAATCTGAAATCCATAGGACACGTGAGAAGCTCATAAGGTGAAAAAAGAAACAACCATGTTCAACGTGTTTCGTCGTGTCAACCCATTTTATGTTTATAGCTATTAACTAGGGATAATACTTGGGTGACATTGGCTAACCACAATGTCACAAGTGTACAAAGAAACAAAAAAATATTGTGAAAGAAAAAGAAGAAAAACACTTATGACATTGTGGTTGACCAATGTCACAATGTCACCAATCACAATGTCACCCAAGTGCTACCGACTAACTATGGGCCATACAACAAGTTGTTCTCCTTTTGGTGTACATTCCCCACCTCCCAAGAGAAAGTTGTGCTCCTTTTGCATTAGAGGAGTGTTATTTGAACAACTGTTTAGTTGACAACTTATGGAACAACCATAATTTACAAAGAAAAAGTAGGTATTTGCACAAAAACCAAAGCAATAGAGAGATAAAGTAAAAAATAATGTGAGTATGAGAGAGAAAGTTGTCACAAAATGGATGTTCAAATATCATTTTTCTTTGCATTACTTAATCATTGATTTGTTTTTTTAAATGCTAATGAGTGTCTTAAGAGCACTTTTAAGGACTTTAGATCGTAAATTATTATAGAAAATTTGTGCATTTAATGTATCAAAAATTGGAACATTAATTTTTTTCAATTAATACTTCACCCGTTTCAAAATACATGTCGCAGTCAACCACTTTACATATGTCAATGTACAACTTTGACCGTTAATATTTTTAATCATTTGAAGTAAAAAATTATAAAAATTTAATATTTTAAAAATATTTGTCAAGACGAATCAAACAACATCTTAAATGCTAACATTTGTATTTATATATGGGTTATGCTAATACACACCCATCTTAATTTTAAAGGTGTGTTAGCATCCTACACCCTTTTGCTTTAGACAAAAAGTGCCCTTTTCTCTTTCTTCAATTGTGTTTAAATGCATGTCCCTTAAAGTAATTTTCTTAACTACAAGCATCAATTTATCTCTCCTTTGAATGCATGGCTCTAAAAGTAATTTTCGTATCCACACCTGTAAGCTCCTCTCTTTCTCTCGAACAATAAGGGAATTTAGAAAATCTTCGTTGTTTTTCTACTGTTTCGGTTAATTTACTCTATGCCAAGATCTTTATTCAACCATTAGCCTATTTCCTTAATATAAGCCACATTTTGATTTTTTGTTGAATAAACTTTCCAGAATTATTTTAAAAAGTATAGAACCCAATTTTTTGGAATTTCGTTTGGTTATTTGTTGAATAACTTTTCCAGAATTTTTTTCGTAAACCAATCTCTTGAAAAAAAACAAACCCAATCTAAATTCATTTTTAACTTGAAAACATTGTTAATAATTTGAAGAGATGTTTATAATCAAACTGCAACTTAAAGGCAATTTGAAGAAGGGGGGTGAGAGAGAAACTGACGTCTTTTTGTTTCAAAGGAGAGAAATTGATGGTGGTGGCTAAGAAAATTACTTTAAGGGACATGCATTTAAACACAATTGAAAAAAGAGAAAAGGACACTTTTGTCTAAAGTAAAAAGGTGTAGGATGCTAACACACACCTTCTAAAATTAAGGTGGGTGTGTATTAGCACAACCCTTTATATATCACTTCACTTACGATGTATATATATATACACAATATATGAAAACAGTATGTTACCAAAATTACTTAACTACTCATACCTAATTTTCTTCCAAACTTTTTCCTTTACAACTTTAGGGTTGTTTTTGTCAAATTCACTATCAAAATTCACTTTATCCACTTTATTTCAAATTTCAAAAACCCACTTTCCCACCTTTCTTTATTTAATAATAAACTTTTCTCTCTCATCCTTATTTATTTAATAATAAACTTTTCTCTCACCTTTCTTTTTTAATAATATACTTTTCTCTCTCAATCTCACTCTCCTCTCTTATCTTTTTCTTACCAACTTTCTTCATTTTCATTTTCTCTCATCATTTTCAACTCCATTTGCTCTACTAATTTTCAATTCGGTTATACTAACAAGTTTTCTTTTTTTAGAGGAAACTAACAAGTGTTGTTGTTATAGCAAAATATGATTTTGTATTTTACGATAACACTATTATATAATACATTAATTATGATTTTTCACGGGATGCATATTAATATTTTTCACACTCAAACATATTAGTAAATAAAATCTATGATTATTTTTATTTATTAGCTTTTTTAATATCGTCAATACTAAAACAAGAACAATATTATAATATTAGCGTTTTTTTAAAATGTATCACTAAAAACCCTTTTGAGTGTACAATTGTAACACGGGATTCATTTTAGTAACCATAACGAGTGATCAGTTTTAATTTTAGTAACTATAACGAGTAATCAGTTTTAATTAGTATTTTTTTAATATTTATATTTAAACACCGCGACTGCCTAAGTTTTATTAATATTAAAACAAGAACAATATCATAATATACTATGATTAATCATACTTCAATTTTTTTCCGTTATTTTTTTAAAAATGTATCACTAAAAAATCTGTTGGAGTGTACAATTGTAACACGAGACTCATTTTAGTAACTACAACGAGTGATCAGTTTTAATTAGTATTTTTTTAATATCTCTAATTAAACACCACGATTGCCTAAGTTTTATTAATATATTAATAAAATATATGTGGGTTTATGGACTGTATATTAATAAAAATATATATGAGTTCCTTCAAAATATATATATATATATATATATATACACACACACACACACAAGTATATGTTTGTTTTATGAAAATATATTAATATATTCTTATTTCTGAAATTTAATGAGAACTATATATTGATAAAATATATATGAGTATATGAACTATATATTAACAAAAATATATCTCACTATATGTTTTTTTACGGGAATATGTTAGTATATATTTATTTATGAAATGTATTTTCATTTATTAGCTTTTTTAATATCGTCAATACTAAAATAAGAACAATATTATAATATACTATGATTAATCATACTTCAATTTTTTCCGTTGTTTTTTTTGAAAATGTATCACTAAAAACCCGTTGGAATGTACAATTGTACCACGAGACCCATTTTAGTAACTACAACGAGTGATCAGTTTTAATTAGTATTTTTTAATCTTTAAAAAAAATTAGTATTTTTTAATATCTCTATTTAAACATCGTGACTGCCTAATAAGTTTTATTCATATATTAATAAAGTATATGTGGGTGTATGGATTTTTTTTTTGAAGAGTGGGTGTATGGATTATATATTAATAAAAATATATATGAGTATATGTTTGTTTTACGGGAATATATTAGTATATTTTTATTTCTGAAATCTAATGGGAACTATATGTTGATAAAATATATATGAGTGTATGAACTATATATTAACAAAAATATATCTCACTGTATTTTTTTTTACGAGAATATGTTGGTACTCCCTCCGTCCCAAATTACAAGCAAAAAAAACTCATTTTCTTTGTCCCAAATTATAAGCAAAAAAGACCAACTTTTATCATATTTAATTATGTTTTTTCAAAAAATTATCTTTTCCAAAGGAAAATTAAATGCAAAGTGCATTCAATTTGCTCTCTTTTTTATTTTCTCTATAATCAACTACCAATGAAAATTGTTTTTACATATTCCTATAAAACTTATTTCAAAGATAACACAAAAAACTATGCTACAAACTACTATGTTTTAGTTTTCTTAATAAGTGTGATTTTTTTTCCTTATAATATGAGACGGAGGGAGTATATGTTTATTTATGAAATATATTTTACTATAACAATATTATATAATACATTGATTATGATTTTTCTCGGGATGCATATTAGTATTTTTCACCCTAAAATATATTAGTAAATAAAATCTATGATTATTTTTATTTATTAGCTTTTTTAATATCGTCAATACTAAAATTTAATATATATTTGTTCATATTAAAATTTAATTATTTTGTCTTTTTTTATTACTACTGATCAATATATACATTATTATGCTTTAAATACTTTACATATTTTCACCATGGACAAAAAAAAATCACTATGTCAAGCGCAACCGAGACGCGACACGCGGTGGAGCCGCGGCCATACAGCGCGGCGAAGCAGCGCTACCCGTGTTGTAGCACGGGTATCTCGACTAGTTAGTTAAAAAGCAATGACAAAGTAAGTCATGTGAATAATACAAGTTGTAAAAATGCGATATGTATTTTAAAACGGATGGAGTAGTTTCGTAATTGTGAGTCATTAAAGAGTGCTCTTAGTGCACTCGTTAGTAAAACACTTGTTTTTTTAATCTATATGTAATGCTAACAAATGCTCAACAATTATTGATTAAAAAAAAAATTTAAATTTTTTTGTCATGCGAAATACAAATAGAATGTTTATGAAAACAATAGATACATCATTTTTTATACAAAACTTATCTCTTTTGATTCTTTAAACAATACCCTAAATGTATTTCTTATAATTTTCCTTTTTATTTTTCTCCTTTTATCTGAATGCCAACGAATAATGTGAATCCTTTCCCAATTTCAACATTTGTCACATTGAACGCTTTAATTTCACAAGTTGCTATGGAAAAGAAACGGTCACAAAAATATATCGATGAATGTTAAGTTGCTATCAAATGATTCAAATTTCATATTTAGAAGATAAAAAAAATTCAAAATCTACGTAAGTTATTAGTAGACTATTCAATATTGATTAAATGATTACCTTGCATGAATAAAGTTCATGGATAAACTTTTGACTGAGCAAATCCAAATTTGTCACCAAAATCAAGGACTTATCAACGGATAAAAGCGAAAGAGTAAACATAACATAGTTGTTGAGTTATCAATATAATGTGACATAAATGATACATACTCGAGTATCTTGACTGTTAAATTTATTGTTCGATCATTGACATATGCATATGAAAAAATATTGGTTCAAAATGATTAACCCCTTAGATGAATTTTTGTTATCTCGAAGAATTAATCTTCACGGTTATTCTATTTTTTACTAAAATAAATGGTGTTGCTCTCTTTCAATTGGATATACACCTGAAATATATTAAAAAAAATAAAAACTTAGTCCGAGGGTCGTTAAGCATCTTTTATTCAAAATGAAAAAAAGTCCCAGGAACAAAAATCAAACCCATAATGAAAAAAAAAAGTTCTAAATTTCTTACATAGAAATTGGAATGAAAACTAACTTAAACGTCAAAGTGTGTACAAGTATACCTAATCTTCAAGGTTGAAGATGAAGATTACGGCCAAACACCGTCATTACAGTAGTCTTCTTCCAACGGATTGGCTTGGTTGTTTGAAGTTTCCATCCACAACATTATTCTTTTAGAGATTATTTAGTAATGATAAAAACAAATGAGTTGATCAATTTGAAATGAATGATGTTGATGAATTAATTTAAATAAGGCCCCGTTTGTTTTGGATTTTTTTGAAAAAAAATCTATTTTTTTAAATAAAAAATCACATTTTTAGTTTTTGTTGTGTTTGTTTTAAATTTTTAAAAAATCCATTTTGCTAAAAAAAATCATTTTTAGCCTCAAAATAAAAATCTATTTTTTTTTTTCTAAATGGAAGGAACTCAAGTGTAAGTGTTTCAAATCTCAAAACAATGATTTTTATGATAGTAAACAAACAGAAATAGCTTTAGATTTTTTCAAAAATCTCTAAAAAGGATTTTTTAATTTAAAATCTATTTTTTTAAAGCTGAAACAAATGCAACCTAAAACATATGCTAAGAAATGCTTTGAGAGGAATTTATTAAGAACTCAAATTTAGAAATATTCTCATCAAAGTTGTGTAGTCAACACTTTTAAAATTTAAATTTAATCTGTTATTTTTTCAATACGTATTTCTTCTTTTATTTACCTTTTTAATTCTTTAATAAAGGTTTGTGACATTTTTGAATGTAGGAAATCTTACATGTGGCTCTTGAGAATCTCTCACCAGTAACCATCTCTTTAGATTCCTCATTTTTTCCTTTTTCTTATGCTAAAAGAAAGAATTAACGAAGAAAATGAAAGATGGACAATAATAAAGTTAAAAACAGTAATCAGAAATGCTAAAAACAAAAATCATAAGAAAGTGTGTGCCAGATAAACATGAGCATGGCACATGGCAACTCAATTAGTAATTTGAGATTTATAAAAATCTAAAAAGAGCATGTTTGTGAAGAATCCAAAAAAGTAGTAATCAGTAATCAATGGTTGGAAATATCATTATTACATTACATATATATAATAAGCTCATAAAAAAACCATCAACTTGCACTCCCATTCCCACCATTAATTCTACCCACAGTTTCATTACATCAAAACCCTTACCTTTACAAAAACACACTCTGTTTTCACTTATCTGCCATGTCTACTAGTACGGACCCAAACCTAGAAGCAAAGTATGCCCTTAACAGCAAGGTCATGATAGGATCTTCCATCCTTCTCTTCATACTCATACTCATCATCCTTCTCTTTCGCACTTACGTTTACATCTGCCACCTTCGCACCCGTCGTCTATTCTCTCAAGATTCTGTAACCACCACCACTTTCAAAGAAGAACGCCTTGACCCTTCCGTTCTAAAATCGCTTCCAACTTTTACTTACTCCTCCTCCGCCCGCCGTACTCTCCATGACTGTGCTGTCTGCTTGTCGGAGTTCACCGACGGTGATGAATGCCGTACGCTTCCGAACTGTAACCATGATTTTCATTCCCTGTGTATTCAACCGTGGTTTGCTTCTCATTCTAACTGCCCTCTCTGTCGAGCTCCGGTCCAGCCGGCGACTGTTCAGTTTTACACTGAAACGTGTACTGTTTCGGGTTCAGGAGAACCGGGCGAGGGTTGTTCTAATTTTCCTGAACCGGTTGGGTGTCCAAGAAAGTCGTTTAGTGTAATTGTAGAGTTACCACCAGAGGTTGTGCGGGTCGGATCTTGTACCCGAAGATAATTGGATTAAGATATTGTGTATTCTCCTGGAGTTTATGACACGATGATCGAATTGATGAGTGATGACATGGCTACTTATTATTCAAAAATGAAACACCACTGCATTGGGCTGAAAAATAGGAAAAGAAGAATATGTTAGACCTATTTTGGAGAATTGTATAATTTTTGTGTCGTGTGTACAGAATCTCAACTCAAATCTCAATCATGGAAGGAATTTTGGGAGGGGGACATGTGGTGATTATATAAGTTGATATGCTTAAAGCTATAAGACATTTTGCAATAAAAAGGTGCTTTATAGTTTCTACTTAATTAAAGCGACTAGCACTTCTTTTCCTTTTAAAGGATAAATCTTTATCGTATTCTTTCATTTGTTTAATTGGATGCACTGCTTTACTTACACAATGCAAAATCAGACACTACCATTGCACTTATGGAGTATATTTACAATTGAATTCGCGTATAATCTGAGTAACAAATTTCAAACATTAACTCAAATGAAAGTGAACATAAAGATACAGAACCATTAATTTATATTTATTGAATTCAAAACCATGCCAATTTAAAAGATTTTCCCAAACTCCTCTCATTTTTTTCAGTTACGTTTCCTAACCTTGCTACATTGTGCCATTTTTGAAGTAAAGTTGCTTGAATTCATTGTGACTAGTTCACATATGCTCAAACATTTGGTGTTTCATTTGCATTCTTTTTCTTTGAGAGTGGCGGTTGTGTTCAAATTTTAGAAGCTGGAACATTTTCTTTAGCATTTTGGCTTGTAAAATTCGAAATAGGCTTTGAGCTGTTGAATTTTGATCTATATATCTCCGACTTTTGTTCATCAATTTAATTTCTCTATGTATTTAGATTTATTTCAGAAATGGACGCACACCTTAACCGTGTTAGAGGTAACAAAATGAGCTTGATTGTCTCGACAAGGTAGGAGCGTTAGAGGAAGGCCAAACATGATCGATCTAGACTGTCTTAGCAACCAAATTGGATGTCCTTGATTATTTTTTAAAACTTTTAGGTTTCAGTTGCAATGTATGAGATACAACTCAACTTAGCAAAATTTCCTTGAATTTCATTGCAATAACAATACAATGTCACATGTGACCATTCGCCGCATGCATATTCATCATTCTGCCCTCCACCAAGTCCCCAACTCAGCAAAATTAGAAGAACTTTGATACCCATAGGCCATAAGTATTTATTTTTTTAGTAATTTTTATTTAGTTTGTACAACATATTTTAAATAACTTTTTCCATTTCTTATAAAAATAATTAACGTAATTTTTTTTAACTTAAAACAAACTTTCCATAAAAAAAAAAAAGAAGCTAAATAAACGTGCAATCTAAATCAATCACCAAAAATAGAAAAAGGATGTAAGGTCAAAATTAAGGATGTACAATGCCTTGAGCGTAGAGTGCGATGAAGGGTTCATTTTTTTGGTAAAGATCTTCCTCCAAATTAAGGTTATCGAATAACAAACAAATTCCTATTATAAGCAAACAAACAAATCACTGGACACAAAATGTACCTCTCTCCCATTATAAAACCATGAAACCTTCCTCTACCATTTCCTCGTGATTGCACACAACAATCAAGAAAAACCCAACTCCGAGAAGAACAAGAAAAATAAGTGACAACAACAGCAAAAAAATCATGACAAAACTCTTCTCGGTTTTGGTTATCTGCGTGATTGTATTGGCTCACCAAACAGTCGCACAAGAAACCAAAGGTAAAGATTTAATCACAAGGGTATGCCAGCTAGCACAAAAAAACAGCGACCTCTGTGTTGAAGTTCTGTCATCCGACCCAAAATCCGCAAACGCAGACGACATTAATGATTTGGCAATTATAGCACTAAGAGTTGCTGCTAGAAATGCTTCGGCAATGTTAAACGACGTGAAATCAATGATTGATGATGCTAATTTAGACCCTGAAGTTCAACAAGGTTTGGCTGATTGCAAAGAAAATATATTGGATGCTGAGTCTCAACTTGAAGACACTATTGCTTCTTTGTTGGTTGAATCTGATATTGATACTCAGAAATGGTTGAAGGCTGCTTTGGCTGCTATTACTACCTGCGATAATTCTATTCCTGGAAACGATGATGTTTTGTCTGTCAAGAGTAGAACCTTCCGCAGACTCACCAACATTGTTGTTCTTATTACCAGGGCCTTGCCTAAACGTACTTCTGCCCAACCAAGCAAAGTGTAATTTAAATCATCTTTGCTATGTGCTATATTGATCACGCTCATATCCTTGTGAAATTATGTGAATCTTATATGATTCTATAGTATTAAAGAGTGTTGTTATTTTCTTTTTTTGTCTTTTTTATTTTGTCATGTGAGAAATCGGAAAACTTGTCATATATTTATACTCCAGACATTAACATCCTTGAACTAATTATGATTCATTCAAGAGATTGTCATTTTTCAACAAATGTTTGTTAAGATACGTACCCCAATATAAGATTTCACTTAAGAAGATTTGCTTTGATATATAGTTTTGTTATGACATAGTGAATCCTTCATTCAAACTTTGATTCACATAGATAATTATTTTTCACCGACTTTATCGATACGCAATCGTATTTTTTCCCTTAAATCCCTATCGTAGATAATAAAGATTTTTTTTTTTGTTAAAAAAACTATGAACCATCGACTCAAACACGGACATTGAACAACTTTAGTGGTACTTCCCAAATTGAGTTCGTTGACGTGTAATTACACAAACTTGAGTTTCTCATAATTTTTTTGATTGGAGTTCGGGAAGAGAACTACAGCTTGGCGGAACCATAACTTCTGGAAGTAACGCTATATGACACCATGCAATGTACTTTTACAAAAAAAAAAAAAAACTATTAGATTTGCTTTGTTTTTTATTTAACAAATGCAGATAAAAATCAAACCTAGTTAAAATGTTAAGAGTAAATTACACCCCCTCCCCTCAAAGATGCTTGAAATACATTTCCCTCCCTTTTTATGTTAAAATATACACTTCCCTCCCCTCTTATTCAAAACATATTAGAAAATATTTCACTCCCCTCCCTTGAGAGAAGCTTGAATTACATTCCCCTCCCCTCTTATGTCAAAATCTACGCTTTAGTCCCTCAATAATTTTTTATTTTATTTTAAATAATCTAGCAAAAAAATAATCTAACACACTTCAAAGAAAAATAATATTGCGAGTTCATTTTAATATAATCAAATTCTGAATACATATCTTTCTCTATTTTTTATTCACAATTTCATTAACATATAGTTTTAAACCCTATTATAAAATATGAAACAATACAAAATAAAATTAAAATATGTGAAAAATTACTAAAGTCGATTAAGTATGATTATTTAAAAGTGAATTTTATACTTTAAATTATAAAATTAATAACAAAATATTTAAATTTAATTGTCATTGACATTTAGATTATAAAGAAACGAATTTATATTTTTTAAATGGTGATTCAAAATTAATATATATTATAAAAATATTTATTTATGTTAAAATGGATTAAAGTGTAGTCCATATTTAATTGTTAAGGGAGGGGTTGTAATTCAAGTATCTATTAGGAGAGGAGAGTATAAATTTTACTTTTCAAGGGAGGGGAGTGTATATTTTAACATAAGAGGGGATGAGAGTATAATTCAAGTATCTTTAAGTGGAGGAGAGTGTAATTTATTCAAATGTTAATATGTTAGTAAAAGTTGTGGGACCTAACATAATTTTTTCAAAGTTATACTATTGAAGAAAAAGAAAGAGTCCACTCAAAATACTCAAGTTGAGTTCCACCATTGAATTGAAGGTGCTATAACATCTTTGAGCTAACTATGATTCATATAAGAGATTGATATTTTTCAACAAATGTTTATTAAGTTATATATCATTTGTGCCAAAATATATCGATAAAAAAAATAAAAATTATCTAGTAATGGTGGTAGCATGATAACACCTCATATAAAAAGTTGTCCTTCCATGATGAAAGGGAGAAAGTAAAATCAAATAAAGAGACATGAGTGAACAAGTCAATATTGTTGGAACAAAGGATGTTTCGCAAAATCATCTCTTGAGTTTTGATGATAATAAGATATTAAAAATTATCAATTGAATATGCTAAACATTTGTTCAAGTGTACATGATCCAAATCAAAGTACTATTCATAAAGGTTTTGATTGAACAAGTCAAAGAGCAAATGAATTTTTATTGAAGCTTAAAGCGTCTGAAAGAAATGCGTCTGAAGAAAAGCGTATGAAGAAATGCGTATGAAGAAAGCGCTCCTGAAGACACGTTATCAGAAGCAAAGTCATCAGAAGCAAGGTCATCAGAAGCAAGGTTATCAGAAGCATCTCATCAGAAGCCACTTCACCAGAGTTGACAAAGTACAATGTACGAAGTGTACAACCACTAACTCTGGGCATGCCTCTGAAACCACCATCTCTGCAACTTGTCTCCACATCAAGACAAGAATAACAGTAATATTGCTGCAGACGTTGTTTCGTTTCAAGTGGAATGGATTTGAAATTAGTTCTTCATAGGACAATTATCAAATCAGGCAAAAGATCAATGGTGAAGAATCAAAGCTTCAAGCAAGACAAGT
>Ga0315915_1000344_pt1 | contig 44799 bp, 27 predicted proteins | sample MpolbnodulesMG_FD_207738 | JGI IMG/M metagenome (GOLD analysis project Ga0315915, IMG submission 207738) | Medicago polymorpha root nodule microbial communities from Los Angeles, California, United States - branched nodules | ecosystem: Host-associated > Plants > Roots > Nodule | place: USA... | reverse complement strand
CATATTTTTTTTTTTAATGGCACCAAGTCAATCATTTGATTTCCAATGTCAGGATTATGGGTACTCAAGAAGAGTCACATCCCCCCAGAAACAATTAGTGTAGAATCCAATTCATATGGGAATTCAATCCCCCGCGTTCTTCTGTTTCTGGAGTTAGTCAAGAGCTTGATCCAAAATCTTAAGTTCACAATCATGTGCTTCCTGAACTAGTTATAGAGCAGGATGACGATGATGATGAAGATGTGAGTGAAGTTATGAGCTCCTATGTTATATAGAGGTTAATTATAACCTTGGAGAGAAAAATTGTGAACCAAGTTTCAATGCGAACTAATGAAGAATTAGGTTTGAGTAATGATGGCAATGAGGAAACTACTGGAATGGAAGAAAGGCAATGTGTTGGTGAATACCATGATGATGGAATCGGAATGGTTGAATCTCCAAAGAAGGTACAGACAGAAACAAAGAAGATGGACAGAGATATAATAGTTTGGTCATCTGACAAGGAAATCGGCATCAGGCTCCTGCTTTCGACACACATCATATTCGGTGGTCTGAGAGTGGCTGGTCTGAAGTTCCTTATACGAGCCAAATAGAAAGCTCACAGGTGAAGAAGGTGTATAAGCAAGATTATGCCTCCTCCCCAAAAAACTTAGCAAAGAGGATTGTGGCACGGAAGATAGTAAGCAAATGAGTAGAGTCAAGACTTGAGACATATTTTAAATAAATTAAAGGTATTTGGCGGCATTTTGACATTGATTAAGGAAAAGTATATTCATTGCATGTTTAAAAGGAAACCAATATATTTTTTAATGTGGATAAGAGAAAGATATGTCTCTATGGTTTTTTGTTATAATCACAAGCAATGTAGTCAGGATGGAGTGCTGGCACATAGGATCTTACCATCCTATAATCCACCCGCATGGAATTGCGCCAGAAGGGAGTTTCGTGGTCAAGATCGCAATTTCTGAGAAGGATAATAAAGCTTTATGTGTGTTTCAAGCGAGAAGAGACGAACGGCGCAGACTGACTTGAGTTGGGCTTTGCAACCTGGTTTCGAGAAACTGAAAACCCTATTTTTTTAAAAACGCGGAACGCTGCGTTTGGATTTCCTCACAAATCTAAACACACTGTTTTGCTTTACTAGCTAATATGTAAAGGACTGTTTTGTTTATGTCGTTGTTCATTATTTGACTGGTTGAAACACACTGTTCTGGAAGGCTGAATTTTTTACGCACTCATTATCTAGAAGAAGCAGTTGCAAACCACTCCTACAGCCCACTCCCATGTACCAGAGACGTCAAGCAATTTCCCCCCACTCATTCTCACTTGCGGACCAACTTTTCCCTCTACCCCTTTCACTTTAAAATCAACTTCTCTCTACTCTCTCTCACTTGCGAACATCCATAGAACCACTTCTTTGATATTTTGAATAGAGTCAAGACTTGAGACATATTTTCAATAAATTAATGGGATTTCGTGGCATTTTGACATTGATTAGGGAAAAATATATTCATGGGACGTTTAAAAGGAAATTAAAATATATTTTAATATGGATAAGAGAAAGATATATCTCTATGCTTTTTTGTTATAATCACAAGCAATGTAGTCAGGATCGAGTGCTAGCACATACGATCTTACCATCCTATCACCAGGCCCCATGGAATCGTGCTGCGATTCAAGCAAGACCACACGAAATGGAACTTCATGGTCAAGATTGTGATTTCTGAGAAGGATCGTAAAGCTTTATGTTTGTTTCGAGCAAGAAGAGACGAACAGCACGGACTAACTTGGGTTGGACTTCTGCGACCTGGTTTCGAGAAACCGAAAACCCTATCATTTTTAAACACGGAGAACGCTGCGTTGGGATTTCCTCACTAATGTAAACACACCGTTTTGCTTTCCTAACTAATATGTAAAGGACTGTTTTGATTACGTCGTTATTTAATATTTGACTAATTGAAACACGCTTTTTGGAAGGATTGATTGATTACGCGCGCATTTATGTTATAATCACAAGTATTTAGGCTTCATTTAGGTCAATTTTAACACATGACTCTTCATTTTCAGATTGCTGCATGTGTGTGCCTTTAAAAAATTGCTGCATGTTTTTCTCCTCTAACAGTTATGCTCGTTTCGATACTTGTAATTTCTTTCAGTTGTGTTTTTCTCCAAGTCCAAACCCTAATGCATCCAACCAAAACGATGCTCTAGTTTAAAAACGATACAACAAAACGTCTAAGAACTAAATATCCAATCAATATTTGTCATACTCAATGAACCTTTTTATGCATATCCAAACACAATCCTAGGTCTATAATATCTTACATTTTAAAAATAGCCATATCAGAATATTAGCGTATCGGTACATCATCGCATTAGCATATCGCCGTACAATATAGAAAGTAATTTAATAACTATACACCAACAATGTAAATTAGGTTTACACGTACACCGATCAAATTTCACTATTTTGCCATGACGACCTAGTATTACTTTTAGAAAAAACTTATTTACAACGTGTCAAGTTGGTAAAACATTAACGGACGTATATACATTGTTGGTGTACAATCATTAAACTCGGATTAGAAATCCAAGCACATAATTAAGTAATTAGGCAAGAAACTTACAAGCTAATCATCTGCCCTAAATGATTTGTCTTTGTTGTTGTTTCCATATATCAAACCAGTAACCTAAAATTGAAATTGAAAATTAAAAAAAAAAAAAAATAATAATAGATAAAAACAAAAGGCAAGTAAAAGTGGTAAGAAAGGGGAACGAACTTGAGGATCAGGAACAGGCTTTCGAGTTTCAACATAGCGAAAAGGATCATCAGAAGAAGCAATAGCAGCTTTAGCTTGTTGTTCGCGTTTGAGGTCTTGATCAGGTTTGATCCAAAGATAATAAGCTAGGGTTCCGGCGACAACCCAAGAAGCGAGGTTGCTTCCTCCTCTCAGACCACCCATCGAATTGTTGACGAACGACCTTGCGTTACCAAGTGTTCTTCTCCAGTTACTCGCCATTGAAACTGAAAATTCACAGAGTATAGTATAGTTGACGAACGAACGATTGAAGACTCAAACTATGGTCTTATTCTGCTTGACAGTGGAACAACAGAAATACTACAACCGACCCTTTCGTTTCGATAAACAACAATCCTCCTCCTAACACACAAGTAAAATTAGGGTGTGCCACACAAGGGTAGATGTGTCAATTATCCTCGCTATGTATTCTAAAATTATGACGTGGCAGATTAAATAAAAATTGGTGATCTTCGTCTTTTTCACTCTATTTTTTAATCTAAATAAATATGTGATTTTTATATAGATTTGGATTTTCATTTTCTTTTATAATTTCGTCGTTTGAATGCCACATTGAATTGTTCGTAGTTCCGTGCGACGGTTGGAAAAATAATGTTGTGACATGTTCAACGACAGGTAGGAGAGAGTTTGACATGCACCGAAGACGTGCAAGAGCTTCGTTTTGATTTCATGCAGCTTGATCATATCGAAAATTAAACTCGTTGCTAAACTAGAGATTGTGTTAGTATTAGCGATCTCGGATGTGTTGTCTATGCTAGTCCAGCAACAATGGAGACCAAGAGAACATTGGTTTTTTTTTATTGTTGTATGTGATGCACTTTTTCTCTCTATCTTTGATTAACAAATATTTTTGTTCTAACAAATATTTATTAGATTGAATGCCTCTAAATATCTAGTGTTGGGTTTGAGACTATGCAAGAGTTTCTCCTATTTCAATATTTTTTTTTTCATAGTTACTAATATCATTAAAATTAAGTTATTGAACGTTGACTCAGTTGGTAATGAGTTGACTCATCTCAAAGTTGCAGATTCAATTTAAGTTGTCGACGTAAGATTTCCTTGGTGGATGATCTATAAGTACCTCTGTAAACACATCTTTGACATTGTTGTGTCTCCGAAACCCAAGTCACCTAAATTTTATTATGTAAAAAAATATTTTAAAATTAACCAATTTTATTTAAAAAAAAGGTTTAATATCTCAAATAACTAATGTAATCTTAGAAAATAGCTTTCGTAAAAAATAAAAAAAAAAAACTCCGCCTTTGCAATTTAGGATTCTTTATACTTTACTCTCATCTTGTTTAAAAAATATTTGTGGGAGATTTAAAAATAGTTAATGTGAAGGGTTAAGATGTTTGAAAATAGTTCTACGAAAAGTGTTAATGGTGAATCGCTGCCAGTTAAATGATGGAAGTCTACCCCTGCAAATGCAACAAGAGAGCAAGCCAGAAACTTTTTGTTGTGAAATGAAAATTAAATCTTCATCAAGGTTATCACCAAAAATGAATTTGGCTAATGAGTTGGTTGCAGTAGCAAATTAGTTGTAGCCTGTTCCTCTTTTCAATAATCCAAAAGGCAAATGCTTCTGACTTTTCTACCAAAAAGAAGACCCAAATTTTTTCAATTAAAGTCAAGGGTGAAAAGGATCAAGCACTGCTAGACACCAACTTAATGGTCCCATAAAAATAGAACTAGTAACTGAAAAAAATTGTGCAGTTCTCCAAGTGCTTTTCTTTGAAATGGATCTATGTAACCAAATATTTTCTACACAGCTACAAGGGAGACTTGTTATGTGATAAGCCATTAATATTATTGCTTCTGACACAGAGCTTTGAGCCTTTGAAACGCAAATGCATATCTGCAATGCCAAAGCTTCACAATTTCTTCTTTAATCGTGCTTAAACAGATATGCAACTTGCTGAAATGTTTCATGCAATGCTAACTAACATTCTGTTTGAAGACATCTTAGTTTGCATTATGAAACCTCTATCGGGACAAAACACCTTGCACTTTGCATAATGAAATACAACTGAAATCCCTTATTCCATTAATTTACCAATGCTCAACAATTTGTTTTCCAGCTCCCGTATGTATAATACTCCTATTAAATTTGAGCGGATATTTGCACATAAGTTTTAAATTTAAGAGGGGTTTTTGTTACATAAATTTTAAATTTGAGGAGATATTTAGATATAAGTGTTAAATTTGAGGGGTACTTGACTATTTTTATAATCACACGGATTTTAGACAAAATGAAAATAAATAAAAAAGTTAGACAAAAAAAAAGCAAAAAAAATAAATAATCAATTACCCTTGTGATGTGCCATAAGGTCTTGTCCACTACCGTTAACACGGCCACTCATAGGGTGTAACAACCACAACAAATGAAAGGGTAATTGATTAACGTTTGACAATTTTAAAGTGACTATTAAAATTTCTTAAATGTCAAGAGAATTTTTTGGGAAGGTTACAATTTAGAGTTTTTGCATATTCACTCAATACTTGGGTGATATTGTGATCGGTCACAAATGATTTTTTCTTTCTTTTTCACAAGATTTTTCTTGTTTGTTTCTACATTTGTGGCATTGTAATTTGTCAATGTCACCGGTCACAATGTCACTTAAATGCTACCCATAAGAAGGGCGGGAGAGGGCTGGGTGGGCCCACAGTGACCAGAGTGGCAGGCTGTCCGGTTGGGTTAAGAAATGAGAACTCTAAAAAACACAACAACTCTGTCTTGGCCTGGCTTGCCTTTACTTTTTAATTTTTATTTATAATTTTGTTTTCCCGTTCCGTTGGTTCCTTTTATCGCCGTTACTTGCTCCTGTTCGTATTCAATCTTTTGTTTTTGGTTGATTAAATAATAACTGTAACGTACACACGCATCCAAAATCCAAAAAATGCAAAAATAGAATTAAGATCAGAATGAATAACTTTCCTTCTTCTTCTTCTCTTCTCTTTCTCCACCCTGTCAATCATCATCATCAACAATAACCATAATTGATTACCAAAATTTTCCTTTTCGTTTTCTCTTTCTTTCTTTCTCGATTCTCTTCCACTGTTGTGTTTTGTATATACTACTACCAAGTATTCTTCTATTCTATTCTATTCCAATTATCATTACCACCTTTTTTTTTTTTTCTTCAACCCCACACACACCCTTCTCACTCCAATAAATAACCCTCTCTCTTTTCCACCACCGACCTTTCTCTTTTCTAGGGTTTACAATTTCTTCTCTTTTTAATTCGTTGTTACTATTAATTATTATTAGGTTACCTTCATCACTCTCACCTTCTTCTATTTCCTCCTCCAATTCTCACTCATCCACACGCACCCACTCTCTCGTGTTTTTTTTTTTTTTTTTGTTCCTTTTCGCTTAATAATTCGTGTGTTTATATTTTTGTTTTAATTTTTTAACCGTGGGTGCGGGTGCGTGTGGAAGTGAAGAAGAAGAATAGTGTGATTAATGGCATACCAGGGTCCAAGTTCAGGATCAAGTTCGAGTTCCGGGTTTCAATTGTTGAATTCTCCTTTTGGAGATACAACTTATACTAAAGTCTTCGTTGGTGGATTGGCATGGGAAACTCAGAGTGAAACTATGCGCCGTTACTTTGAACAATTTGGAGATATTCTTGAAGCCGTCGTCATCACCGATAAGAACACCGGACGATCCAAAGGCTACGGTTTTGTGAGCATCTTTGCTTTTATCAATTCATTTATTAATTCTTGACGACATTACTATTACTTTCTTTGTTCATTTCTATGATTTTTATATTCTATCATATAAGGCTATAACTCATTTAATTACTAAAAGATTGATGAACACGATCATGACACTGACACCGATACTAATCTGAGAAAATGACATGGGGCCCTATTGGACACTTGACACACCTCTGATCAGATCAGAAGTGTTGGTGCTACGGTGTTGATCATATCATATATACTACAGAATGACTTGGTTTCTATCTTATATGCATGGAATTGGAGGGTATAGGTGACTTTCCGTGATCCAGAGGCTGCTAGGAGAGCCTGTGCTGATCCAAGTCCTGTTATTGATGGTAGAAGGGCTAATTGTAATTTGGCTTCGCATGGTCGTCCACGTGGACCCCCTATCACCTATGGTATGCTATTATTTCTTAACAAATGAGTTTATCTTAAGTAGTCTGCTGCAACTTGAAGTTTCCAGAATACTCTTCCTACATAGATTATACATTGCTTCTATTTTCTGATTGCTTCTTATCTTTTATAGGACGGGTCAGACCAGCATCCCCTTATGTTGGAAGTTTGCAACCAGCCCGTGGTGCTTACGTTGGAGGTTATGGCTACCAACAACCACTTTCCTATGGCTACCAACAAGGAATGGTTTATCCTCCTTATGGGTGAGTGGGATGTTGTTGCACTCTATTGCAAAAACTGGATTTGAAGATTATTTTCACCATCAGTCTGCTAATAATAATGCTCTTGCCTTTCTTGTGTTATGGTTCTTTTTGTGTCCATGCTTATTTTAGCAGTTACTTAACTCTTTTTGAACCCAGTTATCGTCTTTTATCACCTGGTATATGTCAGTGATAAGGTCAACTATACCTACCCATACTTGCAAGTAGTACTTGATTAGTGGTTAGTTATGAAATGAAAATCCCGAGATTTGGTAATCACTGGTTCACTCTGTATATGGAAAATCTATGTCAATTGGATGTAATAAACTAACGACCGTTTAGTATCAGTCTCCATGTGTATAAGGTTTTCCTAACCACATCTGCATTGTGCATCCAAATGTATCACACCAGAATCATGCTTTAGAGGTGATATTTTCAACATTATATTTGGTTGTTTTATCTTTGCAGGTATACGGCATATGGACCTGAATACGTATACCCACAGGTCATATCAGTTTTTTTTGTTTTTTTTTATATGGCTTAGGATAAATGTCAATATTATTTGTAAGATGCTGACTTTTTCAACTTTTACCGTGTCCAATAGGGTATGTACAACCCTTATGCAGGTCAACAACAGTACCTTCAGATATACGGTGTGCCTGGTGCGATGAATACAACTATTTATCCTTATGGACAATTGGGTCAAGCTATTCCTGGCGGTCATGGTTATACAGCAATGCAGGGTTATACAGTACCAGGTCATCAGATTGTGCCCTATGGTGGGTCCAATGTTAATGCAATAACAACTTCACCTGTGCCTGCCATTCAAGTCCCATATCCTAGTGGTACAGTCCTCTGTCCAAGAAAAAATTTCCATTTGTGACTCGGGCCATTTATTCCCAGGAAAACAATAATGAGAATTTTATTCCTAGGATATTTTCAAAGAAATGAACCATTACATTGATAGACCTTAAGCCTCATTACTCAAGAAAAGGAAACCGTTACATTAAATAATTTATCAGAACGTGGGGAACACATTGGTAAAATGAAAGGGTATGAATGAGTTTTGCTCTGAACGTGGGTTCTCCATTCCTGGTAATAGAATTTTCCCACCCCTCTCCCATGTGAATAAAAATGACTAGAACGTGGGTTAAGTAGATTCCTTGGTATTATTTATTCCTAGGCATATTATTTTTGTTCCTTTCTACCAAACGCAAGAATTCCTTTATCCCATCCTCTATTCCCGGGAATGTTTTTTTATTTTTTTTTATTTCTGAAACAAACACTCCCTTTCTGTTTATGAACAGCCATCTTTGGTGGGTATTCTTTGAGAAACAGAAGCCCATATATATTGGAATTAATATTCATTTGAAAACATATTAGGCAAATAACCTTCAATTCTTAACAAGCATTGATTGGCCAGATCACATACACTTATCAGCTGTTGGTATATAATAAATGAGATTAATGAATGATACAACATATGTAGGCAATTTCAGCTGTCAAACCCTAAATTATGTACAAAATTAAGGGTATTGTAATATATGATAGAAGGTTAGGTTTATTTAATTAAAAAATATAAGTAATTGAAGTTCTGATGGACAGGAAAGTAGCTAATCTGTAAAGAACGGTGATTCGTTTTATATGTACAGTGTTGTAAGATTGCATATAGAGCAAGTCATTAAAATCTATTGATTATTATGTAGCACAAAACTTTAAATTCTGTGCAAATAGGTGTGATTCGTAAGTATTTGATTTTTCAGGAATTGCTGCACCAGTTCCAGGCCAACCACAATTTATTGTTTCTCCTCAGTTTATGCAAGGTAGCGGTCCTGACCAAACGGATGGTTGAGGGGACGATTAAGGTGGGCTATTCACCAAGCATCTTACAGTGCATGTCTACATGTACATCATTTACTTATATTTTTAATCTATCCCTGTTGCAGATATCCTTAGTTTGCAGCAGGACTAAGAGCAGTGGAACTGCTACTTGAGTGGCGGGCTTCTAATCTAGCCTTGCAAGTATTTATTTTGCATTCTAGAGGTATTGTTGCTATGTTATACACAGTCTTGATGATAGGAGTGTGAGGTATTGTTGCTATGCTATACACAGTCATGATGATAGGAGTGTAAATGAGTTAAGTTTTGCACATGAGCAGCTCATAAGTCATGACTCGTTATTTGGCTCAATAAGCCGAGCCAGTGAGCAATTGAAGTGAACATGCTCATTCACACTGTAGTGGGTGCTCAAATTGTTGGCGAGCTGGTTTATTATGTTCAAATTTGTCATATATTTATTAATAATACAGATAGTATCATGAAATGGTGTTGCTATGAAATGGTGTCGCATTATTTCAGGAAATACACTTTTTGTGCATAAAATTATGATGGAATTTTGAACTTTCTCAAAATCTGGTTGGCCAATTGTAAATTATAACTTGTGTAGCCCTATTTAGTTGAAGAAAAATGCTAACAAGTGCCCTTAGGACATTGTTTAAGGAGTCAAAAGAAGAAACTTTTGCATAGAGCATTGTGTATTTATGACTATACAAATGTTTGACTTATATTTCGAAGTCACAATTTCCTTTTATGGGTTCCGTAATTGTTAGCATGACCCTTAGTTAAATTCAATGGAGCTCTTAAAGCAGGCCCAAAATGATAAGCTTGAAAGATGAACTCAAATCTAATAGGAGCAAGCCATGAACCAAGTTAAAAATGCACAAGCAAACCTCTATTCACACTGGCTTATTTCCTGCTGTACATGATGTCAATAAAATAGTAGTTAGAAGATATTCAAAGATGAATTTTAGGTTCTGTTAAGATGATGAGAGTAATTAACCGTGCAAGTTTTTTGACATGCAATTTAACATTTTTTGTGTCTTAAAAGTTACATAGGATGTTGCAATAGAATAATATAGCCTTTGTTACAGATGTGAAATCAGATATGCTATATTTGATTTTTGAATCCTTGATCCTTCTATTGCTTTCTGTTTGCAGATGCATGTAAAAAAGGTTATGTTTTTTTCTCAGCAAGTATTGGAAGTCTATTCCTAAAAGGATTGTTCTCTGTTTGTATGAAGTTGAAAATGTTGTAAGGTATTGGAAACAGAATTTAGTTTTTAACAAATTTTTTGACGTGTACTGCAGGTCATATATATAGTCATATGCTCACCAAGTTGTGTCTGAGTCTGCTCCAGATGGCGAAGGAAAATGGAACGTGCAGGCTGCTTATTCCATTTGGATGTTTACACTACTACTGTATTTATACCCAATACTACTTGTACTCAGGAAGAGTGGCATTAGTATTGGATCAATGGCTATCAGAATCGGTTTCTGGCAGCCATTTAGGAATAAACTTGTGTAAAAAGAAAATCAAGTCTTGAATCAAAATATGATTCTTTGTAGTCTTGTCCAGCATTGGGTTTGTAGATAGGTGTCATCAATGTTAGTGAATTGTGTGACGATGGATGGTCCATCACATTGAATGTGATTTTTGTGCATAGTAGTTATGATAGGTTTTACCACAAGACAGTTGTAATTTTATGATTTTATGAAGAACCTGCCGTTAATGCAGGGTAGACCATTAGAAAAGATTGAAGTGTAGTAGTAATGTAATGTTTATAGTATTACCATCATTAAGCACTAGTCACATGTCAACATTTTCTTCAATCAATTCATTTTATGTCGTTAAATTCTATTTGTCTGATTTGTCTCATCAACAATTCGATTGCTTTATAATCATTAATGGAGTTGGTCACGGTAATCACGCACTGTGGTCCTGTAATCACAAATTGGATAAGTTTGTAGTTTGTACCGCTGGTTGGTTGTATCACAAAGCAATTGTTATGCCATGATAGATTGTCCGCAACTGTAGGATTGATTCCCTAATCATCAATTTCTACATGTACCATGATATTGAATTATGATTTTGGACTTTTATTTTAGATAACTTGTACTACTATGCTTCTATTAGATTTAATCAGATTCAACCCAACTCCACCCGCTAACACCCTTACTAATTTTCCTCTAAAAAAACCTTAATAATTGGTGTGTTTTGAAATTTTGGTATCATGAATATGTTTTTGATCCTCGTAGATATCTCAACTTTTTATTTAGATATCTCAAAAAAAATTCTTCGACTTTTAGTCCTCTAATACTTTTCCATCATTCACTTTTGATCTCTGTTTTTAAGTCAACTCATATACATCATTCAAAATTTTAATTTTTTATTTTGCAATTATGTTTAGAATATGATAAGAATCTATCGATAAATATATATGAATATAATATATGAATTTTTATATTTTCAACACAAAACTCATACTTTGTTAAAAAAAAAATTATATTATTTTTTTGAGAGATTGTAAACATTTTTGCAATTAATCATTTAAAAAATTTGAATTGTACACATGATTTGAGTTAAAAACAATGACCAAAAGTATCAACCAGAATCTTTTGGGACTAAAAGTTGAAGGAAAATTTTAAAAAGATTAAAACAAAAAAATTAAAATATTTACCGGAAGAAAACATATAGGGGGGCTAAAAGTTACACCATGCTAGTTTGAACTCCACTTATATTATATCCTCATGTCAGTTTACACCATCAGAGACTGAGAAATTGTCATAATCTCCATCAAAATCAACTAATCAAAAGAGGGCAAAAAATTATGGGGTCAAAATATCCATTTTTTTAAAGGCGGTCAAAATCGCAACTTTTTGAAAAAGTCCATTTAAGCATAAAAAATATTGAGTATCACTTGTCTCTAAAAATTAGAGTATCGACTGAAACACGGGTTGAACCGGACAAGTGGTAAACGAATGGCGACCTCAACCCCAAACAGAACCGTCGAGCCTCCGTCTTCCGCCACAGGAACACCTCAACCTCCGACTACCACTCCGCCTCCTTCGAACCCACCACTACCTCGTCCGGTGGCGAAACCGGAAGCCCCATTACCAGAACCCAAAACCTCTAGCGACGCCAACTTAATCCTAGTCCCTAGCCACTCAAGATGGTTCTCATGGGATTCCATTCACGAATGCGAAATCCGTAACATTCCCGAATCTTCCAAGAACCCTAGGGTTTACAAATACTACAGAAACTCTATCGTCAAGTTTTTCAGATTTAATCCTAACAGAAAAATCACATTCACCGATGTTCGCAAAACCCTAGTCGGTGACGTTGGTTCGATTCGAAGAGTCTTTGATTTTCTTGAAGCTTGGGGTTTAATCAATTATCATCCCTCTTCTTCGCTCAGTAAACCTCTCAAATGGGAAGATAAAGACACCAAACCCGACGCAGCATCGAATTCCGCAGAATCTCCTTCTCCGGCACCTGTCAAAGAAGCTAAGAGAATCTGTAGTGGCTGCAAAAATCTCTGTGTCATGGCTTGCTTTGCATGTGAGAAGGTCAGTTTAGTTAAAGATTTTTTACACTGTCAATCAATTGTAATTCTCTCTTTTTTTTTTTAAAGAGGAAACAGAAGATGCATTGACGATGCAAAATAGTTATTAAATAATTTTACACTGACATCCAATAAAATTAGGAAAATATTTTAAAATTAGTTGTATGACATGGCAGGTTGATGGTTTCTTAGCGGATGACAGTGTAAAACTCAATTTATCACCATTAAATACATATATGATTGACTGTGTAAAACTTTTATGCTGGGAGTGTATTGAAATTAAACTAATTCCATAATTTGAAATGTGAATTTCGGTGCAGAATAATATGACGTTGTGTGCGAGGTGTTTTATTCGTGGAAACTATCGAATTGGTATGAGTAATACAGAATTCAAGAGAGTAGAGATAAGCGAGGAGACGAAAAATGAATGGACTGAGAAGGAAACACTGAATCTTCTTGAAGCTATTACAAATTTCGGTGATGATTGGAAGAGGGTTGCTCATCAAGTTGTTGGTAGGACTGACAAGGAATGTGTTGCCCGTTTTTTAGAGCTTCCTTTTGGTGATCAGTTTCTGCATTCTCAACACTCCGAGTCTGCTCCTTGCATTGATGATGGTTCTGATCAGTTGAAGCCTCCTGTTGATGCTGAATGTGAATCCGAAACTGTTGCGTCTGATAAATCTAGTAAGAGAATGTGTCTCACACCTCTTGCGGATGCTAGCAATCCTATCATGGCTCAGGTTCTTTCTTGGCTTAAAACTATCCTTGTTTTCTTTGAATTGTTATTGTTATTGATTACATTTGTGTGTTATAATGTTTGGGGAAAAAAATGAAACTTCATTTGATTACGTGTAGCATTGAAGGAACATGATACCGAGTTAAATTCCAATTGTTCTGGAATCGCTGTCTTAATTCTTAGTAGTTGGTTGGTAATGACTGTGCTCTGACACGGTCTTTTGAAATTGATTATACTCAGTCCCATGTTGAATGAAGAATGATTTCTTTCAAGTTCTTGTGTCTTAACAATTTATCTGTTCAAATTATTGCAGGCTGCTTTCCTTTCTGCTTTGGCAGGGACGGAGGTTGCACAAGCTGCTGCTCAAGCTGCTCTGACAAGTTTGTCCAATGTTTACAAATCAACTAGAATTAATTACCGGTCATTTCCAAGGAATACATTGCAGCAAGGTGAGAATGACATATAACCTGGGTTAAGATTATAGGCTTTGAATGAATTTAAGTTGTCATCTATCTTAATAGGGTTTATCTTGAAATGGACGAACAAATGTTCATCGCGTACACTTCATTAGTTTGAATGGTTACGGAAATTTTTAAACTCAGATTTTCTCATTAGAAATGGTGTTTCATACAGATGCTGCTGTTGCATCCAATGGTGGTAATGCTTCAGATTCTATCCAAGGATCTTTATTGCGTGCAAATTTACAGCTTGAGAAGGAAGAATCAGACGTGGAAAAAGCAATTTCTGAGGTTATTGAAGTTCAGGTCTGTCATGTGTTAGCGATTTAGTGTTTTGTTTGATGGTGTTTGCACTTATTAGTTTAATAATCTTTGCTAAATATTGGATGTTGTGCTCTATAGATGAAAAATATCCAGGACAAGCTTATCAGTTTTGAGGATTTAGACATGGTAATGGAAAAAGAACGCCAGCAGTTGGAGCAAACGAAGAGTTTGTTATTCCTTGATCAGCTCAATCTTTTATTTCGTAACACATCTGCACCAACGACCGGAGAAGGCAATCATGTAAAAAGGAATTGATGACTGACAAGTCTTAGTTAGCTATTGATCTTAGGTTTAGCTGAGTGCATTCAATTTTCCTTTTTAATTAGTCTGCACGCCGTTTGCTTTTTTTGCGAAATCACTGAAGTGTTGTTCAATATTATAATAGCAGTATCTCATATCAACTGTAGGCGTTTCATTATATATCGTTAACTTGCTAACACATTTCTGCCTAGAAACGGTATGAAAGTTTCAAATATATTTTGTTTACGCCACATTTATCTACCCTCCCACCCCAAGGGTAAAAGTAGGGGTAATGAAATAAGGAAAAACTTCCTAGTTTCAAATATATATGTCAAGGAACTTTGAAAACTTGTGTATACATTATTACTTTTGTTTCAGGAGGGTGTTTTTTTAATCACAAAGAACTGATTATTTATATCAAAATTGAAATGAAGTTGCATCACTAATCACAAAATACACATTTAAAAACAAATTTTAAGTCATTAGAAATTAGTTTTAGAGCAATCATGTAAAACTGAAGCATATGTCAATGTCCGACACCACACAGTTATCACTTGTTTTTCCTCATATGTTTGGGTTATCGCTAGGGAAATGGCTTGACTAACTTGTTTATTTACTGAACTGTCATTAGATTAAAATGACATTCAGGTCAACTTGAAGAATAATACATTTGCTTTCTTTTTATCCGACAAACAGGGAGAAAATAAATAATCCCTTTTCCCCCTTTTTTCCATTCCATCAAAATTCAAAACTTATATATAAAACCATCCTACTTTCCCTTTATTTTTATTTTCTTTTTCTTCATTCTTTCCTATCCATTTTCCATAAGCAACAAACCACAAGGGTAATGTTTAACCGAAGGTACTTGTTTTCACTTCAAAATATCTTATCCATTACATCAATTAGTGCTATGCATTTATACTGTTTCGGTTTTGAAGGAAATGTCACAGTAAATATCATACACTTAGGATTTTGACAGACATTTCTAGCATAGAAATAATGTAATGAAAACATCACGAGGGAGCCCATGAAAGAAAGCAAAGAAAAAAAATAATTCTCGTCGCCAACATTTCTTTATATGAATTTAAACGATCGAACTGCCTGCAAATTTCAAGTGGAAGCTGAATGAGTTTCAGTATGTAAAATAGAACCTACTTCAATGAACTATGTATATTGCATAAGCTAAATGCCAACATGAATATCTTTGAGTATCAGAACCTTTGTTCTGTCAAATATTTGAATATGTCAACCATGAAAAGAAGTTAACCTTCTGAATTTTGGAAGCATACTTGTCTGTTTCCTCTTCCCCATACTGCATGTAGGCAGGAAACAAGATAAGAGTCATTACTAAGCAACATTATTTTTTGGCACATAGATGACAATAGCCATTAGACTAACGAACATTTAGCTCTAGATTGAAACATCACACACACAGACACTGCGGTATATCGAATAGTACCTGTCCTGTCACTGTATACAGTCTGTTATACCAGCCATTTGTTAACATCCCAATAGCTGAATAGAGATGTTTGCGACCCTCACCAGGACTTTGCAGCGTATACTCAATGAAATAAAATCCTGAACCGTTTTTTAGAGGCAAACTAGCAGTTAGAACTTCAAAATTCAACCCATAATTTCAGTTTGGAGAAGTCTCTCTCTGTCTCATTAAGAATACATTAGAACTATATGTAACCTATAACATATTTTCTTTCCCTTACAGTTTCAACTTTATAACATGTACTGTAATGTAATGCAGCAGCTTTCAATGACATTTAAGAGTAAAATTATGCACCTTTAGATGATTTACAATCTATGAGTTTAGCAGCCACACCAGGTGGTTTTTTCCAGCTTCTATCCAACCCACTAACCTGTCAAATTCATATTAAGCAAAATAGGGTGAATATTAAGCATTAGCTGAAACTGGTAGCAAGAAAAACCAGCAAATAACAGTTATGAATCTGATCAAGAAATGACACCAGAGTGTCAGCAAATTCTTCAACTTTGCCGAATGATTCCATCTTAGTGAAATCTGGACCCACTCCTGTGATCACAACGCTGACTGCAGCAACATATCAATAACAAATAGTTTATATTGCAATTTGCAACTGATGAAGAAACAAATTTTTTGAGTTTGATTATACCATTGGAATTAGATTCCTCTTTTGGGTAGAAAGCAGTTAATGATTTGAACCCTGCAGATTCTCCTGTTCCAATTTGCCACTCTGATCCAAATCATTAAAACAAAAAAGTACATAATTCAAGTTAAGCTATTGAATTGAATTGAATTGAATTTGAATGTATATATAGTTTTGCTTCCAAACTTTCAATTAAATTCACCTTGTGGAATATCTATCTTGAACTTATTCTCATCATCAGTGTAGATACTAAAATCCTCAGACACATCTGCGACACACGTTTAAATTAAAAAACAAGCTATGATATTTACCATTTCCGATGTAGTAGTAACAATAGAAAGTTTTAAAAAATAAAAAATAAAAAGCAGTAGAAATTAATCACCATTGAGTGCCAATGCATTTGAGTCAGTAGATGAAGCTGCAATTGCTGCAGTGGATGTGTAAAGAATCAGTTGTCTTCTATTAACCGCAAGTCCTTCTTCTGAGGATGAGCTGATAAAAACACAGAAGTTCATAGTATTATTAAGCATAATATTCAAGTTCAATGTTTAAGCATGATGAGGCACAAGAAATAATGGAAATTGAGAAGTAAACGTTATTCTTATCTTACAGTAAATTTTGTGGTCTTGTTTTATGATGTTCCACGGTTATGGGAGATGATAAACCTGAACAAAAAACTTAGGCAAATCCATTAGAAATATTGAACAGTATGCAAATTTAGTATAGAAATGAGGAAGGTGAGTGGTGAAGGACCTTTGTCGCCGGCAGTGGCTGTTGGTCGGATGTGTAGACAGCTGAACCATGAAATGGATGCCATTCCTTTAAGATCAGCTTCTTTCTCTTCTCAGTTCTCACCCTTCAGTTCCTTTATTATCATCTGTTTAATTACACTTGTATCCTCCATAGAGAAAACACATCAAAGGGACCAAAATTTGAAAGAAATATTTAGAAAAACTAAAAATAAAAATTGATACAATTGAAAAGATAAAAAAACATCTCTCCAGTAAGCTTAGCTCAGTTGGTAGGGACATTAGATAATATATACAGGGGCTCGGGTTCAAACACTGGACACCCCACTTCTCCATATTTAAATGTGTGAGTTTCAACCACTAGACTACTTGACAAAAAAAGTTCAAAAACATATTTTAGAAAATGGATTTATGTCATTGGTAAGTAATTTGTTTTTTAGTTGAGTAACCGAGTGGATAGATTACACACTTTATGTGTGAAGAAGCGGGAGATATGGGCCCAAACCCCAATCTTTACACATAATCTCACTTATGATTATCAATTGAGTTACACTTACCGTTGAGTTTTGTATTGTATTCACTGCATTTTGTTAAAATAAGATGTTTGATCAAGATGTTATACCAGATGTCTTAGACATGTAAGTACGACATCTTAGCTTACAACACCTTGGCTTAAGGTGAAGCGTTTTGTTTCACATTCTTGGAAGACTATGTTTTAGCGTGAGATCAAAGAAGATTTGATTGAAAATTTGATTCACGTAACTTGTGCTCCAAGAGACATGTATTTCTAAAAGCTGCATATGTCGGTTTGTGCTTTGCCGTATTTTCTAAGTTAAATGTTCTAGACATTTAAGAAAATAATATATTTGCTTCTAGAAGATTGTTGCTGAAAATATAAAAGATTTGTTTCAAATATATTCTGTGCTTCCAAAAGATTGTTGAAAATATACTTATGGATAGTAAATATATTTTTGTAGGAATATTTGATGCAAATATATTTTGGTATGTTGAAGGAAAAGCCCAATTGCTGAATGACTGTATAAGGAAGATGAAACTCTAAATTCAGTTACGAAATCAAAATTATTGAATTGAGTATTTAGATTTTCGTTGTTAAGCCTTGTGCATTATTTTGTACACCTCTCTTGTGCCGCCATTCAATATAAGAAGGCCGAGTGTAGGTTTGTTTAGTTGAGTAGTAATTTGTCTTTGTAGACCGCTTTAGTGCATCTTGCAAGAGTTGGTTTTGTTCATTGGAGTTGTTCTCCTTATTTGATTGTAATTGTGATTGAGTCAATCACATGGGTTGTGATTGAGAAAATGAAGTGAGATGTGATCTCATATATAATGAGTCTTAGATAGATATTTACGCGTAGTGATTAGGTGAGAAGACGGTGAATTAGGGTTGTTCACATAGGACTTTGAACTAATACTATTAAAAGTGAATTTCTTTTCTTGACATGAATGCCTCCAAATGTAGGTGATGTTGCACCGATTTGGGTTACCAAGTCTCTTGTGTTCTTCTTTATCGCACTTTACTTTTATATTTTGTTTGTTGTTATTGTGTTGGAATTGTCGTGCCTTTGTCGCGTAAAACATCTATCCTATGTACAAATTGTCCAAAACATCGTGTAAAACATTTACCAGAATTGTATGTACGATGCTTGTCATTGGTAATTAAAGACATTTATTTAATTTAATTTTCCAAGCCTTAAATTTATCCACACGAAGTCAAATCTGTTGTCAATCTTATCAATAATTTAAACTAATTTTTAAGGGGATTAAAACTATTATATAATGTAAAAAGTAATATAAAAAAATTTTGTTGAACAAAAGTTATATAATTTTTCCCTAAAAAAAAAAGTTATATAATCTTATAAGCCATATTTATTTTAAATGTTTAAACAATTAAAAGGGAAAGATACACCATTTTTTATTACTTTTTCTACACTCATCTAAATATATATTTGTTTACACTTGTAAGAACATTTTTAAGAGTAATTACATTAAAATGAAAGTTTAATTGTATCATTAGTTAATCATTTTTTTTAAAAAAAAAGTTCAGAAAACCAACCGCAACAACATGAATATATATAAACTTGAGGCACACTGGCACCAACATTTTTTCCCTTGCAATACATTTGCAGAATCTCCAAGTCATAAGCAACACTGGGATTTAAGTCATTCTCTCGGATATAATTCAAACCTGTCACTGCATCACTCCTAGGGCTACTGATATGCATGTCAGGAAAATTGTTGCTTTGATGATCCTCTTCTTGTTTCTCAGCTTGAGCTAAGTTGTCTTCCACCTACATTGGTTGTATAGGAAGTACACTAATAACGATAAGAGATATCTCTATCTCATGATATTATTGTCATACCTCGTTCAATGATAGATCTTGAGTTTTTTTTTGTTGGGCGTGTCAAATATTTGTGGAATATATATTAGACAATTTTAAGAAATTAGCAAAATCATTATGTGTAGTGGTTCATTTGCTTGAATCCTACATGGGGGGTGACAATTCAAGCTCCGACATGAACATTTTTATTAATACAATAATAAAATATTATTAATGTAATATATATATATATATATATAATAAAAAAAAATGGGGTGGGTCAAACCCACGCCCACTGGGAGATTGGAAGATTGTCTATCCACTACGCCAACCATAAATCATGTGAAATAATATGCCTAATATGATATTTTTTTTAAACTCGAGAGGGGTAGTGGCTCCTATGGGTCTCCATGAAAATTCACCACTGACCTCGTTGATGTGGCGACCCGTCATTGCCTCATTAGTTATATGTGTAAAATTATGATACACTTGTTGTGTATATAAATGGAATTCTTAAAGAAAATAAATTAGTTATACGAAATACTTCAAATAATATGTAAGTACATAAATTAAGTGGAAAATCTGATAAAAGAGTGATGCGAGAATGAGTTGGATTGTGGAGAACCCGCACAAATGTGTGTCGATTTTTATTTTGAAAGATTAGATGTGCGTCAATGTTATCATTTGACTTCACATATATTATTTTCATTTGAAATATTTTTTTTTTGTTAACCCTTCAATTCTCAAGACAAAAGGGTTTAATACGTTTGACAAAAAATTAATCCTAAATTATACTATCAATTTCACCCAAAAATCAAAACTCAAGTTCACCTAAATTATACTATCAATTTCAAAAATATTATTTTCGGTCATAAATCATATTATCAAGAATTGAAATAATAATAAGTATATCTAGAAACTCAAGAAACATATTATTTTTGGTCATAAATCATATTATCAATTTAAGCAATTACATAAACAATCAAAGGTGTTCACAAAATACAACACATTTCAGACTCTAGACTTAAGAATTTCTAAGATATGAAAGTTAATAAGAAATTCTAAGTGTTTGATGTGTATAGATTTTGACAGAGTAATAGAACTTGAAAAATATTGCAGAGTCTTGTTATTTCTTCAAGTCTTCAATCTTTTATATAGAAGTTGAATAGAGACGTTGAAGAGTGTCAGCGCATCATTAGAGTCGTTAGAGAAGCTTGATCAATGAACATTTATTTGTTGCTTGATTTGATTAATGTCCTCTGAAGGAATGATTTTGAAATCTTTCATTGATAAATAATTATCCGTTCTTTTCCAAAGAAGACATAGTTGTAGCTTCGTACAATGCACGTGGAAATGTTGGAGGCAGTGGTCGTACAATTGTCCTTCAATGAAAATGACATCCATTGACTCTCTGAACTTCAGAATTACCATTGCTTGATCTTCATAACTACCATTGCTTGATATCCATTATGCACCTTTGGTATTCAGCTATCCAGAGTCTGAGAAATTCAGCTTCTGAATAATCCAGCTTCCTGGTTACCTTTAGAATCTGATTGCTCCAACTTCTGGGTTGTCATCAGAGTCTGACTTGATACTTAACTTCTCTTGAAAATTCTTTGCTCTACATTTGTTCTTTCAGAACTAATACATATTTAAGACATTGTGAATTTTTGTCTACGTTCCTGCACACTTGAACAAATATTAGCATATCCAATTGATCTTTTAACACCTTTTTATCATCAAAACTTAAGAGACATTTTTTTAACTTATTTTATTCCAACATACCGCTCAAATAAAATATTATTTTCGGTCATAAATCATACTATCAATTTAATGATTAAATAATAAGTTAATAAATTTGAATAAAAGTTTTTTATTTTAATTTTTTTAATAATAAATTAATTTTAATAATATTTATTACATAAATGTTTTTGGGAGATTTGATAATATTTATTAAAAATAGTTTTAATTAAGCTTTTTATAATATCTAATTACATTCATTTTTTAAATTGTAAATAATATTTTTAAGTTATATTTAAAAATTTAATATATTTTCTCAAAATAATTTGGCATTAATCAATTTTTTAAACGTTCACACGATAAAAAATTCCCTATTTAAAAAAGTTGACATGCTTGGTTCATGAATTTACTTTTTCATTTTTTTTTGTTAAAAACTTAAATTTTTTCAAATGACTTTTTTTATTTTGACCATTTTTAACAAATATTGGATCCTTGTTGCCTATAAAAGGAGTGTCCAACCTTACATTATAGGCACACTAAAACTTAGCAATTTGCGACACATTTTCGAGTCACTTCCCCTCATTCTTTTTGACACATTTTCGAGTCAACTTCCCCTCACTCTTTTTGTCCTTCAAAGAAATCGAAAAATAACTGAAACCATGTCAAGATCTGAATTAAGGAATGATGACCAACAACAACCAACCATCATCCCTGCCAGTATCGATAAGGGCGAATCGCCGGTGGCCGATATGTCATTTTCTCCAACCCCTCCCTTCGTGGACCAACAACAGCCGCCACTACCACAACCACCAACCATCACTGCTACCACCATCAATAGTGGTGAATCACATGTAGCAACGACGTTGACCGCTGTGCCATCTTCTTCAATCCCTCCCTTATCTTCTGTCTCAGCTGATACATCCAAAAAGCGTAGAGGCAGACCTATTGGTTCTCGCAACAAAATCCAGTCTAAAAGAAGGGCTTCTGGTAACTCGCTTTTTCTTTTTCCTTATTTTTTTTATAGAGTATGCTCCAAACCATCTCTTTTAGAGCTTTTTTTTCTTTCTTCATTATATATAAAACTAAGCAAAATCAAAAACTTGGTTACATTATGTTTTTTCCCCCTTAAATTATTATTGTATTTTACTATGATCTCTCAAGTGTTTTCATTTGAAAGTGAAATCTAAAAAATAAAAATAAAGGACGAAAAGTGTAATTAAATCTTAAAACTAAGTTGATTTTGCTTTCTTTTATCTTATAATGGAACTGCATTGACTTTTGTGTTGATCGCTAAATATTTTAAATTGTAAAACATGAACGGGATTGATGGATATGGATCCATGGTTGTTTATATTTATTTATTTATTTTTATCAAATTTTTTACTTATCCATTCAGAATAAAAATACTTATTTATTGATTACCATGTTGATAAATTACTTTTTTCCTCCCATCTCTTGTTATTCTATTTTTCTATGCATTTTTTTTATTGATTTATGTACAAATTGGACATATATTCAATCAAATAACACTATAATGAAATTTTTTAGGTTAGATCATAAAATATCTCTATAAATATTTATTTTATATGATTTAAATTGAACACATGTGTCTTGACCAAAATAAATAAATAAATTGAACACATGTGTAAAGTGTTACACTCCCAATGCATAGTATTAATTTATTTATTTTTCTTTTCTCCGAAAATGCAAGTTCTTTATTATTTCTTTCAGTATTCCATTGAAATTTTGTAGACTTTAGCTATTTTCTCATTTTAATGTCATATTATTTGGATATATGTGATGCGCTCTTATGGAATCTTTTTGTAGGATCGGTGAGACCTGCAAAGGCCCACATTATGATGGTGAATGTCCAAGAGGTATTGTACAATTTTTCTTACAAATTAAGTATACGGAATGCATGGACCATATGTGGTGTATTATGTTTTCTAGATAATTATAGGTTTTTCAGTAATTAATATTCTTTGGTAAAAACTTTTTATATGTGCCTCTTATATTATGACATCTATACTTCACGTGGTAATTTGGTGAATAAGTTGTTTGTGGGAGTATTTTTGTGAACTTCATAGATTTGATATATTTGTTGTTTACAATTTGAGAAAAACAAAATCTAAGAATTTAATGAGTTTGGTTATACAAAAACAAAATACAAGCCGAAGCCCTAAATTTAATATCTTAATTTATTATATATATTGAATAGACAAAACCATTAAAATTCACACGCATAAGAGAAGAGGCGAGTGTTCGAACCACAATCACAACATTCACTCTAATAATATCGATATTTTTATCGATTGAGCTATAACTTGTAAATATAATGTAAGTTATCATTATTGTCTTCTATTTGGGGGAAATAGGATTTGAGGTTTTAAGTCACTCTAATCTCCAAACATTCTGTCATTTGTCATTTAGAAAGAAGAAAAAAAATCTTGCTAAGGACCAACTATTGATTTTTCTTGTACATATATGTTTTGGCATTCAGAATGTGTTAGAAAAGATTATGACATTCTCCCAGAATCTCTCTGAAAATATAAGCATATTATCGGCAGTTGGGACCACATCCAAAGCAACTATTTGTGTAGATCGTAAAATAGAGACTTACGAGGTTAGTCGTCCTACAATTTTATGGTTTGTTTACTTTCGTAAAAACATATTTATTTTCATTTTTAAAAATATGTGTTAATTTTATATAGACTCTAATTTTTTTTTTATTTTGTTTTGCCAGGGAAAATTTGAGATTATATCTCTTGGTGGGTCTTTGTTTCCTGATAAGAAAGAAAGTCATTGCAAGATATTTGAAGGCTTAAATGTGAGTTTAACATCAGATGGTAGTGTATTTGGTGGTAAACTTGTTGATATTTTGATTGCTGCTTCTCCTGTTCAGGTATATTTTTAAATAAAAAAATTCAATTGCATTTGATCCAAAATTTAAAAATACATTTGATTTTTTAGATATTTTTTCTTATACTGATGAACCTATTTTCTCTCAAAATTTGGTGCTGATTTTGCAGATAGTATTAGGGAGTTATCCTGCAGGGAATCAAGAGGTAGTCAAGTCTGACCCAAAAGAGCCTCCTAAAGAAGACCCAAGTCCACCATCAGTTGAGAGTCAAGAGAAAGTCGAGTCTGACCCAAAAGAGCCTCCTAAAGAATACCCAAGTCCACCATCAGTTGAGAGTCACGAAAAAGTCGAGTCTGACCCAAAAGAGCCTTCTAAAGAAGACTCATGTCCACCATCAGAGATTACTCTTAACAATTCATCTTCAGATGGGCTTAATGTCCTAGTTTAAAACTAGATATTCCCAGTTACTCTTGTTGTTCTATCCATTTTTTTATGAACTATCAACATGCGATTTTTGCTTTGATTATGTGTTAAATAAAATTGTGACTTATATAAGCATTCAAATTTGGTTTTTGCCTTGTCAAATTAGTATAATCTTCTAACTAAGATCTTGTCATTGCTAAGTTTATGATTTAGTATACTCACCAAAATTCAAAATTAGAGCATGTTCATGTAAGAAATGAGATTTTTTTTTTTGGGTAAATCAAGGTATCATGTGGAGAAAGTGCCTCAAATATAGATTTTTTTTCTTATACTTGTAATTCAAATTGTGACAGTGGGTAGTTCGAATTAAGTATTTTGAATTATGTCAATAGGCAATTTGAATTACCTGATGAAAAAACATCATACCGAAAGCGGTAATTCTAATCATGTTAATGGTCAAGTTATAGTAATTCGAGTTATGCGGGTTCCAAGTCCATAAATACAATTTTTTTACCTCATTGTTTTTTAGTAGCATGAAACTTAAAGCCTAAGAGTTAGTGCCTCTTGAGAGAGTGGCTAGGATTCATGAACAAAGAGAGTGGAGACAAGAAGAATGAACATAAAGAGAAGATCATGGCTCTTGTGTTGAGGTTGCTCCTTGTGAGGTTCTTGAATGAGAGACAACACCATCACAAAGGGGACTCAAAAGGGGATTGAATGGGTAGACAAATTTGGTGTGTTTGTACCTCTACTCTTTTTATTTTATGCTATAGATTGATGGTGTGGTTTCATTAAACACATAGGTCGCTAGATGTGTCATGTATTGAATTTATTGTTGCTTAGATTGTTAAATTTAGTCACCATTACTTGTTTGTCGGACACATTTTCTTAGCATGTTTGATTGAATTTACAACATATTTTTTGTACGCTACCACAATAACTAATTCACCTGAGATCCATTTTAGACAAACTTGTTGAAAATAGTGAATCAAATTAACAACACGTACTTTTCTTTTGCGTATAGCAAACTAGTGAATATTATTGAATTGAAGACATTACAATAACATTGCTTCAAAGGAAAATATGGAAATTAGAAATTTATAGAGAATTCAAAGAAGAAATTAAGACAAAGGAAATTATGTAATTCAATGGATCAACGATATATGAATATGAAGTTAAATCTTATTTCTTTTTAGTGGGATAAGAAGCCATCTTGTAGAGTCCACAAATGCCTTCAGACTTTCCAATGTTTCTCTTCATCCTTATAAACCCTTTCTCACCCCACTTTGCTCCCCATGAATTCTTCACTATAATGTAATCCAAACCCTTTGATGTACCATATCCAACGGCTGACACACCATGATCTAGCTCACTTCCGCAATGTCCATCAAACACACCCTACAAATGGTAGTTAAATAATCAGTTCAAACAATTCCATTAAGATTAGATTCACCCATAAAAAAAAAAAACAGAATTTTCCATGGCAAATTATAGTTTTATAATTAATTAATTAAACATACTCCACTATAGAACTGGAAATCTCTGCCTGAAGCCTCTATGGCCACACTGAGGGGTTGGTTGGCAAGTGCCTTCAATAAGCTTTGTTCATTATTTTGTGGCACGTCATGATATCCATTAATAGTGACAACCTCAGTTACTTCCTGGTGAAACAAACCAATGAAAGTTATGTTACTTATAACTTTAGTATGAAACAATATGTTTTAGATTGAATCTATGTACCTTTTTCATCTCGCAAGTGCTTTCCTCCATAATGTAAGGATAATCTTCCTCTTTATGTAGTCCACCATTTTTTACAATGAAGGAGAATGCATAGTCCATTAGACCCCCATTGCAACCATTGTTGTAAGTTGTGTCACAGTCGATTAATTCTTGCTCGGACAAAGATGTCAAATTCCCTGTCACAATTTGGTTTATTCCTTCAACCGCGGCAACAGTCGAAAATGCCCAGCAACTACCTGCAAGTCCTCGTGTTCATATCACCATGTTATTATTCTTGCAACCTATTTCTGAACAAAACTATATGAATAGATTTTCGTATATAGCAATAATAGTATACTTACCACATTGACCTTGATTCTTGACCGGGGTTACAGCACCTTTCTTTCTCCAATCAACAGACTTAGGCAAATCAACATCTCTATAAGTGAATTCCTCTTCTGAGGACTCTCTCCTTTGAGACAAGTCAACCTTTAGTCCAAGATACTTGTTCTTGAACTCTTGATGGCTCAAATCAGCAAACTCATTCAAACCAAGCCAGTAGTTGCTCACAACCTTGTTCCTATCATCAATGTGCTTTAGATTATCCTTAAAGACCTCGAACCTGAGTAGCTTTTCTTCAATGGTCTCATAAATCTTGCCGTGTCTCGACATCCATGATTCGAAGAGCTCAATGAGCTTATCCATGGACTTTAAGTCCTCTGATGAATAGCCCACGATGGAGAAATCTCGTCCAAATGCTAAAGATAGAAATAAGCATAAGGAGCAGGTCAGGACAAGTGTTTTGGGGGAGAAAAAAGCCATGATTGGAAACAATGTGTTATTGAATTGGTAAATAGAAGAGAAGAATATAAGTGAAGGGATGAGAAAGAATGTGCAAAGGGGGTAGTATATATAGGTTGTGCTTTAGATATTGCTTTAAAGGAACGTTTGTTGGAATATTTATTTTATATACAATGGTGTATATATGATATGATATGGTATAGTGAGTTGAGTAGTCTTTAACTTTAAGTATGTTTTTGACATCCAATTGGAGAACAAGCAAGCAAACAATCTGAAAACCAAAATTACAGCAACGGTAATTGAGTATTTGTGTGCAAGATCCATTCTAATTAAGCTTCACATTTTCCACCTCTATGTGCATCTCCTTGCAAATACAAAAACAAGAATATCAAATGTTCTAGAAGAAATAATAAAGGAAAATTTTACTCTACGTCCCCACATAAGTCCCCATGCCCCATACATTCTTATTTTGCCTCCACACTTTTCACAAAAGAAATTAGGGTTAATAGGTCTTTACCCCCTGTAATATAGGTCATTTCCGGTTTTCTCCCCTTAATTTTTTTTTTGATTTACCCTCTGTAAAAAAAATTGTTTTGATTTACCCCCTAATAGGCCAAACAAAAACCTATTTTATTTTATTTTTCAAGAAATTTTCGTTTTTGTTTGGCCTATTAGGGGGTAAATCAAAATAGTTTTTTTTACAGGGGGTAAATAAAAAAAGAATTTACAGGAAAGAAAACCGAAAATGACATATATTACAGGGGGTAAAGACCTATTAACCCAAGAAATTATCTCAATATTTTGTATTAAAAGAACATATTTTGAATTTCTCAAAATGTGAAAAATCATGAATTTTCCAAAATACCTTAAACATAAATAAATTTTCGATCTTGTTAACAAGTGTCGTAAAAACATTATTTATTGATTGTAAATAAAAGAATTATTTATTGAAAATGTTAAATATTTTAATTTTCAATGCACTGAATGCACTATTTTCTATTTTCTTTTACTATTTTAAACTATTAAACAAAGTTTTTAAGAACCCGTTAGCATTTTCCAATTATACCAAATCAACCTTATTGGATGCTAAGTATTTTAGCAAAAGTCCTTGTCAAAAAAAGCTTTTATCAAAACTAATTGTGTTGGCTGCAAAATTTCAAACTAATCATTTAACATGGTGATGTTACAATGTTTCCTTTATTTATTTTTTAACTATAAAATAATTCTCCCTAAAACAACTATAAAAATATTTTAGAGAATTTTTAACATTATCCTATCGAAAATTGGATAATCACATTTTGTCACATAACTCATAAGCTTAAGATAGCATCACAAAAATTTTAGTATCCCAAAAGCAACAAAAAATAATTGTAATCGAACCCAAGCCGAGAGATTTGGTACTCTAATGTGGCCACAACATGTGGCAACATAGTTTTAAAATTTTCCCTCTTGAATCCAATGGCTTTGCACCGTGTTGTACAAAATTTCAGTTGATGCATTTCATCCAAATACGAGACAAAATATGTGGAGGAAGAGCTAGAGAAAGATTGAAGAGCGAGACAAGCTGAGATATATGAAGATGTGGGAAAATGAAGGTCGTTGCAAATAGAGATAGAGCACAACATACTTTGCCGTGAAAGGGAAAATGAAGGTCGCATGGAGGAAGATTATGAAGATGGGGGTAACGTTTCACCATAAAATTGAAAATGAGAATAATGGAAAAGGATTACGATGAAAATACGAGGGGTGTCTTACTAGGTGCGGGAGTTTATTTGACATAGGCCAAATAATAGTTTGCTGATTTTCTAGTCCCAACAAAAAAACACTTCTCTAATTTTCCTATATTGTTATATGAAAATTTTACTCTATACCCCTAATATTAGTCCCCATATCCCCATAGAACATGCGAAATTCCAAAAACACCTTTTTAATATAACAAAGATATTCTAAATTTTACACATTTTTAAAAAATTCTGAAATCTCAACTTTTTGATATTTTAAAAGTTTTATACAACATAAACTAAGTCGGCGCTTAGTCCTACAAATTTTAAAAGAAAAAAAAAAAGGAAAACGCAGTTTGTTGAAAATAGAGGTGTCGTGAAAAACAAACCCGTATAATGGTTTCCGCTCAATGGAATTGAAAGTTTGAATAACAATATATAAAAACAACGCGTAAGCGTTCGCGTGAGTTTTGTGATTGAGCCTTCGCACTACATATCACTGCTAAAAAATGAAATTTAAATCTTAATGTTCCACATTTTCTTTTTTTTGAAGAGGCTAAACTGAAATATATTACCATAAAAAAGCGTTATTCCCAGCACAAGGGGTGTTAAGGAAAAACGGCAAGGTCTGAACAATATTTACAAAGGGAACCAAAAACAGAAAAAGATGAACAAAAGGATAGAAACTATTAGCCTATGTCCAATATGGTGAACGGGCTAAGTCACTAGCCATGCAGATGGAAGGGAAGAGAAGTGTGCTTCGCCTTCAACCACATATAGGAGATAGACTTAATCCTTTCAACCACCTGAAAAAGCGGGCTTTCTTTGCCTTTAAACAATCTGTTGTTTCTTTCCTTCCAGATTTCCCAGACAGCTGGATACCAAATAACCTGTAAAATAGATCGCCGCTTCTTCCCGATCCCACCACAATAGACAAACTGATTTAAATGATCCAGGACGTAAAATGGGTTGACCACGGAGACACCAATCCACCTATAAATCAAATGTCAAACAGAACCGAAAATATTACAATGCAAAAATAAATGAGGAGTTGATTCGACAAAGTCACATCCTGCCATGCACATCCTAACATCCTGATGAATAACACCTCGCCGGAGGAGATTGTCTTTAGTAGGCAATCTGTCTCGAAACAAGCGCCAAACGATGTTCCACATTTTCTACTATTTAAAAATTCTAAAATATTGAAACACAAAAAAGCAAAACGACAACGTCAACCTTAGTTTTAATGTAGGCTAAACCAACACTAAACCTAAAAAGTATAAATCTAAATCAAAAATCCTCGAAAATATGTGTCTTTTGTGTTGGATTTAGCACTGGGGTGGTCTATTGTATGCTTGTGTTACCCATTAGGGTTGACATAAGCTTTTATGTGATATGTTGGGGAAAAAATACACGCTAATAAATTGCTTACAAGCTTATATTTATAGATAAAAAAAAAGTTCTTCAAAGAGGATTTATATTTAGTGTGTGAGAGAGAATACACTCAAAATCTTAACTTGTACTAAAATCTCAACAATTTTTTTTTATTTTATATATGAGACATGAAGGAGTATGATATTGGTTGGGGGATTTGTGGAGGTTAAAATGAAAATAAAAGAGGAAAGAGGTAAGCATCGGGCACAGACAAGGGCTAAGGGAGTAGAGTAGGCTTATGTAAGCTATTTGTAGGTGTATACTGTAGGGCTATGGATGGATTATTGGACTTTAGCACTGCTCTGCTTTGAACTTTGATTGATCTTTTACTTGAGCGAGTAACTAAAGATCTAAGGTGTCTGCACACTGCATCCTTCAGATTTAGTTTCAGATCTTCATTCATTCAAAAATGCTGATGAATGCCATCTTAATTAGGAGTTTTGTGGACTATATTATTATTATTGGATAAACAATGCACGTGTACTGTCACATTATTAATGTAGTAAACAAATAACAGTACCACCACAGCACTGGTCAGCTACACCCACGCTACTACTGCCCTTCTTACCTCCCACCTTCCCACCCAACCCACGTACAGTTCTACATTTTCCTTACTACCTATACACCTAGCTACTATATCACCCTCAGGCAGGGAGGGACTAGCTATTTCCCATTTCATCCAACCACAATCATTTACTATACTTGGCTTGGGTGCATACTTAACACCGTTTGTCTGCAATTATTTCACCTGCTCAATGCTACAGTGGTGGTACCAATTGGGCCAAACTTTAATTTAAATGTAATTTTAGCCCCTTAATAAAGAAAAAGGCCATGCTAAAAAGTAAGTAAGAAGTATAAATTTTTCATTAAAAACAAGGGAAATGTTAACCAGCCTCCGGGGCTCTAGTTAAGAAAGCCAAATGTAGTAATGTTACATTGGTACTTGTGCATTCAAAATCTTAAAAATATAAAAAGTAACATTTTTAATTTAAAACTTTCTATTTTAACTTCCTTAATCAATGCCCCTCGAGGGCACTGGTTAACATGACCCTAAAAACAATCATTTTTGACTTATATTAATCTTCTTAACCAATGATATGAGACACTTGTTAGCATTTTTCATAAAATGCCGCAAAACTGTTTAGAAGATGTCACATGTGTTAAAATAGTCGACCAAAATTGTTACTTTTGTTTTAAAGAAAGGGGTTTAAATTGTTTTTTTAGTGTTTTTGCAACATTTTGTAAAATTAGAAGGCTAAATTGCTATTTTTTTTATAAGTGGACTAAAATCATAACTTTTTAAAAGTTAAAGTGCAAAAAATACACTTAAACCTTTATATTATGGATTATTCGAAGTGAAAAAATCCATCTTATTTTTTCAATGGGTTAAACAGGTCAGATCAATTTAAATGATCAAATTAAAAACTCAACACAAGCCATCTGAAATAACAAATTAAACCGTTGAACTTGACTCATTTTACCACTCGTACCACATACTACCTTTTTATTCCACCACAAGCAAATAATCCTCCACTTTATTTTTTTTCCACTCACAAATTAATTGTTGATGTGTTTACAATTCAAAAATGATATTTACACCTCTTTAATTTTTACATATCCATTTAACAGACTAGATCCTCTCTATTTTTTCTTCTCACGTTTTTTCAATGGGAAATATTAACCAGTGCCCCGGGGCACTTGTTTACGAATTATAAAAGAAAATATTCTCTTGGAAATTGTGTATTCTACTTTTTAAAAGTCAAAAAAGTGTTCTTTTTAATGTAAAATTTGACTTTTCTTTTCACTTTTAGTTTCTTAACCAGTGCCCCAGGAGCACCGGTTAACAAGACCCTTTTTCAATTTTTCATTCTCAACCCTTGCCAAGCTTTTTGTATTTTAAGGGCCTAGATTTTCACAATATTCCCATTTAATACATAATTTTCTCTATATTTCTCTCTTCTTATCGCATCTATAATATATCACATTTATCACATTATATTCTTTATTATACTCTCTTTCAAAATATAAAATAAGAGTTTGGATCCTCTTCATTTAGAATTATATTCATTTCTTCCATTTGAAAAGATAAAGATACAAAAAAAATTAAAAAATATATAAAATGATAGAACCCACTCAGTAGTATGTCCATTATATATTTTTTGTCCCTCACTAAATGACATTTGTAATTTATTTTAACCAAGTGGAGATGATTCTTACTCATAAAATAGATATCAGATGTATATATTTTTCCTAAATTTTTTAATGAAATGATAATGAATGTCCTCAAAATACTTCTTTAGACTAGTAAATGTTAATTTTTCATGAAAGTTTAATCAATCCATTGAAAAATTGAATATTTGACTTTTTATAAAATACTTTTTCATTTTAAAATTCTAAAAAGTGTTCGTATGAAACTAGTTACCAATACCCTTTATATATAATCTTCCGAAAAAAAAACCTTTATAGACAACTCAATTTTACGTTTGTGCTAGTACATTCCAAATTTGCACACAAAATTAGGGTGACAACCACAAAATCTAACGGGCATAATTAGAGGCGATGTACTGACAAACTTAAGTAACAAACTTGCCACTTTAGTAGAGGAAAAAAAAAACCATAAACAAATAAGACAAAAAATGGGTAAGGTGATAATGCAGTCACATTTAACACGATCACCGACAATTTAGAAATTGAATCTTATTATGTTAGATTACTGAGTTGTGTTTTTATGAGAAAAGATTTTAGACTAATAAAGAATTAATTATGTTTAAATAGTTTGTTTTTAAGTATTGTTTGAGTGTTGAGTGTTTATATTTAAATAGTTTGTACTTTCTGAGGTGTAGGCCCATCCGTGTTCAGGTTTCTACTTATATCTGTTCACCTCACCTCACCTCACCTGTTATCATCTTCTAGCTCCTCCTCGTTTTCACTCTCTATACATATCCAGTTGAATTGGAGGAAGGCAATATGATGTTAGCAATGGAAGAAGTACTGTGTGAACTTAGTGATCATGAAAAGAAAAACGAGCAAGGTCTACCACCTGGTTTCAGGTTTCATCCAACTGATGAAGAACTCATTACCTTTTATTTGGCTTCTAAGGTTTTCAAAAATACTTATTTCAATAATGTCAAGTTTGCTGAAGTTGACCTCAATAGATGTGAGCCATGGGAACTTCCAGGTACGTACACACTCAAACTTAGTTTGTTAAATTGAAATTTGAATGTGCTCACTCTTCACATATTGAATGCAGAAATGGCAAAGATGGGAGAAAGAGAGTGGTATCTGTTCAGCTTGAGAGACAGAAAATACCCAACTGGGCTTAGAACAAACAGAGCAACAAGTGCTGGTTATTGGAAAGCAACTGGGAAGGACAAGGAAGTTTACAGCTGCAGTAGTAGATCCCTTTTGGGGATGAAGAAGACCCTTGTTTTCTACAAAGGAAGGGCCCCTCGTGGTGAAAAGACCAAATGGGTCATGCATGAGTACCGTTTACACTCTCATCACTTTTCTCCTTCGAATACCACCTGCAAGGTAGAGTCTCTGTGACATACACGTGCATGCACCGTGCTCAACAAGTTATCTCCCTCTCTCTCCTCTTCAATTCTATTTTTGTCTATTTTTGGGTTGACTCATGCGTCCATACAGATACCCCAAGCAAGTCATTTCTTTTTCTTTTTCTTTTTCTTTTTTTTTTGATGTGATTGATTAGATTAGATTTAGACTGACTATGAATGACCATTTCTCTATTTAATTAATACACTTATTCAATTTATGTTTATTAAATGTATCTTTTAAGTTCTTATCTTGGTGCTGCTAGGTGATACTTTAATTTTTCCCAATGAATTAATACACTTTGTTGGCATTTCTATTGCAACACTTTTATTTTATACATGGAATTATAAGGTCTCTAACTTTGGAAAATTATTAATTTTGACAGGAAGAGTGGGTGATATGCAGGATATTTCATAAATCAGGGGAAAAGAGAAATTCACTACTCCAAATTCAAGGACATTTAGGTGGTAATCCTAATTTAACCCCCCAAAAAAGCTGTTTACCTCCTGCACCACCTTTACTTGCAACTTCATTTACACAACTAGACCAAAATGACCAATTACTCTCCCATTCTCATAATATTTTCCCATTGCCTACATTCCAACCTTCCTTCTCAATGATCAATCACACCACCAGAAACAACAATAATAATCCATCTTCAGAACTACTCTTCAAGTCACAACAAAATCAGACCATTCCAAAAACTGAAGCTACTTTCTATGATCAGCACCAATCACAATTAATAGATGATGCTCTTAACTTAAGATGGATTATTGACAATAATAATAATCAAAACTCCTTATTCCCTGTGGAGATGGATGCTGCTGCTCATGATCTGATTGCATTCTCAGGAGCTGCTACAAATGCTGAATTTAGGGACATGACAATTATTAACAGTAGAGGAGGAGTAGGCTTAGATGGTCCTATGGGAATAGATTCTTGGCCACATGCCCAACTTGTCTAAAGTCCAAACTACCTAGCACTAGTAGTAGCTTCATTCATGTATATGTACTGTACTTCCGTATACTGACCTGCGGTAACTACTACGTACTAACTACAGTACATGTGTTGTAACCTGTAGCATAAATAATTTTGTACTATGCCTATGCCTATGTCAAGCTAGCTTTATGAATGATCTAGTAGTAGTGGAGAATTAATTTGTACTAATAACTTTTTGTGCCTACAAAAGATGTGTGGATGGAATGGATCGGTATGTAATTATTGGACTTTGATTGAATATTGCTATATCATAGTAGTATAGTATGGTTGTTTTTAACGTTCAATAGATTTTTTTCTTGCAAGAAAGAAATTTAATGTTCAGCTTATAGTACTACTTTGCTAGCTTCATCTTGTGTTTGAACGTATTTGATAAGATTTGTCTCCTTTCTTGAATATAAACTTTAGTTAATGACGAGAATCAACAGTTGATAGCAATAAATTTGTCGACAATTAATAATATTTACAAATTTACTCTTTAAATAATTAGATTATGCTTCCATTATAAACTACGTTTGATAGTAAACAGAACAATGCCAATCCAAATTGCATAAACTAAACAACAGAATCAATCAGGAGAACTGAAATGTAAGATGCAATGTAAAACTTTAGTATTATGCACACTTAGAGACCCATGTAAGATGCAGCCGAAAGAAATGATACGAATAAGTAAGACCCATTTAAATATTCAAAAATGGATCTTTTATTGTGAATGCTCCAAGTGATTTGCGAGTCATCACACCCTAGAGTTACAACTAGGAAAGAAAATAATTAGTCTCGGAATAGAAGAATAATTATAAATTCTTCTTCCATGGCTGCAATATAGAGCTACCCAAAAGATCCTCAAAAAAAAAAAAAAAGAGAGCTACCCAAAAGAGTAACCATCAAAATTATCAAATATGGGCTTGCATAGGGCTATAACCTAGCCAATCCTTGAGATCAGTCCAATTATCATCAAGATTTAACAAAACGAATGAAGAATTCTCCAAACCACTAAAAGCATTACAAGCCAAGGACTAACTAAGGACAATTTTTTCCTGTTGAGAGTTCAAACAAGGGACTAATTTCAATTAACACATGATGACGACCAAATTCTTGAACGAACCAACTATACCATATTGTGGACCAGCATTGTATTGTATGTGTTCTACTTTAGACATTTAAAGTTAAAGTTAAGAACGAATGACCTTTTTGATTAACGGAGCAAAATAAGAGGGACCAAAATGATGATTTTAAGATTTATGGGACTAAAATGAAAACTGATAATTAGTTGAGGGACCATTGGATTAATTTAGCCTTTGTTTTATTAAATGTAAGTGTTTATTGTTTGTATATTTATATGTGGTTGTCATTGTTGCAGGCTTAGGTGTATCAGCACTTCCAAGGTATGGGAAGCAAGGATGTCAGGGCAGGATATGGGGAGGATCGGTATCCACCTGCGATGCTTTTTGTACCACTACCTGGTTTGGGCACACCAGACAACTACAAAAACCATCTGGATAGGCTGGAACTGAGTGTCGTTGTCATGATCCCATATGGAGAGCACTGTGAGGCACGTCCACTTGAGAGGGTCAGCCTTTTCACTAGATGGCTCAGATACGGAGACCGCACAGTGAGATATATGCCAGAGCGGGTTCTTCGTCAGTTTGGGAGGATTCATATCATACCGAGACATCCCGTTGAGGTTGCACTTCTTAAGACTAATTTGGGGGAGATCTCACTCCGCTTTCAGCATGCTCTTGATCATGCGCTGACTCCGAGCAGTTGGGGCAGCGTGCAGTTCATGGCGTGGAGGCAAGGGATGGATACATCGAGTGGTTTTATCTCCATTATCATCCACACACGATTCTTCCTGATATCCCGACACCGGTGCCGATGCCACCAGAGCGTGAGGTCCTTGATGCGCGAGCTGCTCAGGAGGATGAAGATGTTGGGTACTTACAACTTAGCTATGTTGTGATGTCCAGTAGTGTGGTTCCGCGAGAGTCTGAGGAATGACAACATTTGGAGGAGGTATTGAGAGAGGTGCATGATAAGTAAGTTTACCGTCGTTGGGGTGCTACTGAGGGTGGCAAGGGTGCCAGAGGTGGTAGCAGAGGTGGCGGTGGTACGGGTGTAGTTATTAGGGGCTGATTGTATTGTATTTTATGTTTATGTTTGAACATTTTGAATGTTTTTAAATAATGTAACACTTGGATAATTTTTATTTTTATGTTTTAGTGATGTTAGAATGTTTGAAATTTATATTGCGTCGTTAATTATAAGTTGAATTCTCTGTTTGAACAATAGGTCAAAGGCCAAAATGTTGGACGACATGCACCAAAACATAGGCTCGGCCAAAACAGATGGCTTCTGCCTCTATGTTGATGCAGTTCGAATTACACAATCCAGAAACATCATATCCCACCCCATTTGTTGACTTTCAACGGGGTGATTTACATATTTCGGATTACATAATCCAGAGTTTGTACAGAATTTCTGGATTATGTACTCTGAAACCATCTATTCAAAACTGGCACCAACATCCATCAGAGTGGTTGAAGTGCCAAAATCTACGAATTTGTCCGGAATTTAGTTTTCAGAAGTTGTTCGGATTTTATATTCCGGACCAGGGGTATTTTTGGAAAAAATAGGGCGTGCGAGGAAAACCATAGGGTGAGAAAAGTAAAACTCTAAACCTAATTCATAAAAATTGACATTGGGAGAATTCAAATTTGAGAAAATAAGAAGAGCACATCAGGCCAACTTACATGGGTTATGTTGTAAAATTAATTGTTTAGCATAGATTATCATAAGAAAAATCTTAAATTTGATTTTAAACAGATAGATTTTGTGCAATTAAATTCCTTTTTTTAATTAAAATCGATATCCTTTATTTGTGGAAAGAAATTGTTTTTTTTTTTAAACTCATAACATTTGCGTTATATTTTTCTAATCCTTTTGGGTCAATATAAAAGGGAAAAAAAAGTTTTTTTAAGGAAAAAGGTAAGAAAATTTATTGAAACGAGAAATTAGTGATCTCAACTAGAGCTGTCAAAAATGGGTTGAGCTAATGGGCCGACCCATTAGCTCACAATTTGGGTCAGATTGGCTCTTAAAATGCTAGTCCAAAATACACTCAGACTTTATTTACCCTAGCCCATTTGGCCTATATAAAAAAGAGAATTACTTTTCCCACCCTATGGTATTCTAGCGCGCCCTATTTTTTTTTTCAAAAATACTCTTGGATAAATTCAGATTATATATTCAGAACAACACAGATTTGCATGTCATTGTGGTTTTTATCATTGTTTTTCAATAAATCATTATATATATATATATAGGGTTTTGCTAGAAGCCACCCATGAAGGTGTCTTTTAGCAACTCACACCTCAAGGTGTGATTTCCACTTTTTAGTTATATCTTTGCTAAAAGCCACCTTCATAAAAGGTGTTTTCTAGCAAAACCCATATATATATGTGTGTGTTTGTAATAGACAATTAACTTAGAATTATATCAAAAAATGATTATATATCTATATCATTATACCAAAAAAGAGTTGAATTTATATCATTACACATTTAACCAAATGATATACATTTCAACTAAACCAATGATATGCATTTAATCTATGGCGTCGAAAGATCAATGAGACTATCATCCATTTCAACCTTCACACCAGGACCATGACCATGACCAACCCTCTCACCAGGATCAAGATTTTCAATAATGTACAACTCTTCCTCATCTCTTATCCCCTCTTCACTCGTCGCTCGACTTAGCTCATTATAGTCTGCCATCCGACTGACAAATCTATCAGGCCAGCTTTGTGCATCCTCTCGAGAGTGTCGTCTCCATAGAGGACAAGTGGGAGGAATCGGAAAACCATCCTTCAAATCCACTACCATAAAATGGTTGTCATTCACATATGCCAGACACATCACCTGATCGATACATGACGGTGGACCACATAGAGGAAATAGGTTTCCGATCGCCTTTTCCTAATGGACAACACAACAACCGTGTGGTTGAATTTCTGTGCGATGAGGAAACCCATATTCGACATGGTCATTCATTTATCCGGGGGTGCATTCTCAATACTGCTAAAGGATAGTACGTCTGAGACCACTTTATACTGCCTATCATTATTAATCATCCTTCGATAGCGAGCATTTTCTACACCAACAAACTCTTTGTAAAGGTGGTAACAAATTATTTGGTGATCATCAACAGTCAAGTTACGTAGGACCGCAACTGCTCGGAACCCACAATGGCCGTCACCAGGTACATCCTCAACCTTTTCAATAAAGTCATGCATCCAAATTAGGATTTGGTCTTTGTGTGGTATGTGGACTTTAACCGGTATTGGCTTCGGATTTTTTGGAATTGGCTTAGGAGGAGTAGGAGACATGTTGCTTTTTCATGCACTCTTTCTACTCGTCCCTGTTGATTTTGTCTATGAACCTTGTGTCTGTTGTTCTAGGGAGTAAACAATCTCCCACAGCGAAGGGGAGCGCCTTGTCAATCGAATACTTTATTTATCTTTCTTTGGAGCTCCTTTGGTGGTGACCTTATTTGGCGGTGGACGCATAGAGGTGGTTTCCGGTAAAACAAACTGTTGGAATTGTTTTTTCATATGCACCTTCATGTTGAAATCGGCGTGCTTGAACCGGGCCTATAATGTGTAAAAAAAAAACTATCATTTTGGTTGTTGCTGGAAAATAGGCAAAAACATGCATTCTGTTATGAGCACTGATACGGTTCGGATTTTATCATCCGGAACATAATCGCACATTCCGAAACTTCCCGATACCACCCTTTGCATGAGTCTTAAATTCGCTTGCATGAGGCGTAAATGCTATCATTTCGGATTATGTAATCCGAAATGCACCAGTATAGAAAACAGAAACACAAATCCTGGGCTGAACCTAAAGTAACACAGTTTTTCAAAAAAAAATATCCGAAGAATATTCCATTCTGGTAATAGAGAGATGTCTGCTTTATGAAGCTTTGGGTCAACCTCGTACTCGAACCTCAACCTCTTCCAACGAGTGTGGATTTTATCCAAACGGAGGGCAGTGTCGTTCTTGATCTTCAAAGCAATCGTACACACACACGGTAATTCATGAGTGATCAAACTTAGACAACCACATCTTTATTTATTCGTACCAATTTCAAGTGCTTTATTATACTCTTCTACGAGATGATGCAAAGCTTCCATTGAAATGTTTCAGATCAACCTATACCACAACACCTTTCCTTTGTACCTATGTTCAAGTATGATAATGCTCGTTTGAAACGAAGCATGTATTGCGGTATGTTGTAACTATAGCATGTCATGAATGATTTCCAGTTTATAATTAAATCACTCAAACTACTACTCAGATATTTTTTCAACCGAGCGTGTGCAGATTCAGCTCTGTTTGTTGTAGTATTCCCCATATGAATTACTTTGTCGACTCAAAACCTCACAACCTTATCCTTAACCGGATCGAAAATTTTCTTTTCAACATATTCCAAAAACTTTGGAAATTTTCCGCATACAGCTTTGAACTGGTTCCAAATATCAATATATGCCTCCTCCGTTTTGGAATCCACAATATCCATCCATGCAGCCATCACAGTCTTCACCACCGAACCAGGCTTGATATCTTCCCCATCCTTGCCTTTGAGATCCTTCACTTTGCAATCTGTTTTACACTTTGCTCTCACATTTTGTCGAATGTGATATGAGCACAACAAAGTAGTGGTATCAGGGAAAACGGTTTCCACATCATTGATCAAAGCATCGTCCCGATCAATGACCACTACTTTGGGATAAAGATCTTTGGAATGCAACATCTCACGACACCTCTCAAGAGCCCAATTAACGTTGTCTTGCCTCTCATACATCATATAAGCAAAATCAATTGAGAACGTTTTCATGGTAGAGGTGTTACCGACAAACTCAAGTGAAGGAAGAAAATACTTGTTGGTCTTATAAGTGAAATCCAACACAAGCACCATGAAGAACGTTTTAAACAACTTGAGAGAATTTGGATGTGCCCAAAAAAACCTCACTTACATCATCAGAATCATGATACTTCCAACAATGATACACGTAATCATGATCAACCAAATACTTCAAGAGATGTTGCATGCCCGTCCTCGTAGCCCTAATGGACCGCCTATACCTGTGACATGCATTATGAACGTGTTTGATAGTAGTTGAAATAATACGGTTCCTCTTCCATAAGTTGGTAAGCATTTTCCTCGAAGGAATGTTTGAATCCACCATCTCATTAAGGTGCAGATGTTCATTTGGGTTTAGACGACCGACAATTTTATGACCTTTCAACACATCTGTCATGTCATGGTTGCGTCTACCATCACCAACTTTGAGGCTCCAATCATCAGCAGTCAACAAATAACCTCTCAGCCGAAACGGACACTCGCATTTAACCGAACTAGCTATCTCGCGACGAGTCTTTCTCTTGTACTCGGTGTATGAACCTCCCCTTTCACATATCAAAGTAACAAATGAGCTTCTTCTACTGCCACCGTTATCGGATTTACCAATAACAGTGGAAAAACCAAGCTTCCTTGCTTTCTCTCGTACCCACTCCAACAAATCATTTTGTGTTGCAAACTTTAGTGTAGTGATACAATGTTCTCGCTGATCAATACAAACAACAACAACTGGAGGTACAACAGGAGAAATAGGAGGAGAAGCATCCTCTACTTTCGCATCACCTAAAGAAATTTCAATTTTCGGTGGTGGTGGTGGGGGATTCTCGAATTTGGCATTTCTGGAATCATGCACATCTTCAAGTAAAAGGACCGACAACACAATAGAAGGTTCAATCTCAGGTGGATCATTATTTGGGGCATCAACGAGAACAGCCATAACTGAAAATAATGCGAAGCAAAGTCAGAAAATGAGCACAATTTATGTACTGGTGTTGTTCAGATTAGTAAATCCGAAATGTATGAATGCAGTCCGAATTGTATTTTTCGTAATGCTCCAGTACTGATCATATGACGTGATCAAAATGAAAGCGCTTAAAAATCGAATGAGGGAAGGTTTATATACACATTACCTTTGCATTCAGACGAAAATGATGATGTTAACCTCCCTTGATGATCAGATTGCTGCTCCAAATCATATTTTTGCCCTAAATGGTGTATTTCTAGAGGTGTAGGGAGTGTTTGTGATAAAGGTGATGAGCTTCAGCTAGGTTCTGGGGAAGTATATATAACTAAACCATTTGAATTTCATTTTCCGGAAAATAACGACACTTTTTTCCGCTCAGTTCAAATACAGGGTGTCCGGATTATACTTTCTGAATCGTCTTGCGCCCTGATCAAGTCCAAATTTCAGATAAGACATGGTGCAACGTGATTTTCTGATAATTTCGGATTATTTAATCCTAACTGTGTCCGAATTATATAATCCGAACAAAGGGTATTTTAGTCAAAAATGCAGAGCGTGTGAGAAGGCAGCAAGGTGGAAAAAGTAATACTCAATAAAAAAAAACCGTTTTGTTCAAATCTACTCATCCGGCACGAATTAGGGGCTTTTGGAGCATTAAATTTACAAGATCAGCACTTATCATAGTGGCTATTTTCCTCTTAGGATGATTCTATGGCAATATGACCATGCAGAAAATATTTGATCCTCGGAAGTAATTCAATATTGTAAAGAAAACTTGTTTGAAATTATCACCTTATCACATGATGAGGCATTGAATTCTAGACCACCAATTAAGCTTCTTATAATTTCAACAAGTTTGTGGTCTTTCTAACAAGCATGTGCCAAACAACAATAGAAGAATAAATGTAGCATTGCTATACGTCATATTTGCAAATAACTCAGACAAAATGGGCAATCGACTCTTTTATTCTGAAGCATCTAGCGTGTACAAAAACAAAAGGAAAACAATATCATTGCTTCCATTGAATTTTGCTTAATAGTAACATAATATTGGTTTCATTCCAAGTTCCAACCCCTACCGACAATTCTTCCCCATCACCAACTAATCAATCCAATAGCTCCATTTTTTTTTATCGGACCAATTAAGCTTCTTAATGGCAATAGCTACATTTTTTTGGCATGGACGACAGACTCAACAACTTATATTAAAATATAAAATCATACATTGTATTATATAAATAGTGGTGCGAATGAGAATCCTGTCAAAAAAAAAATATAAATAATGGTGTGACGACGATTCATCAAACACTTACTTCAGCAAAAAAAACATCTTCCCTAAAAAAAAGAAATCATCTAACACCATTTATACGTTTTCTCATATTGTCAAAAGTATATTTTTATTTGTTAAAATTTATAAACAATCTCTTCCTCACGCACAGTAAGTTGCAAAAAAAAATAAAATAGAAAATCTCATCTAACCAGGTTGAAGTCAATTTGACAAAGTCTTTGAAAGAATTTTATAAACCAAGCTGCAAAGAGAGATAGAGCGCAAATCACGCACAATAAGTTCACTATCACGTTTTCCTTCCAAAAAAAGTTGATTATCACGTTCAGGAATAAGTACATTATTAGTGTCTCCAAAGGAGTTTGGAAACTTTACTTCGTCTAGACAATGCATGCATGCATGTGCTATCTCTTCCTCACGAGGATTCTAAAATCTACGATAAAAAGTGGGATTAAGGTTATCCAAGGCAATGATTCTTGTTAGGATGCAATTGAAAAACATTAAGACAATCGATAACTCTTTATAGAATGCATATATAATAGACGAATATTTGATAAGATGTCACATTAGATTTCTTCCGGGTTTCTAATTATTACATTGATTTATTTTCATATGTACAATGTTTTCTAATAAGGATATAACATATGTTAAAATTTTCCCTTAAAAAAAATATGTTAAAATTTATTGAATTATATTAATTTCTTAAAATTTTATGTGCATGGAACTATTTATTTTTTTGATAAACCCTATCAATGAATAGTGTAACACATCAATACTCCCTATGCTCCTTTTAAGTGTCACATTTGAAGAAAAAAAAATCTCATATTTAATTGTTATTTTCAAAGTTTAATGCAACATTAGTTATTAATTTATGAATAGATGAAGTTTTTTTTTGTTTTGAAAATGACAAGTAAATATGAGCATTTTTTTTCTTTCTTATTTCCACATTTTATGAAGAATCTTGGATTCAAACTCATCACCAGATTCTCTCTCCATGTGTGTGTTTATTTGAGTAGGTGTTGACCCCTAAGCCTATAACAAATTTTCTCAATGACTTAATTAAGTCCTACAATTTTTTTCAAAGACTAAATAAATCTTCACCCTTATTGTTTTCCAACTGTGTTAGTGAACTCCACTCTTGGCATCTTGATATTTGTTAGTTTGTCAAAATTATTTAATAAGGATAGATTAGTAAAATGATTATTCTCTAACTTATATTTATTATAAAAAAATTTAATGGACGAGATAACAATAGTGTTATTGCAAACTCACATATGCAAGTGGAGAAATTGGAGTTTGAACTCCGGTCACGAAGTCAGGCTTAACAAATTCAACGTATTTGAGAGTTGAAGTATAACTTGTGACTATTGCATTTTTTTTAACGAGACTATTGCATTCTTTTTCCTGTCAAGTTGCCTACTGGATATAAGTTCACCCCTTAAGGTGAATAAATGAAAAATTTGAGATTCGAATACCGACCCCTATATATATAATGCAATGTCCTATCACCTGAGGTATACTTACACAGAAGATTATTGTATTTTTTAATATGTATATACAAATCTTAAACAACCTTCTTTTTAAAACAAAAAAAAAGTATGTTAATGCGTTGATTTTCAATTTTCATGTTGTCCAAGTATCATTGGCACATTTCACCAAACTTAATCTTTTCCCTTTCTTTGGTTTTACTTTTTTTTTTGTTGAAGTTTTTGTCATTTGTTTTCTCTAATTCTTGCGCTTAATGTTATTATTTTCATAACGCCAATTTCTTCTTTAATTTAATTTATATATATATATA
>Ga0315915_1000343_pt1 | contig 44840 bp, 24 predicted proteins | sample MpolbnodulesMG_FD_207738 | JGI IMG/M metagenome (GOLD analysis project Ga0315915, IMG submission 207738) | Medicago polymorpha root nodule microbial communities from Los Angeles, California, United States - branched nodules | ecosystem: Host-associated > Plants > Roots > Nodule | place: USA... | reverse complement strand
AAAAACAAAGATTCCCCCCCCCCCCCCTTTCTCAGTCTCACAATAAGAAATAAGTATCTTTTTTTGTGTGATCTAAATGAATTTTGTAGACGAAATATATCAAATGAATATTAGAGGAAAAACTCTTATGCAAATTTTTATATGGAAACAAGTTTCAATGAGAAAACATAATTTAATGCACTTTAAAAAGACACTTTTACTTCGTGGGAATGGGAATCAATTAGTATAATTAGACGAACTCATTCGTGCATCTCGTAGGAAATCGACAAATTGATTTGGGTTAATTAAGTTTTTAGTCCCAATAGATATATTAGATTTTGCTTTTAGTCCCACTAAAATAATTGAGAAACTTTTGGTCACTCAAATGTTCTCAATCGTGATTTTTTGTCTTTGTTGTTAACTTCAATTAATGGATGATGGCGTGGCAATGCCACTTGTGCTCAGTTGAAGAAGATGGCGACTAAGTAGTAATTCGCGTGTTAGAGGTGTGGAACATTGGTCCAATTTTGCTTCTTTGCTGAGGTAGGTTCACCATGGTCTTTCTCTTTTTCATTTGTCTTTACATCTTTTTCTTTATATTTAATGGGTTATGGTCGGTTGTGTTAAATTTGTTGTATGTAGAGTTAATGGCAATGTGGGGTAGGATTCAAATTTATATTTGCGTCATTTTAGGGTTGAATATGTTTTTTATTTACACTACATCATTATTGTATGTATAATGTATGTAGCATTTTAAAACTCAGAACAATAAGTCACTGATTGGACCGCATATATAACCATTAACCCTTTAATACTAAATTTTTAAAATATTAATGACATAAATAACTATAAAATTCAATATAAATTCATATGTTTAAAAAAAATCACACATTTGATAATATATCTACAGTTCAAAATCTTCAAAATCATTGAAATATTCTTTTAACAAATGATTGCGAACTCTCTGCATTAAAGCACACGTTCTTGGTGTCATTTTTTGTCATATTATTTTCATATAATAGTATTTTATTTAGTTATATAACCATATAAGCCTGAGCCCATTGAGTATAAACTACATAAGAAAATATCTCGTCACACACAAAATTGCTTAGAAGCATTAGTAAAAGACCAAAATACCATCAATGACAGTTAACTGTCATTGATATAATGACATTTAATTGTTGTTGGGTCAGAGTACGGTAGTTAACTACAGTTGGGTCAGAGAACGGAAGTTAACTATTGTTGCCCTCTAATAGGCAGACAACAACAATTATCGTGTTAACTAGGACACATATTAAACAACCATACATATAAAAAATTAAAATTCCATAAATTGACACCAAATCTCTATTGCCAATTTAGGCAGTCACAATTGGAATGAACACAAAAATATAACTTATTATTTGCAATCTTCAACCTCAACATGGATACTACATCGCCATCATCATAAATAATTAAAGGATAATAAACAGTTTTGTAGAGGTCTTTATCTTTATCCGCTCTCAGGTCTACACATGGTGTATGTACAAATAATGAGATGTCATATGATTTTCACCAAGATGAACAAAGTATTTGTTAAGTCGTGTCTTAAACTCATCCAACTTATCGACGGGGTTAAAAAAACCTTAACCGTCCTCTTGAAAATGGAGTATCAAACATGAGCTTTAACTTTCTCATTTTCAGACATGTTTCACTTGACAAAAGTATATGGAATAACAAATATCATAATAAAATGATGTTTTGAAAATTGAATTAACAACATGATAAATGATCATATAATACTTCAAAAACACTTAATTTATTTAAAAGTGAGTTCACCTCTCCCTTCCCCTCCATCCAAAGAATTGCTTAATTCTTCGAGGGTATTTTAGAAAACCACTAATGATGTGTATTCTACGTGTCAAAAACTACATAAGTCAACAATACCATCTCTCTCATCTATGCAGCCCAGCGGTTACTAAAATAAATCCCTCCTTCTTTTGTTCCCTAGTTGACTTCTTCTTCTTCCCATGCTCTGCAATGGCTCTTATCACCCCAAACAATCTTTTGAAATTATTCACCCTGATTTTCTCCCAATTCTCAAAATAAAAAACCCTTTTACCTATTGTGTGTGGATCAATCTCCCATGGTTCTGTTTTCCTTATAAGTCGAGGGTATTTCCGCTGATTCCGTCTCATACCGTTATATAAGTCGAAGGAATTTTGAGTTTAATGTTGCAACTCTGAATATGCTTTCTCTTTATTAGTTAATTTCCTTGTTCCTAATATAAAAACCTAATAAAACCTAGATTCTCCATGGAGTAAGTTTTTGTTTCCAACTTGTATTGGTTATTCGTGATTCCGTGGAAAATACTCCGTTGGAAATAGCGGTGCTTTATTATTATTTTTTTTTCAGGGGATAAATCCCTAATTATTATTTTACAAGGCTTTCATACTTGAAAAATATTTGGAAGCGTTTCACTTTGAACTTCAACAACCACACTGTTCCTATGAATATCCCACCTCCACCTAAAGTGGTGGTGCTACTGGTAATCCTCCCTGAGGAACTTATTGTGGAAGTTTTGTCCTTCCTTGGAGTGAAATATCTGATGCGGATGAAGTGTGTTTGCAAGTCTTGGAAAGCCCTAATCTCTGCTGATCGAGTATTTATTAAAATGCATCTGAAGAAGCAATCTGCACGAATGACACACCTCGCACTTCTCTCAAATACTTCTGATGAAGGTTCGGAAGATTGTAGGGCAGTACCCATCTCTCGTTTGCTAGTGACTACTTCAAATTCCATCACCCTTACCGATGACAATCCTTTATACCGATTTAGAAACAAGGACGCCATTAGGATTGTTGGTTCATGCAATGGATTGGTCTGCTTGCGAATTTGTTCTTACACTGCTGAGTATACCGAATACTTGTTCCGTTTCTGGAACCCTGCCATAAGGATTATATCTGAAACATTTGTGTCTCCTCCCATTTCCCTCAAGCTCCGTGAAAATATTCACAACTTCTCGTTTGGTTATGATGATTCAACAGAGACTTACAAGATGGTGTTGTTATGTTTGAAAGAGGATGGCAACCTTATTACAACTGTGGTAAGAATTTTTACTTTGGGTGATTGTGTTTGGAAAGATATTGATTGTTTCCCTGTTGTATTAGTGTGTCCTCTTTTTTGTTGGGTTGCAAGAGATGGTGTTTATTTCAATAATAGTATTAATTGGCTTGTTCGTCGCCAACATAATTGTCATTTGAAGAATATTACAATTGAACAATTAATGATTATCTCACTTGATTTGGGGACAGAGACATATACAGAATTGTTGCTCCCTCGATGTTGTGATGTAGACCTACATGATTCTACAACTCTTTCTCCAACTCTTTCTGTGTTGAATGATTGTCTTTGTTTTTCTTATACTCTCAAGAAAACCCATTATGTCATATGGAAAATGAAGGCATTTGGAATTTGAAGAGTCTTGGACTCAATTCCTTAAAGTTAGTTTTTTTAATCTTCAATTAGATTATGAGTCTCGTGAGTTGGAGATTGGTTATCTCCTGAATTGATTATGTATCCATTGTGTCTTTCTGAGAATGGTGATGTAGTAGTATTTGGAATGAATATTAAAGACGAAGCAATCGTCTATAATTGGAGAGATAATAGAGTAAAGAGAATTAAAAGTACCAATGAAGTTTTGTGGTTCAATGCCAAGGGATATGTTGAAAGCTTGGTATCGACTTCTTGAAAGTAAGTTTTGTTCGATCATTTACTTGTTTGAATTTTTGTTAGTTTGTGTATGGTGTACAATGAAAAGTGTGATTATTTTCATACTATGGTTTTGATTTGATTATATTGTTGAATGACTATCTATTTTATCGTCAATTTTATTTTAATCTACGCTTTAAAAATCTACATATAGTTGTTTCCTCTGTTTTATATAGTCATTTTGCCCTCGAATTTATTTGCTTTGTAAAAGTGAAATTTTATTGTTAGTTATGAATTTCTTCAATTTGATTTACTGTTCTAATTTTGAGCTGTTATGTGTATGGCTATGGTTAAAATTTCTAAGCTCGTGCCATAATTAATAGTTCAGTACCATTGTTGCTACTTGCTAGATTGACCCTTTTTACAGCATGGATCTACGTCAGTATAGCATTTCAATTCCTATACACATGCAAGGTGCTATTATTGCAAGAGACGTAAGACCTAGCAGAGTTGTTGGATACTTAGCAGTTTATAAGTAAACCTTGTGGGAGGAACATAGGGCTTGGAATCATAAGGAGGTCGTAATCGAGTTTTATAATACATATTTTAATTTTTGTTTTATAATTCAAAATATCCAGTTTGAATATAGATTTTTTGATCTTGATCAAATGACCATCCATGTTCTGAATGCATGAATAAAAATAAATAATTTCCAAAAAATAAATAATATCTTTCCAAAGCAGGTTAGAAGAATCTGATATATGCAATAGTTTAGCCATTGCCTAATGAAAATGCAACACCAATGCAGTTTCCATGGACGGAACCTGTGGGAAAAAGAGAGAAAACTTAATCATTTTCTGATGATAGAATGTGATGATATTGATTCTAGATCTGATAGAAGAGAGTAATATAGCTGTAGGATGGTTATTTAGCCATGTCATATTATGTGTAATACCTATTTAAAATTACTACCTGTTATTTAAATAAGTTATTAAGTAATTTTGTTCAGAGTTTTGATGAATATTGAGTGTGTCCTCTTAATCCACCGAAATATAATTATTTAACAGTTCTAAGTGGTTTACCTTACAACGACAAGTTTTCAATACTAATATAATAAATAAAAGTTACAATATATTGGATTTTAACTTTGTTACTTTTTGGGCGAAACAGGATCACCATAAGTTCAAGCAGCTATATCATTCATCTGCGTTGTTGATCAAAGCACTGAGGCAGGCTGCTTATCCATTTCATTTTTTTAATTTTGATTCCACATGTTTATTGGTACATTCAAAGGTTGTTTCCTACTTTACTTTAGTTCTTTCCTACAATACAAGAGTTGATAGTTATAGCAACATTTTGATTTGGAAATATTTACCTTGCTTGTGTGATTCATTTCTTTACACAAGTTGATAGTTTGCAGAAACTACCAATTTGCAAGCTCATTAACACAGTATTTTTGTTTTCACAAAATGTCTTGTTAATATTTATTTTGATAATCAAAATCTCATGTTCGATTCTCTCAAAAAATATATTTATTTCCATAATTTATTTTGCTCTGGGATTGGTTCAAAGTATATTATGTTAAATCTGGTCTATTGCTGCTGTCACATACAGGACTTTGTTGCTAATTATGCCTATATGATAGTATTGTATTGTCATGGATTATGCCCCAATTTCACTTTATTATGTTAGTTGTATTTATTTTTTTTGCACGTGAAATTGAAACAATTCCTGGCTAGCAAGGTCGATGCTGCTATTTTTAAAGACGACGTTGAAATAGATTGGTCCCCTTTCGGATGAGAAACTGAAGTTGAGGTCATATATGTTGTGTTTTTTTTTTTGTTTTCTTAAGTTATTGAAATGTGGAGGTTATGGATTACATAATTAAGGATAGATAAATGCTAAGATGTATAACTTTTAATAATGACAAACCGAGGTCAAGGATAAAATCTTCTGATCATATTCATGAAAAATAAAAATTTGAATCATCTACTTTTATAAGTTACAGAATTTGTAAAAGTGCTTCTAGAGGGCACTATTCATGTATGTGAATGGACTAACCGTGAGATACCCTCTAATATAGAAACCGTGTGAATGTAAGTTACAGAATTCCTTCATGTATCCACTTAGAGTGTTTGGCTTCTGTTTGCAGTTTCTGCTGCTCTTCTGCATGGGTATGCCGGGCGTTATTGGGGTTTAGTGTATGTGCGGGGTTTTGACTGGTTTTTTGGTCTTTGTTTCTCGGTTTTGGGGATGTAGATTTGTGGTTTTTTGGCTTTGTTAGTTTTCAGTATTGCCCCAGTTTTGTTGCGGCTGTGACTGTGTTTGTTTTGTGCGTTTTTGTGTTTGCTGGAGTCCCTGTTGTGCAGGCTGTTTTTACAGACTCTATTGTATCATGTTGCTCTTTTTGCTTGCTTGTACGTCTTGTGCTTGCGACGGAATTGTTCATGAATTTTTTGGCAGGTTAAAAAAACATGTGTAAGTGAGAATCAAATATGGAAAGGATCTGGTGGCACAAACCAATCATGGAAGAGAGGTCTACTACAGTTTATATGTCACACCAAGAATGGTAATTGATGACCATCTAATTCTAGGAATCGACATAACTTGATTAATATTTGTTCTTTCCACCTTCCCTAACCAAGTTCACTTATTATATAATGAATGAATTTATGATAACTATGATGACAGAGAAATCATATAACACCTTTGTTAATTAAATAGCTGCAAGTAACTTGAACTATCTTGTTAATATCAGATATAAGTTCTAGTAGTTAGAAGGGTTTCAGAAAAACTTGATCACACAATATATATTCCAAAATCATAATCTTCTTTAGGGATAAACCAAAACTGTGTCCAACTTTTTCTTTTACACCACTAACTGGTGTAAGCTACCTGTTTGATGTTTTATTGTGTGCTTTACACTTGAAATATTTATTTGGCTTACGTAACATAAAATCAGAAAAGAGAAAGAATGTAATTCTTAAACTATCAGCCAAATAAAAGGTTTATAAAATAAAATAAAAATGTAAAAATTGAATGATAAATAACAAGTCTGAAACTAATGAAAATTAATACGAGGCAGATTCCAACTTATAAGAAAACATCTCCATATATAAAACATGACACCTTTATTTAACTTTAAACCAATTAATGTCTCTTATAGAATAGTAGATGGATAAACACTTGTTTCCAGTGCTACATATCATGCTGTATATAACAATAAGAACGCAACCCTGGTGGATCTAATATATGTACAAATTCCATATACAAATAGTGGATGTCTATTTTTCAAACCAGGTTTGATGTCTATTTTCAAGATTTCTTCTATATATTTCCACTTTCTGTCAAAAACCAATTTCGAAAAAAAGGGCTCCTAGTTAATTAAACCAACTTCTGTTTCCAAGAAAATTGAAAAGGATGAGGGGAATAGTGTAGTTCTAATTCTGTTGATACAACTTTCATTCGATCTTGCTGAGTTCAACTATAAATAAGCTTGATAGTCAAAAGTAAAAAATCAAGCATATGTTACCGCAACCGAAACTACAGCCATAATATATAAGGGTTTTAAAGGTCTCCGTAACGGTATTGTAAAAGGAACTGTGGCCGCGTCGGCCGCTATACTTTGCTGCAACATCAAAATTCGCAGCATAATCACAACGGCTGCAATTTAGAACCGTAAATTTTTCTATTTTTATATTACTATGCATTACTGCAGCTCAAGAATAATTGCATAAACAAAATTAGACACAGTAATTATATTATGTCTTCTGATATCAAGAAACCTACACTTATAAATTCACATCACAAAAAGGATCCAAATTGATAAATTAACTTGGTCATTCGAACTAAATTCTGGATAGAAATAAAAGAGAAATTAAATTTGGTCATAAGAAACCTACAACAAAGATCTAAGAAAATTAACAACGGGTCTATCAATTCATGGATCTAAGAAAACGCACAATGCTCTTGTCCTTGCACAAAAAACTATTAGTCTCTAATAGAGAAAATCACTTTTCAAATTGTGTGATCGATCTCATACAGGGAAAACTATGTTCAACAAATGTACAATGAATCATAGTACAACAAATGTTAGATTAGCATTTGGCAGATGGTTTCATTCTAAGTGTCTGCCTGCAAATAAAACTTTGATTTCATGAGATGAGAATCTAACTTCAGCAGCAGCAGGGCACAGCAGAAACTATCGAAATTGCATTTCCTTTCAAGTAATACATTAAAACTAACAAAAACAATTTTTTCAGTGGTGAGTTTTTTCAACAGAAGAACTTCGACAAAAATCCTCACTGTCATTCAATTTAATTTGCACTTGCTCCCTTCCCCAGAACACAACTTATATCTTATTGCAAACATCTTATATAGAAAATAGAGATGGGTCCTAAAGAACAAAATAAAGGGTAAAACAAATGAAAGAGGTACCCAATTTGCATTAAAAACACACTACCATTTGAACTGAAGAACAACTACATAAAACAAAAGCATATCAGAAATTTGTTTCAACAATCTATTAAAGCAGTAGTTCATAAACAGAATCACCTATTTCCTTTTTATCAACTTATTAATGTTGCACTAAATAAAACACTAATAATTTCAGAAGGAAATCAATCCAGCACAACTAGTTTCTGATACTCAGGGCCGGCGATGGCAGCTTCCATGGCTTCTACCGTCATTATCCAAGAACAATTTCAGCAGATTCTTCGAAAACCCACTTACCAGGGCCACTCCTTTCTGAGTGGAAGGCACCGGCGTGGCCTTCGAATCTCTCAGATTCCAAAAAACTATCTGAGGCCCAGCAGAACCATACCCTTTATCTCTATACTTCCTAGTGATAGCTTGGTAATCGGTCTCCCAAGAGTTTGCAGACGCTTGATCAAACTCCATGTCACTAAATACAAAGATCCTCTTAATCATCTGATCCTCCTTGAGATTCCCATTGACAGCCACATCCAATATGCGATCAAACACCTTCTGGAAATCAGTGTTTAGCCCCCACTCCATTTCCGACATAAACTTTGTCTTGGACAACAGATCATCCCCCTCAATCACATGAAGCTCAGGCTCAGCACTGAAAATAATCACCTTCCCATGGTTCCTCGCTCAATTCAGACACCAACAACCCCAATGCCACAGACACCTCAATAGGGGTCCCATACATAGTCATATGGGTCCCATACATACTCCCAGACACATCACACACTGCAAGACAATTTTTCATCTTTCCTTTCTTGAGCAAATCATCAACAATTCTCTTCCACTGCAACTCAGCCACTTCTCCACCATATCCATTCAAAAAAGACTTTATAATCTTATGAGGAAGCAAAGCACCAGCAGCAATAGTAGTCTTCCCTGCCTTCACATCCTGCAAGTACTTCTCAACCTCTCCTTATCATGCTTCAAAAACTTCTCCTTATAAAACTCCATGGCCACAGAAGCAACCCTTTTATAAGGAATCAAACCCCACTGATTAGCCCCAATAAACACCTCAGGCAACTGCAACGCCTTCCTCAACGGCAGCAACACATCTTTCCTCAAACGATCACGAACCCTATAAGCATAATGCGCCTCCTCCACACCTTCATATTCCTCCCGAGGGAAGATCCTCTTTGCAATGGTCTCACATAGAAGAGTTGACCGATCAAAGGAAGAGTCAACGGAAGGGCACCATTTAGCAGCAAGACTGATTTTTGTGGGTGACACAGATTTCAAAAACTCAAGATCCTTCTTCAAACAATCAGCAAAATGATGAGAGATACAATCATGAAGGAACTTAAAATCAGGGTCACGATTGTATCGATCAACAAGCTTCTTAGCCAAGGCAATCCTCTTCTCTACCTTCAAAGCGTGAGCAGTTTCTTTCTCAGCCTTAGCTCTCGCAGCCACCTCTTCAGTCACGATGGAGTCTTTCTCAGTACCCTTCCACCCTTTGTTATCCTTGACGTCATTGCTCTTGTTGTGGTGTCGTTGTTTTTTATTCATTTCTCTCCATAAACCAAAACGGGTCGATCTTGATGAATATTTCCTTTTGGATCCAGATTTCCTTTCATTCCACTCTTCTTTCTGCCTTTTGCGAACTTCAGAACCTTCGAGAAGACGGTAGAGGATCTCAGGGAGATCTTTGAAGTAACCAAAGTCAGCGAATGAAGGAACATTGGTAGCTAGGGTTTTAGGGTGATTTTCATGCAACCAGAGAGCGGCGGCGTAGAAGCCTTCTTTATTGGACTTGCCGGTACCACGAACACCACAGAGGTTACAGACGAGTTTGAGGGTGGTTAGTGGGTTGTGGGACCATGCTAGTTTGAGTCTCTCGATGAGTGTTTCAGAGGGAGTGTCGGGGACAACATGGAAGAAGAAATCGAGGCATGGGTTACCGATGGAGAGAAACGTTGGTGACATGTTCTCTGTCAACCCCATCGGTGGGTTTCGGTTATTTGCCAGAGAATTGAAGTTGGCCACCATTTGATCGACGAAGACATCGTTAGTGGAGACGGTAAAGTACTGTCATTGTGATTCATCTGCCTTAGGTTCTTTTTTGTTATTTGTTTCTTGTGACTCAAGCTTGTCATTTATGTTGTCAAAATTTGGTTTTCTACAGGTTGAATCGATCCAGACATACTTGAATCGTATCACCCAAAGTCTCTGACTTATGGTGAGTCGTTTCATGATATTTTGAATCGATTCACTTTTGAATCGACTCAATTATGCCTGAATCGTATCATATAAACTTTCTGACTTGCCATAACTTGATTCAAAATAGTTTGAATCATATCAACCTTCATCCTTGGCTTTTTGAATCGATTCAAATCATGTTTGATACGTATCAGTCTTCCTTGCATTTTCCTTTTCTCCAGTTTTGTCTTTAGTTGTCTGAATCGATTCATACATTTAGTTAATCGATTTACTTAGTTGTTTTTGGACGAAAATTTGCATTTATCCTCCTTTTCTATATATACTCACTTCCTCACAACACCTAAACTATTGAATCATTTGAATCTATTTTCTCTAGGTCTCAAAAACTCATTGTTCATAAATTCTTCAAGATTAAACTCATTTGTACTTTGAGTCATACGATTTGCTAGGGTGCTAATAGGGATTGTAAGTTGGTTCTTTCAAGGAAATTGATTGGGCTTAATCAAGTTTCTAAAGTGAAGTGAATAATCTCATTCCACCTCCAAATGTCTCCGGGGTTCTTTCTAATTGTTCTTGTGTTCAAGGGGATCCATTTGTCGGACGTAGCATCGAAGAGCTTGAGTGAAGAGATCGAAGAGTTGCACGGGTAATTGAGGATTCTAGGACATCAAGAAGCACCAAATTCAAAGGTTATTTGAAGTTTGGGGGAGTTCTTACACAGGGGTTGAAGAAATAGGATAGTTTCAAGGAACTCTTATAATCACATTTGTATTCAACATTATTACTATTAGTGGAAGTCTTGGTGGAGGAGTTTTTCACCAAGAAGAGTAGATGTAACCCGAGGCGAGGACAAAAGGGTGAACTACTATAAAAATCTCGGTGTCGTTTCCTTTTCCTTAACCTTTTTAATTTTGATAGTTGTATATGTTTAATTGATAAATTGATAGAATAGAAATTGATTTTGATCTAAGTTGTTTTTGATTAAAATTGACCTAATTCCTTGAGTTAGGTTTTCACTATTTTGCTTGGATCAATTACTTCAATTCCTATCCAATTCATCAATTGCATATGCATAGAGTTTTTGATTGGTAGCTTGTTATATGTTCTTATAGGTTTGGGTTTGAAATTGTCTTGTTTTGCAAGTTGTTCAAGTATTATTAATATTTGATTGAAATAAGATTTATATTGTGAATTACTCAATTCTATTGTAAATCTTATTATTACATAGTCTGAACTTTTTGTGATTGTTTGTGATTATTCAAAGCATATTTCCAATTAGTCAAAACATTTCAAAACACTTTCGTTAAAACTCTGTAACTTTTTCAAACCGCTATTCACCCCCCTAGCGCTTATTGGTCATATAGACCAACAAGTGGTATCTAGAGCTTGGTATCTTCACTAACGGTTAACTACCATAAGAGTTGATCGATATGGCAAATAAGAAGCCCAAGGGGGCATACAATAGAGCACATATTTTTTACAGAGAAAATTACGACTATTGGAAAACCTTATGTGTTAGGTGCGTTTTGCATGCAAGAATTCCTCTGAAAGAGAAGCGTAAAAAAACCCAATCTCTGCAACTTCTGTTCAACCACCACCCACCATCAACAAGTGCCACCGTCGCCGCTCTCCAACGTCGTCCTCCGCTACACCATCGAAAATCGTCCTACAGTGGACACAGGCCAGAACCCAATTTTGCAACTTCAGTTCGACTACCACCCACCATCAACAAGTCTTACCTCCATTGCCGCTCTCCAACGCCATTCTCCGTCGCCGCTCTCCAGAATCACTTCTTTCTTCCTACAAGAACAACTGAGAGACCCAACTTTTTCAGGTTCCTAAATCCATTCCCTCAATCACGATTTTTCGCTCCAATGTTGTTTTCAAGTTTCATGTTTCTTTCTTCTTTTTATCTCACTCTCCTTTATTCTTCTTTATCTAATCACTTAAACTCACGTTCACCTTTAGTTGAGATTCATCATTTCTTTTTCAGTGCCCATAATAGTTTGGACTAGCCATTTTCCTTTGAGTGCTCATAATTGGTTGTGACTCGTCATTTCCTTTGGAGTACCGATAATTGGTTGGTACTCATCGTTCCTTATGAGTGCTCATAATTGGTTAGGATCGAGGGTATGTTGTGTCCATAATTTGTTCGAGCTACAATTAAATGTGTTGTAAACGGATGATTGAAGGATCAAAACCTGCAAAACAATAAAATGAAACGTATAACCTAAGGCGTGACTATGTCACTGGACTAAGGAATTATCTGCAGAATTGCGCAACTCGTCCAGAATACAACAGGTTCTTCTCGATGATAATCATATCAAGGCTATCAAGACATGAGAGATAATAACTCAGATGACTTAGACACTTAGTAATTTTATAGGACTAAAAGAAGTAGTAAAACAATATTTCAAAGAATGGTTTGTAACTCTGCATGTCACCGTACTGAAAATTTGATTCAATTATAAAGGTACTATGCTGAGTGAAAACATAGCACGTTTTTTGGTCCACTCAAATGCAAGTGGATGTTATTAATTAGGTAAGTGGAGATTGACAAAGAGTAGATGCTAAAAAGATGGCAAGTCTTTTAGTAATATCCCAGTAGCAAGTAAATAGGTAACAAATAATTTTGACTGTTAGACAAATTTAATTTAAATTTGTAAAATGGTGGTCAACGTGATAACTTGCCTTGATATAAGTAGGAATAAAAATTCAACACTACAACCACGTTTCTTTTTCTTCTCTTTAATAGCTAACCATAATAATAATAATAATAACTTTTGAAATAAATTCAAATATACAACAATCCCCCACATATTTTAAAAGTTTTAAATTAACCATATCGCCTGAGTCAACATTGAGTGTAATGCATCAGAACGGTGTAGCAAGCTATAGAACCCATCCTAGACTAATGAGACTTAACACACAATAAATTGGTTTAGCAAGCTATGGAACCCAATACACTTGATGTATGCTAGAGGTCTCACAGTCACATTATACCCCCACAATTCTCGTGTAATCGATGTGTTCCACATTTAGGCCATACGCATGTCTGGTTTTCATGAGTGCTCTAGAGACCCGTCACGGTCTCATGCAAGCGGCCCCACTTGACACTCATATAGGTGATTCCATCTAGTGCATGCTATAACCATGCACTACCTATAATGGCTTATGGTAATCATTAAAAACATTTAAGCTTACCCCTCAAATTTAAAATTTAATTAGCATCTCATTGGCATAACACTATAGGAAAAGGACAACAATTTGGTGCTAACATAACTAACAAGTGACTTGTTTTTTCCATATGAACCTTTTTTATGGGATATCCAATCCTAAAGGTTGGGTTCCCATCACTTATTGTTTTCGAGTGGCATAGTCTCATTTCCTTCTTTTTCTTCCCGGGGTTTTTGTCAACGAATTTGTTAAATTCACAAATATTAACTAAGACGTCTTTTAATCAATTAATCTCATATTTCACCAAGTTTATAACATAGACTTGGTTTGCACACAAATTTTCTTAGATGAACTAAGCAAGAACATATTCATCACTAAAATAAATCTTTTTATTTTATTGGTTCATATTCAGTTGTCATCAGTATAATACAATGGCCCCTTTAAGCAATGTTTCCTTAATATGCTTCAAAGAATATAGTATAATATTGACATGATTTTATCAAGTCAGGAAATCAACATATGCAAGCATGATAAAATAAATTAGGGTTAAATATGTTTTTGATCCCTATAAATATACCAACTTTTCATTTTAGTCCTTCTAAAATTTTCATTCAACTTTTAGTCCTCAAAAAAATTTCATCTTCACTTTTGGTCCCTATAAAATTTTGCAGAAAAATTTATAATATTATAAAGATCTCTCCTAAAAAAAATTAGAATTTTTTCCTAAAACATGAATTAAATATGAATTTTTATATGTTTGGTGGTAAAAAAAATCATATTTAATTTATTTTTGTTAAAAAAATCTATTTTTTTTTTGGAATGACTTTTACAATATTCTACACATTTCTGCATAAATATGAACTTTTACAAAATTTTACTTAAAAATAGGGACCAAAAGTAGTGATTGAAAATTTTATATGGACTAAAAGTTAAATGAAAATTTTAGAGGGACTAAAACAAAAAGTTGGTATATTTATAGGGATCAATAACATAGCTAACACAATAAACTATGACAGTAGCATAAATTTACCCCCACATTAAAATATATTGCATACAAGTTGTGGCAGAGCACGTATCAGCATACATAGAATTTTTTAACAGTAGTGGGCATAACTCAGTTCTATACGTTTCACTCAATTCATTTCATGTATCAAAGAAAATTTACACTTACTTACAAAAACTATTTTTCAAGGCATGTAGTAGTTCCTGTATATCAGCAAAAAGTATACTCATTGAATTTTTAGAATTACACGTTGCATTTCACGTACAACATACACAAGGTTTTTAACATTAGATGGCATTACTCAATTCTAGACACTTAACTCAATTCATTACATTCGTCTAACAAGAATTTTAGTACGTAGGCATCTTCCAATATGCATATAATATATATAATTTATAACAGGACATTGGACAGATACACATATAAAATATTTATAGTAGTTTCTTTGTAAAATGTAATTTTGAATTGGAACAAAATTTTAAAGTTCATGTTGTTCAATCATAACAGGCAGGAAAACAAAACTTTACACAGCACTTTCTTGCAATGTCATAGTTAGATATTATGATAATCAAGATTTTTCTTTAGCCAAATGCAATACGCAGTACATAAAAATACAAGAACAGCAAAACAAATGAATAAGAAATGCATATATATAACTGTCAAAGGATCAACAGATTTATTGAAATTGAATAAACGACGGAAAGTAAAGCAACATAGTCTAAGGAGATGCAAAACTAATCAGAAACACTAAGAACAAATAGCCCCTGATCACAATACCCTTTCCCAACAAATACATTATTCTTTGTCATGACCATCTTATCGGACTCAAACGACACTTTAACCCTTACTTTGTTTAACAGTGCTACACAAATTAAATTGGTCCTAATGGTAGGCACATGTAGCACATCGCTCAAAGCCAAAATCTTGCCAAAAGTGAGCTTCAGAAGTACTTTGCCTTTGCCATTCACCGCAGCGGTTCGTGAATCACCAAGATAGACTTGATCTTCATCATCCCGCACAGAAGTGTAGGAGGTAAAGGTCTCTCTTTTTGCAGAGATGTGTCTTGTAGTCCCTAAGTCTACCACCCATTTTTTGACATCACTGACAAGATGTATTTCAGATATGACGGCAGCAATAACATCATCATCGTCATTTTTCTTATCATCTCCCCGAGTCAAATTTGCTTTTGGCTTAGGAGGTTGGTCATTCACTTTCCGATATCTGCACTGATATGCTTTATGTCCTTTCTTTCCACACACATAGCAGCCACCGAGATTTGCTTTGAAATTGGCGTTAGTTACTTTGAGATCATGATCAGATTTGTTTTCATACCTCTGTTGTTTGTGCGCATTGTTTTGGATTAGATTTGCTCTCCATTCCAAAGCTTTGGCTCGTGCAGCTCCGCATTCCTTTCTGCTGGTGTCTTCAATGATTTTGTGCCTGATGAGATCATTAAGAGACATCTGCTTGTGCTTATGTTTCAACTGTTGCTTATAATCATTCCATGTGTAGCGCTTTACTTCTATTAAAGCGATAAAACATGCGAATAATACAAATATTCAAAAACTAGACGTCACGTTTTCAATAGTCCTCAAAACATGCATACTAAAAATTTCTCAAAACGTCGTAGCGGATAAATAACATACATCTTCAAATAGCCATGTCATAAACATTATACATACATCATCAAATGATTCTCCAATCTCAACATATGAGAAAAATCTCAACAACATAGTCAACATTAAAATAAAAGAAAGATTAACATCCTAAATCAGAGCCCTACACTAAGATCCCAAAAGCGGTAGACGAGGTAGCTCCAAAGCTAGCCTCCAGAAACTCATCAAGCAACAACAAAGCTACTCCTGCACGACGTCTACCCATTCATACAAATAGGCAGGTGGTCAATCGAACGACCACTGGGGGTTAGCTTCACATCATCATAATTAAGTACTAGATGGAAGCCCGTGCGTTGCACAGGTTTGACTATAATACGCTTTCTAAATATTTTAGTTAATAAATAATTTATATAAATATGTAATATGGTGACCGATAGAAATATCATAATTTTAGGTCCAAAGAACATTTACAAAATTATAAATTGGAAAGATGAATTATTTTTTAATATAATTAGAGACACAAACAATTATATAGAAACATATAATCAATAAATGTTTATATTTGTAATTTATGGGATGGAAATGAAATGGAAAAATATGTTGAGACAGGGTTGTTGTAAAACTAATGGTCTAAACCACATGTTAGTGTTTATCTACGATCTTAAAAGTATCTTCAATCTTAAAAGTAAACCACATTCAATGTAAGTCGTTGTATTCTACAAACTTGTGTTGCAATTTTTGTAACCTTTATATAAGACGGTAAAATTTTGGCTAAAGTGCATTTTTCGCCTCCTAAGTTTCAATAAGTTGCGGTTTTGACTCCTGTTAAAAAAAATGAAAATTTTACCACTTAATTTTACAAAAAGTTGAAAAATGCTAAGAAGACTCCACATGTCCCAAAACAGATGGTCAAAATTGCAACTTTTTTGTAAAGATAAAGGGTTAAAAGAGTTTATTTCCATAATGATAGAGGGTCAAAAGAGCATATTTCCATCAAGTTAAAAGGTCAAAAGAGCAAATTTCCATAAAGATATATAGGGCATAATTTTCATTTTTTTAATAGGGGGTCAATATTGCAACATTTTAAAACTTAAGAAGCGAAAAGTGCACTTTAGCTTAAAATTTTCAATTCTATGGAGAAAAATCAACAATGTAAAAAAGCTTTATTTGAACCTCTAATTATGAAGGCACGCTAATTTTTCTTCAATCATTTTAAGTTTATATATCTTTATATTAAATTTTAGGTTCTTGCTTGCATGTATTGTCTAAAGGCGGTTTGTTTCAATGAATACACAACCAACAACCTGGATGGATGAATGGGACGTAAGCAAGCTCACATTATAAGATGTGATATAGGGCAATTATAACAATTTAGAATCTATTAGCATGTCTCGTTTTAAGTGGATATTAATGCCACGTGACACCAAAAAATCATTAAGACCCATCTTTTCCTATTTTGAGAGGCTTAAGAAAAAATTTAATAAAAATATATGTTTGGCCTAAGTTTAAAAAAGAACTGACTAATGAAATTCGTAAAGTGTTTTTAAAGAGATTGTAATTCGGTTCAAATCTCGGGGAACCGAAAACATAAGTTAGTTCCACCCCAATTTTAAATTGAATGGCATCATTCTACAAAATTAATAGGTGACAAACGATTTCTCCACACCTTTCTTGATTTTATGGGAGCCTAGGACTTCACTGCGGTATTTGATTTTGCTGCAAAATTTTTATTTTTTTCCACCTATTTTATGGAGATTGTAGTGAGCTAGATTAGTTTTAAGAATCATATACCATGCTTCTTTACATAATCCAGGTGTTGTTAAAGTTATAGGTCTGATGGATCAAAAGTGACAGTGGATAACAAATACCCCAAGACAAAAAAATCGACTCTTAGTAATCCATTGTCTCTTGAAATTGTTAGATTCAAATGATAGTTTCAGAAACTAATGATTTTTGAAATTTTATATCTTGTGTGTGTGAGGCATCTTCTCACCTAAGTTGATGTTTTTTGGAGCTTTCTATCCTGCCACATAAACCAATGAATAATTAAGACATACTCCATAGAGTATCTTTAGTCTCTATTTTGCCTCATAAAACAATCAACAATTAAAACATACTATATTATTAACTATTTTAATTTAATGAACAATAGTACTCAAATTATAAAAGAATGAAAGACCATAGAAGAGAGAAATGATACTCAAATCGTAAAAGAACGAAAGACCATAAATGAGAGCGCAAGACTGTTGCAAACTTGCAACTAAAAGTAAGATTTTATATGTGGAAACCTTTGTGCAATAAAATGATTTTTATTATATTTTTTATGTTTTTATCTATCTATCTATAAGATACTAAAGGAAACGTGCAATAATCATTTAGTAAGATAAAAAAAAAAAAAAATTGCAATAGGAGAATCTTGGATCCTTTTTACATATAAATCTAAAAATCATTTTCTAACAAAAATTAAGTACGTTAAGGTAAAATTTAAGATCATTTGGTAAATTGAGTATGCTAGCATAAAATAAGATAATTTTTTTGTCTTCCATGTTTTTGTGGCTATATGGCTAGTGTGTAAAATAAAACCAAATAAATGGAACTGTTTTTCTTGTGGCACATGAATTGTTTTTTTCTCTTCAAGATACAATTTTTTGGTACAAGTAGAAGGTCCAATATATGATAAAATTCACTGACCACAATTTATAGAGAAGCCTCTTGATGTATAACATATATATGTTGGAATTCCTTAAAGTTATGTCATTTAAATCAGCCCAATACATAATTTTTTTTTTACAATCGCCCCATTTATAATTGAAAGAGTTACACTTGTCTCTATGCAAAGCTTTCCATGTGTCTTAGATGATATATATTAATGGTTACATTTTGCCTATTTAACTTTCATTTAATTTAATTTAATTTTTATCATCAAGATTGTAAGAAAAGGTGTGAAACAATCTTATTTATACATGAATAACTAATAAATTCATTTTTATTGTAGAAGTTGTATCATGTGTTGACATTGAACTCATGAATAAAAGAGGTAGTCAAGTTTTAAAGAAAGAAAGAGTGAGCATTTTAGCTAAATATCAAAGTGCTTAATCCAATCTCCCTTTCCCTTGTGAAAGGTACAATCCCTGTGTAACACAAAATTTGTTATAATCCTTAGCATTGTAAATCTTTGTAACCTTTGGAATGCAAAATATTGACTTTTAATTAATGGAGTAAAAGTTGTAATCGAAATAAGCTTTCTTCAAGATTCTTCATTATCCATGACACAATTTTTTCAATCATCGTTTTAACTCAAGTATTACCTTATCAATTGTACCATATGTTCTTAATATAAAGTAAGTTTGAGTTAACCTTATGCTTGGCTTGTGATACTATTTAACTTAACTATCCACTAAATTTGTCGGAAAAAATAAACTTAATTATCCTCTGAAGTTGAATGTTTAGATGTGTATTTGACATACCCAACTTTTTCCATGAAATCTATTGCCATTCTTGAATTATACACCACCTCTATGTTTCCTTCACTTTGTAGCTCTCAAATACCTTTTTCAATAGTTTATTTCAAACAAACAACAGTACTTTGATTTTCAAATGAGAATATGAACACTTACCGAACATGAAGAACATTGATGCGATTTGTGGAACCATAAAAGAATATAAGATAAATCATGAACATGAAGTCTTGTTAATTTTATCGGGTAATTAGCTTTAAATTAACACCTAATGATCAATTGCTTTCAATAGTCGGAGATGAAATGTTTCGCCCATAACATATTAGTTAGGTGGTTTTAATTGTAGATACTCAACCATGTTTCTTGGACTTCTCATTTATTGTTTCACTATTGATATTCATTTTTCACTTTCCAATGGGTAGATTTTAAATGGCAAAACTTTAACTGAAGAATTACTATATTAGTTGTAACTAATAGAGTCTTAGTTTTAAAAGAAAAACGTACCAAGCAATGGAAGAATTTTTAAGAGGTGACACACTATATAAGATGGTAATTATTCATTTAATAGGATATTTGCTTAAAAAAAAATCATTTGATAGGATATGTATACCAAATTATCATGTTATGACTCTTATCATCATTCCCCTTTATAATTTGATTCCTTATCTCAATTAATTAGCACCTAGCTAGCATTAATTTTTTGGAAAAAAGAAAAAGAAGCACGTATAATTAATTTCTTACAGAGATGCTAGCGACACTCTCTTTTGAACACTTTCTTTGACACTCACTCTTTTATTGGATGAAATTCATGCATGTCCCACCACTTTGTGTGGGTTCTATTTTCAAAGTGTACACTCACAATGATTTAAACCGATAAAAGAATGAGTGTTAGAGAGAATGTTCAAAAGCGAGTGTTGCTAGTATTCCTCTTTCATGTTAATTCGAACTATGTTTTTTGAAGGATGTTAATTGGAACTTGCCATTGAACTTCAAATTTCATGTTTGATATCCAACTTCTAATGTAGCGTTTTTGTTTAAAAATATTGCATAATTAGCATATATATACAATTTGATTAGACATGTTCATTTCTTATGTGGAAATATTATATTTTAATGGTGCCTTACATTTCTTGTCTCTGTGTAAAGCTTTTCATGTACCGCCGCCGCCGCTCTCCATCGTCATCCTTCGCCGCCGCTCTCCAACACCATCCTCCGCCGCACCGTCAAATATTACTTCTCTCTTCAGGCTCCAATGCTGTTTTCAAATTTCAGGTTCCTTTATTCTTCTTTACTAAATCACTCACGTTCACTCTTAGGGTTAAGGTTTTACTCTAACTTTAGATCCATTCTCAATGATTTTGATGTCGATAACGCTGTTTTGTCCTTCAATCGAATGCTCCGAATGCGTGATACTCCATCCATTGTTGAATTCACCAAGATATTAACTTCCCATGTTAAGACAAATGGAATTTAAAAGAATTATTCCAGAATTAATTACTTTAAACATCTTGATTAATTGTTACTGCCACTTAGGTCAAATGAATTTTGCCTTTTCTGTATTTGCCAAGATTTTCAAGATTGGTGATCACCCGACTACGGTAACCTTGTCCACTCTTATCATCGGTTTGTGTCTTAATGGTAAGGTACAGGAATCTCTTAACTTTCACGACCATGTGATTGCGCGTGGATTTCGTTTGAACGAAGTTAGCTACGGGACTTTGATTAATGGGTTGTGTAAAATGGGAGAAACAAAAGAAGCCTTACGGATGTTGAAACAAATTGAAGGGAGATTGGTCGACACCAATGTGGTAATGTATAGCACAGTCATTGATCGTCTGTGTAAAGATAAACGTGTAAATGATGCATATGAGTTATATTCTGAAATGATTACAAAGGGAATTTCTCCTACTCTTGTAACTTTCAATTCTCTAATCCATGGATTTTGCATTGTTGGTCGATTCAAAGAAGCATTTGGTTTGTTTCGTGAAATGGTGTTGAAAAACATCAACCCAGATATTTATACTTTTAGCATATTGGTTGATGTTCTATGTAAGGAAGGAAAGATCAAAGAAGCTAAAAATGTGATAGCTGTGATGATGAAAGAAGGTGTGGAACCTACTGTTGTTACATATAATTCATTAATGGACGGGTATTGCCTGGTTAATGAAGTGAATAAGGCAAAGCATGTATTCAACATCATAGGAAAAATGGAAGTGATGCCTATTGTTAACAGCTACAATATCCTTATTAATGGATTATGTAAGATTAGAATGGTTGATGAAGCCTTGAATCTCTTCACAGAAATGCATTGCAAACCCAGTACAGTAACTTATAACTCTCTTATTGATGGTTTGTGCAAATCTGGTAAGAGTTTCTGATGCTTGGAAGCTTCTTGATCAGATGTGTGATAGAGGCCAATCTCCCAATGTAATCACTTACACTTCCTTATTACATGCTTTATGTAAAAACCATTATGTTGACAAGGCAATTGCATTGGTCAACAATCTTAAAAACCAAGGCATTCAACCAGATACACAGACATACAATACACTTATTGATGGATTATGCAAACAAAGAAGGCTTAAGGACGCACAACTGATTTTTCAGGATCTTTTGACTAAAGGCTACAATGTAACACCCTGGACATATAGTATTATTATCAATGGTCTTTGTTTAGAGGGCTTATTTGATGAAGCTATGACCCTGCTGTCAAAAATGGAAGACAATGGTTGCATTCCAGATGCTGTAAACTATCAAACGATTATTCACGCTCTATTTGAAAAGGATGAGAATCAAAAGGCAGAGAAACTTCTTCGTGAAATGATTGCTAGAGGTCTATTGTAAGAGTTACTCTAGGTAAAATATTTCTCATTATATAATTGGTTATGTTGAATTTTGATGACAACTATGCAATCATTATGATTTATTGATTTTTTATTTTATTTTTTAAGTAAAAGGTGGACTACTCAATGTTCTCACTACCACTTTAATGTTAATAAAACTCATGTTTTGTTGATATGCTCATTTCGATATTATAATGGTGTTAATGACTGAATTTTTTTTTTCTTGACATAGTTATCTGTTATCTTTGCAACGTACTGTCAATGAGCTTTATCTACTTTAATGATATTTTCATTTATTGAGCTTTATCTACTTTATTGATTTTAACTATGTCAAGAATGAGCAATGAATGCAATGTTCCTGTGTTGTATATGGTTTATTGAGTGTTGAAATGATGCAATAAGTCTATGCAAGTCTAGTATCTTTGCAAAATGGGTTGCTCACAAGTTTTCCATAAATATGTTTTTAATAATCATCCTTCCTTATTATATGATGAAAAACAAAGACATAATGGAAGCATTGTATCTAAGCTTATTCCTTTTTTTTTTTGTTAATTCTGTAATAGGTAGGAAATCATGTTTTGGAAAATATTTTGCCATGGTTATATCATCATACTCTGTTATATTTGTATTTTTTGGTTTTTTTTGAACGACAAAGATATTTATATTGATCGAAGTTCACTGAACAAGTATGTACCACATTTTCCTATTACTTACCAACACTTGCAATTTTAACATTTTAAATTGATAGAAATTCGCTTGGATGATTATGCCAGAAGAGCTTGATGATCTATCTAGTATATTGTGTTAAGTATGGTTTGTTGCTGCTGTTACAAAGATGACTTTAATTGAAGCTTTCCAGATCCCACTTGGTGGGAGCATCTTGCTGGAAACAATAGAAAATAGTTTTCAACTTTTCATACGCAATGAAGCATTATCTGAATAGTGGAGAGAAGATTTTTCAATTGTACTACTCCAACCATCAGGCTTTGCACTTCATTTTAAACATTGTTTTTGTACCGTTGTTCATATAATTTGAAAATTTTATCATTAATGATTCAGATTCTGAATTTCAGGATTTGGTACCTAAGGGACACGTTATCTTCAGCAGTAAAGAAAGACATTGTCTGGATTACAGCCCTGACTGTCCAGTAAGCTTAGAGGTAATAGCATTAGAAGTATCAATAATGTTTATAGAGTTGATGAGGAGTTTACATTTACACTTCATTTTTTTATCAGTCAAGTGTGAATTCCCATTTGACAGTGTCTATTAAGATTTGTGTCTTCCAAGCCACTTTTAGTATTTGGAAATGTGTATTAGTTTTTCATTTTGATATTTAGAAACCTCATAAAAGTATCCTATTACATGACTATTATGAAAGTCTTCTATGAGAATCATTCTATGTTACTCTATTAGGTTACTCATTTTTTTTTCCTGTTGTCAACATATGTATGATTTGATTATTAGGTCTGCTCTAAAGAAATACACAGAAACTTAAAGCTTAGAACTATGTAGCACTGACACTTCACATTGAAGATGTGTCAGGTTCTCGACACCTGTACTTGCAGTTACATTAGATTATTCCATTTTCTCAAATCATTACCAGTGTTGACGTGTCAATGCCGTGTCCGACACCTGTGGCTGTGTCAATGCTTCATAGTCTGAGCCTCTGAAGTCAGTTATTTTGATTGAGGTGGTTTTCTTTTTCTTATGGCTAAAACCAGTCCTTACATGAGATACTACCAATGAAGTACCAGTAATACTTTATGAAAATGGAATAACTATGTTACAACATATGTCGGTGTCGTGTCGTTGTTGGACACTGACACATGTTGGACACTGGACACACCTTCAATTTGAAGTGCCGATACTAAGATACTGCACATGTGATTGTGATATCATGCTTGGTAGTGTGATTATGCAGCCAGTGGGCCTCATCCATTTCTTTTACAATTTGAGGGATTTATCATTACTAATTACGATATGATAATTTTTAAGTATATTATTGTTTTGTTAAAAAGAACATGTCTAATTGTTCACCCTACTTCAACGACAGTTAGCATATCAAGGTCACTTATAACCTGGACTCTAACAATCTTCATAGGAAAAATCCCCTTAACAGCAATCCAATTGATTTGGGTGAACTTGCTAATGTGTTTTATGGAGTGGCCTAATAATGGGAATGCAATTAAGTAGAAAAGAAGAGCTTGCCGAAAAATCATATGACAGGAACCAACATATTTTAACCTAAATAATCTGGAGGTTTTGTATCAAGCTTGTGTATCCATAATATTTTCAGAATAGTAATAGTTATCTAGAATTCAGTCTTTCTTCAAATATTATGTCATTTAAATATAGTTTAAGCGCAAGTATATTGTTATTTTGGTCTGCTATATCTATGCCATAGTAGTTAATAGCGGAGCGTAGCGGCCGACCCCAAAAATGCTATAGCGGGATAGCGCTATGACTGCTATTTCATAGAGAGCATAATAGAGTTTTATATGAACAAAACAGAGGATTGTTTGTACAAACTACAAACAGAAACAGAGAGCAGAATGGAGTTTGGAATCAATAATAACAAAGAAAACTAGAACAAAAAAGTAACAGGACAACAGAGTTTGAGATTGTTAAACAAAAAAATAACAGGATAACAGAGCAAACACGACAAAGTAGAGGAAGATTTACAGCAGAGGTCAAGAAGTTCCACAGAACAGCAGAAAAGCAGAGAGAAGATGCTGAGAGAAGATGCGTTTTGCAGATAAACGCCGTTTTGCATAAGAATGAAAGAAGGAAGAGAGAAGCTGACCTTTTTTAGGGTTTGATGAAAATGTCAAAAATACCCTTGTTTTTTTTTTAAAAAAACCAACGACAATTTTGTGTTTTCTTTTAAAATGAAATAGTTGATATGTTAGGGGGAGAGGGACTTGTTAGTAGCAGAATTCAGACCCCAGAGCTCCTACATAATACTATTCGATGTCCCAATCCTTATTACTGTGCTATTCCTTAGGAGATCCACTTAGTATAATTGATGATTTTAATAATCACTTGCTTAATGTCAAAGCTTTCTGCTGCTTAAACCCACAACTTATGACAGATATTCAATTAGGTAAAGGTTGCCTCTCTTCTGCTGCTTAATGTCGACAGATATACAAAGCTTTCTGGAATTTTTCACTATTTCCATCAAGTTGTTACGATCAACTTACGATGGATATTCAATTAGGTAATTGTTACCTCTCTTGCTAAAGAAGTGTTTGATTCACATCATAATGCTTGCTTGGGTAATTTTGGCTTTGCCAGACAACTAGAGTTTGAGCGCCTGGGACATGGATAGCCAATTTAGGTTGGCGTGAACTGGAAGTATTGGTGGCACAATTGACTATTTTCCGTCAATAGCTTCCAGAACAGAATCATTTCTACTTCCAAATACGATATTTGTTTAGGCTTTTTGGTAATTGTGGAAAAGATGATGCCTTTAAAGATAGTTATAAACCTTGGTGATAGAATCATCGAGTATTTTGCCTGGTACCTTCTGGTTTTATAGTATCTATAACGGATATAGCTGCTATGGCTGATTTCTTGAGGCTTTTTGTGATCACAGCCGTAATGACAAAGTTGTTGTGGACAGATGGAGTAATGATACATAGCTGGGAGATACTCCAAGAGATTGGACTTGCGGACTATGCTTAAGGTCTCCACTTCTGGTTGTTACATATTCTGTTAGCGTATTAGCACATTTCCAATTCTATTTTCCTATGCCCTTTTTAGTTTTTAGCTATGAAGCACAGACGTGGCGGGAATCTGGCATGTCGCCGTGTCCGGCGCGGTTCCGACTTGGACACGCGTGCGACACTGGTACGATTCGCGTCAGATGCGGATTCAGCCGTATCCAACAAAAAAAATCTATTTGGTCGGACACGGATGCGACTCTGCTCTGGTGTAAAATATATAGTTGTGTCCTGCGTTTTTTTAGATTAGCCGTGTCCGTGCTTCATAGGTTTTTAGCTTTCACCTTTTCTGCTAGTGTCTTAGCACTGAGGTGTAGCTACTTGTCAATAGGTACAGCATGATGAATGAAATGGCAGAAAAAAATTAAATCTGATTTTTTTTTTAACTTGTACACTTTATTACTTACTTTCCCTTGAGCTTGATTCTTTCTCACAAAGGGTCGTATCAAAGAAAAACATATTTTCATTAGTTAAACTATCTTGCTATTTGTTCAAAATAACATTCTCTTCTTTTTTTTTTACTATTTGTGTGAAATTGTTACTTTTTTATATGTTCAAATGATTGAATCATTCTTAATTTTAAATGTTGTTTTCATCAACATTTAAGTAATGAGGTTGCTGGGAAAGGTTCATTCCACCATTACACATTGTACTAGTTTTTATTTTTTATTTTTTTTAAGGATGGATGATAATCAACAACCACCTCACTCTATGCATCTAAAGAGACGCTACAATCAAGTTTATATTTAAGACCTTAAACCCTTTAACCAACTATATTCCATACAGACATAAGTCTTAGCCATACCCAATTTGTTGTCTTTATTTTTTTGGCTGCTCCATTTATTATTACAATAAGCTGTTCAAAGGGATACAACAAGCATTTATTTATCCCAACTGTTGGCATTGAACCAATGCTCAATATTCAAAATTATTGGAATTTAAATGTGAGTGATTAGTCTCATATCAATTATCAATGAGTTCAATATATAATATATGAGAGGTGACATATACTCAATAACTTAAAGTTATGGGGTGAATATGTGGTCTCTAGGTCTCTTATGGATACTGATCATTAGCTCATTGTTGCTCCCGGTATTCTCTTAAATTCTCTATCAAGTGGTATCAAAGCTGACAGGGGAGCGAGAGTAGATGTGGGTGTAACGGAATCTTGTATAAGTCTATTTGGTGGTTAAGTCATGCGGTGTGTTCAATTGATTTGAATTTGTCTTACCTTGATTATGAATGAGGTGAACGGAACAAAAAAAAATGAGAGATGATCTTTATACCCAAAAGTTTAAGGTTTTTGAAAGAGATGTGGTGTTCAATTTTCTTAGATGTCTTGATCATTAGCCTGTTGTTGTTCCTGTGCAACTGGACTCCTCTAACAAAAATGTATTGTACTTTTATATTTGTTCATTGAGCTGGAACGAAACTCTTGGATATTTTAACTCAAAGTTATTGAAAATTATAAAACAAAAATGGAAACTGGCAACTTAATTAAGACTGCAATGTATGTTTAATATTAGCCTAGTTATTTTTCATGTGACCTTATAGCATATATAATAGGGCTTCTATATATAGAACCAAGAATATAAGCCTAACTATTTTTATATAACAATGTCATATGCTGCCTCCTTTTTCCATAAAGGGATGGCGTTTTCCTTTCTGATAGGGCTTCAATGATGTTGAATGATGAAGAATCAGTGACAGTGATTAATTCAGACAAAATGTTTGGCAGAATTGCCTTAAATTGCATATGCCAAGTGGTCCATGTGTGTGACCAAATAATAAACCAATGAAGCAGCCATGTGCCCTTGCTCTTAATAAGGGAAAAACATGTGATGTGAGATTCTGTGTAGTCAAATACTAAATGAGACTTGAGTGGGGAAAAAAACAAAAGTAATATAAAGTTTTGGAGGTTTTTGTAACTATATATAAATATGATGAATTTAATTGAAAACACATCACAAACAACAACCTGTTAAGTTGTGTATTGTCAGAGTTAACTTGAACATAGATATATTATTGATATTTAACTTGTTTAATTTCAGATTAAAAGGTTGAGGCAACATGTATTCTGAGTTGAAGGATGAAGAACAAATAAAATTTGGTACAACTTGCTTGTTCATTGGCAATTAGTCTTACATCCTATAAGAATGGAAATATAATTTTCAATTCTGGTGTTTCCTGCTATGGTGGGTCTTATTAGAGATTCTTTTATGACACTTTGTTTGCATTGTATTTTTTGTCAAATACTTAATGTCCATACAAAAAATAGTTTTGTCTTCAAATATTGGTCAAATTAGAAGTCATCAAAAGTAGTTTTTCCACCAAGTTGAAAAATATAGGTCCAACTGGAAGTAATAAAAATAATTTTTGCACTGAGTCGAAAAACTTATATCAAGTTTTACATCAAATCTGTTTTTAAAATAAAATCAGATAAACATAAATCACTTCTATTGACTTCACGTCAATTGAAGACTTGGCCTGTCGATTACCGTTTCCCTATATCAATGGGCTATTGATCAATAATGTCAACGAAAACATACTCTCGTTCCGACCACCCAAGTCATCGGTAATTTCAAACCTACTAAAGGTTTCAGGCCAGTCGATAATAATCTAATGTTTGGTGTGGATATTTCATCTTAACATTTCTCCATCGTCTCACCCTTAAACATCCATATCATTAATCTTCGTCATTTGCACTCACACCATCATTTGTAATTCACATGGCCTCGTTGACAACGTGTTATATCCAACTCGCCATCATTTACTACTTTTTTCATTCGGGTTTGATCGCTGGCAATTTTTTTATTTTTCGAAGATTCAAATTTATCCACATCAATCTTTCCTGCTTTCCACAAGCCATTGACCTACTGCTGACACATCCACCTGAATGTAAAGTTGTATTGCCAGTTGTGCTGGGTTGGGGTTGGGCCGGTAAGCAGATCTTGTCCAATCCTACCCCATTGGAGAGCATGCTAACGCTCTTGAACATGTTATGTTGTGCGCCTGAACCTCAATGAATATATGTACAAGACTGTGAGCATTATCCTCACATATTGATCATGAACGTCCCCACGTATATATAGGAACAAATGCTACCTTTTGTTTTATCAACAACAACAAAATGCTACATTGGGCCAACCTTAACTGTGGGCATTTTCCCGCATGCTAGGCCACGTTGCCCTACTTCGAAGGTTCTGAATTTAGCTTCTTATCTTTCTTTTTTTAAGGTTGATTTTATTTTACATATTGTCAGTATAAAGATCTCAACATTCTATTTAGATCTCAATATTTATTCACAAAAATAATGAAATAGTGAAATTTGATAGGGCGTTTGTACTAAAATAAAACAATTATTCTATACAGAGAGTTGTCAACAAGTTGTCATAAAGTGGTTGTACAAATATAATTTCTCTTTGGAATTATACAAAAATGTTAATTTTCTGTTATGAGTTGCTTTATTTATTTTTTGTATTAAAGTGAGGATTCACCAAGTGGACAAGTGCTCGCTTAGCGAATTGAAGTTAATAGCGAGTGAAGTAGTTGCCGGTTCATCCATTAGGTAACTAATGGTGCCTTAATTTACTAAGCAAATTGACACTCACTTAGCAAATATGGTTTAAATGAGATTGAGGGGGAGCCCTACTCATATGAATGAATGAACTCACCCTTAAATGGTAGGTTGTTTTCATCAAGTTTGAGTAAGAGTCATACATGGCATGAACAAGTGGATATTGAACAACATATAGTGCGAAGACCCTATACTTTAAAATTTTGAATGAAAATATGGTGAAAAATCTAACTTGTGTGATTTTTGCTCAATGTGATGATTCTTGGGACTCTCCTAATGACTTAGCTGGAATTAAGTCATATAAAAAACTATAATATAATCTTCAGTGATCCCTAAGTAAATGAATAAACTATGAATAGAATACGCTATAATTGTATGCAAAGATAAATATTGAATTGAATATATTAAAGAGTGGACTTTATCACTTATAAATTGGAGGGAGTCTGATACAGAACATTGGTAGAGTTTTGTTAAAGGTAATTTGTTGACTAGAAAAGTTTTGTAACATGTTCAAAGAGATCTTATTGGAGAAGAATTTTTTCTTTATAGTGTTAGCATTAAAAATATAATCCATTCGTAGACTAGACATATGTTAGTTGCTATATGTTTTAATTTTTTATTCAATTTTATTTCATTGGTCCTCGTTTACTCTTTAGTTAAACTGTTTTTTGTTCTTCGCTTATCTTATACTTTGCTTATGCATGTGGTTATTAAGAAAGAGTACGCATTGAGCATATGGCCAAAGCTTAAATTTTATCTCTCTCTCTCTCTCTCTATTATGTTGCGACTACCGTTTATGGATAGTCACAACAACTCAAGTGGTTTGAAGTATACTTAAATCAATCGAAAACGTGATAAAGGACATTGGTTAATTTCCTATGTTATGGGTGTGGGACCGAAAATACACCGGTGCTCAAGTCAATTTGTGATTGAGGTGAGTGTGAGGTTTTAGAATATAATGTGTGGAAAATTTTCCTATGTTAGTATTCTTTAATAGATAGGGTATATGAAGGCGGGGGTTAAAAACAAGTCGAGAAAGATCTTGCGTGATTTTTGGATCATCCTGATCTTGACCGGTCGATGACAGAATGGTTGGTCGATTAGTTGTGGTGTGTCGTTGGTGCACCTCTATAGCACATAACCTCTATGATGTGGTGCATTTTGTGGAGTCTACTTGAGCCTAGTCCAAAGCAAGGACGGATTTTTCAGAAGATCAAGTTCGAATTCTATCGGAAACAACTATTTATCATATTTTAGTTATTTCACAAACAAACTTCAAATTGTTAAAGCCCTTTTTACCCGAGAATCAAAATATTAAGATTAAAAAAATATTACATCATAAATATAAAACCTCATTCATTAGCAATGAGAAAAAAATAGTTGTCTCCGTGAGCTTAACTCATTTGATAAGGACAATGCATAATATATGTAAGGTCCGGGGTTCGAACCCTGAACACCACAAAAAAAAAAAAGGCTATAATCCCTTTATTTAAGTTCTTTTTCTAAAAACCTTTATTTAAGTTCTAAAATATGTGTGCCTGATATTTGAAGAAAATGATATACATATTACACATTAATTCTAGAAAAATTAAGAAGCAAGTAGGAATTATTTTTTTTATGAGTAAGAAATTATAAGTTTGTGATCCTAACTTATTACTGCCTCTGTCTCCACACAAGACTATTTTAGTCATTTAAGACCATTTTAGTTAGATCACTGGAATCAAGAAAGTACCGTACTGATATTAAATTTGTTTGTAATTATTCTTGTGTTTACAATTTTATCCTTAAAAAAATAGTTAGTTTATGTTTTAAACATAGTATTTATTGTTGATTAAAAAAAAATTAATATAGTTAAAAATACAAAAGAGGTTTTATAAAAAAGAACAATTTTTTTCCAAAAGAATCTTATAATAAAAAACAAATGTAATATTTGTTTGAATAGTGATATTTGTACATCTCTTTTTTACAACTTTCATGACAACTTTGTTTTTCTCTTTTATGATTGGTCAAAAACAATAAAGAGAGAAAAAAGAAAAGAGAGAATAAAAACATAATGTGAGTATAAGAGAGAAAATTATCAAAAAATTATTAAAAAATATTATACAAATATCATTTCTCTGTTTGTTTATGGGTATGGTAGCTGAAAGAGCTTGTCCAATGTGTCAATTTCAAGCCAAAAGTATGTCTATTTAAGCAAAATGGAAGTGAGTATCAAATCCGAATGGATGTTTGACTTGGGTATACAAAACGACACCTATTGCCAATTGCGTACTCATAATGGTATTGGCATGCCTATTTTGACCCTTGCCTTTATGTGAAGCATTGTGTCTTCCAATTGCATGTATTCATATGGTGTTATATCATTTTCATAGCAGCTGGGGTTATGGTTTTACATACCAAATATATAACTACCAATTATGAATAAAAAATGAAATTTTTTCATGCTTCATATAGATCATATAGAAACGTCCTAGTAACTCATGGCTGTTGTTGATTTTGAGGTATATGACAAGTACCTACCCACTTAGAGACTGTCTTTTGAATGTTTGCAAATTTTATTAAAATAAGAAATAAAAAAAGTAATATTGTTCCTTAAATATGTGAGACATTGTCAAAATAGTTTTTGGATATATTAAAATTATAATGTAATGTATACTTAAATGAATTTTTCCTTAGTTAGTTTTGATGCAGAACGGAAGCAAAGATTAACAAGCACTAAATCTAAAAGATAAACAAACAAGTTGCAAGTGACAAATTTGTCAAAAGGGGTTTCTGGAATCAATAAAATTGAGAAAAGTTCTCTATAATTTTATTGAATGAAAAACTGTCGCTTAGGCTACAAATGTTTAGCTTAAATACTAGGAATATAACAAACCCTAATGGGTCGGAAATAACAATTTGAAACAAAAACCAAAAAAATAATGAAGTTATGCTGAAATAATAAAAATCTGGTTTTAGGCTTTCAGATGACTTTTTATGGTTAAATCGAGTTTAATTGCCTTTTCAAAAAGGTATAATTCGAGTCAATCGGAGATCGAATGTCAAATCTACACTATTTCCATTGAGTCTTTCTTACGCGTCACTTCATCTTCAATACATGCGGTCAATTTGCCTACATCAAGTTTAATTCTTGAATTTTCAAAAAACAATATTTTCGAATATGTCTTTCTTTTAAATAATTTGGTTCTCGAATATAGTTCTTATTAATCAATTTGATCTATAATATTGTTAATACAAAACACAGTTAGGAATGTTTTTGTAATTTCAATGTATTCGAAGAAATAAGGGACAATGTCTCATACTTTATGTAATGAAAATAACTGTTCATGACTCAATTTCATTTACACATATATTTATCAAGTCAATTTATGTATCACAAAGGGAGGAATTTGTCGACTTGAAAGAAACATCTCTCTTTAATTACAAAAGTGAGGATCATATTTCTCTCTACCGACAGTTTATTTAGGTACGGCAAAAAGACTAAACATGTTTAAATACATTTTTTCTTTAAAAAATAAAATAAAGAATATAAATATGTTGTTATTAATTTTCATCTTTTTAGTTCTCTATGACTTTATTTTTGTTATTAAAGTTGTTAGATTCTTCTTTTGAACTTTAATAGTACTACTTGCAAGTACAAAGACACTCTACTATATGATTAGCTTTAGAATGCTTTAAATAAACTTTTTATAAAATGTTGATAATATTGATTTAGTAAAGTTTAGTTTTGCACAAATAGTGAGATAAAGAAAGAAAGTAAAAAAGGTGTTATTTTCTTTCTTAGTAGTGTGCATAATGCATATCCAATTCTAAAACTTGAGCATGTTAAATGAAATATGTTTTTCATTTGTTTTTTATTGAAATATTTTTCAAATTAAATAATAGCATGTGTGAGGGTTATTTTCTCACGATTTTTCAAGTATCCATAAAATATTAGGAACAAGTCTATCGAGTCCATTGATTGATACACTAGTGTACTCAAGTCTTATATTCCTCCAAAGCTTGGAATGAATGTGCTTAATCTTCACTTTCAATGAATCTTAATATTAATGGCCAAAACAACATCACGGACATGTCTGGATTTTACATCAGTTTTGTCCATTCTGCCACCTTAATTATGTGATTAAGGGTGCAAATAATAGTCTATTGGTTGTCTATATTGTTGCATATCACATGTAACCATTTGTTTTCTATATTAATATTCCCTTCTTCCAAATAAAAAATAATATGAATTCTATTTTGAGAATTAATATTGTTCAATAATAACATACTCCCCACAGTGACCTAACAATAACGCTTAAGTGGTTAATAAGTTCCATCAATGACATATTGTTTAGAAAAATATGAGTTCTATTTTTGGGCGAACAACACTTGATCAGACTTTTAATAACTTTGACCGAACTTTGGATTAACAGAGCCTCCTCCCCTAAAAACTGGAGGGTTAACACACAAAAAATACTCTATACAATCCCATATATAATTAAAGTTTTTCTTTTCTTTCAGATTCATTGAATAACTGTTGGTTTTCTTTCAATAAATTTAAAAAATTAATATTTGCTTATATATGAGATCGGAAGGAGTACGCCTTAATACATCATAGTAGGTTTACAAGATTTGAAAACAACTTTAATTATCCCTTAAAAAAACTTTAATTTCTTAGCCCTTGTTATATAAACCACCTACTATAAAAAAAAATGTTTTGCTATATAAACTCAATACTATAAAATAAAAACATTGGGCCACCTACAAACCTGCTCACTAAGCGGTTACACCCCAAGCCTAGGGCCAGGGTTGTCCCGATAATAAAAATTAGTTCAACTGTTCAAAATTTGACGCAATCATGCATTCAAGGCAATCATGATCCTTTAATCGAGATTGTACAATCTATATTTCAACTTCAATATTATTTATTTTATAAAATATAAAAATCTGCACTGAAATCTAAACTGCTTGATCTTGATTCAACAATCACAATTATTCTGAGTGGAGGACTGTGTCAAAAATTTGTCTGCAAATAATCCAATTTAAACTATCTTTTAAAACTTAAATTTTTATGACCGAGCTGACATCTGATAAACAATTTAAATTTGAAATGATATTTCTAAACAAGCCACCCACACTACATGTTCATCTTAATAAAGTAATAAGAAAAACACTACATGAACACATTCCAAAGGGTACTATACACTGACCCTAACATTGTGCTGAGTTATATTTGTATATTGCCTTAAATTACAAGACTTGTTGTTGGTTTTCCCTTTGACCACACTCCACAGTCCATATGCATACACATGGCTTGAACACTAACCAATACAAATATACCATATCACACAATAGTTATACAAACATTCTACCTAACTTGTTATTATTTTTTCTAACATTTCTTCACTGCCCTTTCTGAAGTACTCCCTCTTTACTCATTAGTTTTCTTTAGTTTTCTCTTTTGTTTTGGAGCTTTTGCTTTTGGTCACAAAAATGTGTGACAACTTTTTTATTATACTAATAATTACAATATACTGTATATTTTACACTCTAGATATTAATCACCTCCTAGATAAAAAACACGTCCATTCCAAAAAAAAAGGTGTGTCCAAATTGTGAAGCCAACAATTAAGAATAAGAACAGTAAATTATCAATTTTAATAAAATAAATTTTTTTTTTACCGAAGTCAAACAAATCCACCAAAATTAATATAAGAAATAATCGAATTTGAGATTTTATTCTTGGTTACCATTAACCAAACCCAAATGGGAAAATTGTTTCATCCTTAAAACATAAACACTTTTTCTTAGTATAATATAGGGTAAATTACACTAACCTCCCCCGAGGGTTCATTAAATGACACATACACCATCTCTAGTTTTATAATAGACATTAACCTCCCCCAAAGTGTAATAATTAGACGGATACCTCCCTTTACAACTTAACACCATTAATTATCCGTTAGAAGTAAAGCTGCTACTTTTCTCTTTCTAGTTATGATAATCTTCATCTTCTAAACTATAGAATATCTGCAAAAAGTTCTAAGCTTTTCTTGTCCGTTCTATCAACCATTTTTTATAACCTTTAGTCAAAAGGTTTTTTGGCTTTGATTTTTGTCACATTTCCTCCCTACAATTCACAAAAATTTCAATCAATTGAAGCTTGTTATTATTCCAAAGGCAAATGGGTTTGGGACGAAACTTAATATTCAAATAAATTGTACCATGAAAATTGCCCTTTTTTTGTTCCTGGATTCCAATACTAGCAAAACGAACAGGACAATAGATATCCACAAAAGTATGATGTACGAGAATGGAATCTATCCAATGGACAAGAACCAAAGAGACAGACATGAGCTTTATGTTTTCTGTGTTGCTTTCATAGAGGAATGGAAATTTTGGTTTGGAGGAGAGTAATAGACAACGTTAACATGAGTTTTTTTTTTTCTTAATATAATTTGACAAAGTTAAACGGTGTATAACATCAAGGGAGGTTAGTGCTAAATATGAAACTAGAGGGGGTGTCTTTGTCATTTAAAGAGACCTCAGGAGAGGTTAGTGTAATTTACCCTATAATATAATACAAATATATTATTTATCATTATTCATTAAACAAAGAAAACGGCCATTTAAACTAATCAAACATTCTTTTTATTTTACTAGATATTTAGACATTCCTATTGTGCTCCAAGTTTTTTCTTTAATATTATCGATCTCAAGAAATCAAAAAGCATATATAGACCTATTTGTCTGATTGGTAGTCTCTATACAAAATCAACGAGTATGTTAATATTTTTAAGTTACTAGCATCAAGGCTAGAATTGGTTGTTAGGTAAAGTCAGGAGAGTTGATCTAACAAACTTTCTGATATCGGAAAAACTCAATAGATATTCGGTTCGTTTTTTTTTTTTTTTTTAATTTTAAAATTGTTATAGTTAGCTTTCTAATTTCTCGTTTTAAAAAAAAAATTATTTTTTCATCAAAGTTATTATTGGATTGAGTCACGATTAGGTTGTTCGTTTTATGACGTTTTACAACTCTACTCAAAATTATTCAGGACAGACATTAAATTACGTTGCATCCTGGATAAAACAAGATTAACTACAAATGTGAGATTAATTATTGAACTATAGCTAATCGTTTAAGAATTACACATCTAAAATAGTACTAAAACCACTCTTAATTTAATATTAAAACCAATCAATCATGATCCACTCATGGTGATTATTAGAAAGGCAAAAGAGATTGAGATTTTTTAGCATACTCTCTTGATTGGAAAGTGTAGACAAAAGGAGCCCGTTTACATCGGTTGGAAGCATCTTCCTGGGGATTAGATCAAGCTCAATTGTTATAGAGCTTACAAGGGTTCAATGAACATTGCAGGATACGACAATATTTTTTCGGGATTCAGATGGTCGATGACTTAAAAGGGATATGCAAAGGATTGAAACTTGTGATACCCTTCAAGCTGAAATATGGGGAATGTATACAAATGATAAGAAGATAAAGATATACGCATCTCATATCATAGTAGAAAAGTGACTTAAGTTTCTGGTTAATATGATAACATGAAGTTGTAAAGCCTAGCAAAAATACTTATATTTTGGTTCGTCATATTCAAGACCTCTCAAAGTTATAGTAATATGTTGTTTTTAAGCACACCCAACATGAGGAAAGCAAATGCATTGATCGAGTAGCTAGTTTTAGTTTCAACCAGAGCTTATATGATGTAAAACTTATTGAGGTTTCATTTACGGAGCTCCAGTATCTCATCTCTAGTGTATTTTGCCACCCTTCTACTAGATCTAACTCATTAGTTATGTTTTCTTCCTCTTATATGTGAAACCAGAGGTAATACATTGTAGTCTAGTATTGATTTTTTTTTATTTTTATAATTAATATTGTGCTTTTTCTTAGAGGAAGTAAAGAGTAAGACCGTGCATGTAAAGTCTATATTTAATTCCAATTGGTCGGTACCTTGTCTGTAATCAAATTATTAAGATTGACAACCGCCAAATCTCGAAAACATTTTTATATTCCAAACAAACTCCTATGGAAGATTAATAAAAAGCATGTATCTTATCACCATTACTTTTTAGAGTCACGATAATACATAATATATGGAATTTCGCTAGAAGTCATCCATAAAGGTGTCTTTAAATAACACACTTCAAGCTATGATTTTCACTTTTTAGTTATAACTTTACTAAAAAACACCTTCATAAAAATTAGTTGGTGTCTTTTAACAAATATTCATAGAATAACTTGCTAAAAAACATCTTTATAAAAGTTGTCTTCTAGCAAATTAGAGGATAAAAACATTAAACTAAAATACAAAATGCAACAGCCACAGTAGGTAGAACAATCTCCATCATAATACGTTTGCACGGGATAATAACCCCTTTAGCAGTCTCTCACGTGCGGTGTGACTCGTGCGTGCCAAACTGTCGGTGAGCGTAGTAAATAATTTGAAACATCCTTTGACTTCGAGACACAGTGACAATAGTTTGAAAAGAAATGCAGTTTGCTTAAAATTTAGTACCTACTCCTACACATGGCTTCGATGTACGACACGTGCCAAGTTGTTCTTTGATCAGCTTGAGAATCTTGGTTTTTTCTTTGTCTGAAATTCAGCTTGGTTCATTGAATCAATGAGGATAAATGTAAATGCAATTCTTATTACTCCGGCTCATTATGAGAATTTTACTCTTCTCCTTTTCAGTTTTGTTCATTTCTATCTCAATTTTATAAAAATAAACCAACCGCAAGTTAATTTCTGCTCGGTACGTAAGTAACTTGCGTTGAAATTTAGTGTGACTTAACTTGTGTTGCAATCATTTTCTGCATTTAGACCAACAATAGTAGCTCGCATTTAAACACACACTTATTTCCCTATCACCTACAAAAATGTGATGAATGATGGTTGTGAGCCCAAACCGTCCAGCGTTGAAGCTTCCATTGAAGCTTTCGTTGATGTCAACCACTAGTTCTGTGGACCAGCCAGCTCCGGCCACGAAACCATACATAGCCCTCCTTCAGCTAGAGAGGGAGAGGAAACGTCTTATCGACGATATTGTAGACTTTGTTGCAAATAAATTTGAAGACCCGAAGTAGGCCCAGTCGCTCCTCCTGCCTAAGGGCATAAAAAAAACATTCCATTGAAGCTTATGTTGATGTCAATCCGTCCATTGAAGCTTCCTTTGAAACGAAACTTTTCCGTGTTTTCAAGCTTCGTGACAATGAAGTAAACACCGTGTCATTTTTTTTCATCAAAGATAGATGACGAATGCGAGATGATTTGCTTGATTAGATTCGTTGACAAGTGGCAAAGGCGGGATTTACAATATCTATAGATAAATCCAATCTAAAAAATCTAATATTTATGTTGTATTGTGAAAGGAGTGGTGAATACAAACCATCAAAGACAAAGAAGAAATTGAAGCTTGAAGGCACAGACTCAAGGAAATGTGGATGTCCGTTTAGGATGCGTGGTTACTTTGAGAAGAATAAAAATGAATGGTGGTTGGCCATTCTTAATGGAGTTCACAACCATGAGTTAGGTCAAAGTTAGGCAGTCACCTTCTCGCGGGTAGACTAAGAGAGGAGGAGAAGAAAAAGGTTGTGGACATGAAAAAGAGTTTGACGTTGCCGAGGAATATTCTCATGGATTTGAAGGAAAAAAAATTAAGAAAGTTTGACGAATATAAAACAAGTTTACAATGCACGTTCTAGATGGCGAAAGTCTATAGAAGGTGACAAGGCATAGATGCAATACTTGGTTACTGAGTTGGAGAAGAACAAATATGTTTATTTCACCATGGCAAACTTTGATGATACTAATCTTGAAGATATTTTTTTTGCTCATGCTGAATCTATTAATTTTCTTAATACTCTTCCGATCGTTTTGGTCATGGACTCCACTCATAAAATGAACTTGTACAGATTGCCATTTTTTGAGATAATTGGTGTTATCTCTAGCAAAAAGACATATTATGTTGCTTTTGTTTTTCTTGCCTATGAAAAAGAGGGTAGCTTTACCTGGATTCTAGAGATGTTAGTTGGTCTTTTGTCCTTAAAACTCAATATGCCTAAGGTGATTGTCACTGACAGGGACACTACTCTGATGAATGTTGTTGCCAAAGTTCTCCCTAAAAACGCGGCTTTACTTTGTTATTTTCATACTAAGAAAAATGTCAGAACTAAATGCATCACGGACTACAAAGTCAAACCAAACCCAAAGAATGTAAAAGTTGATGGAAAAGATAAAGAAGTGAAGGAAGTGAAGGAGGTGAAGGCAAGTGACATAGTTAACAACACCATGAGAGCTTGGGATGATTTTGTTTAATCTCTTACAAAAGATTCATATGCAAGCATGATAATATGATTCTGAGATGTATGCGAAAAAATTCGAAAGTTCCTTTACTATGTTGAAACTACAATATTGAACACTATTAAGGGAATATTTGTGAGGGCATGGACAAACGGCGTTTTGCATCTGGACTGCAGAACCACCAACAGGGTTGAATCGGCTCATGGAAAATTAAAAAAATATTTGAGTAATAGTGTGGGAGATTTGGCAACAAGTTTGGGTGTAATAGACAAAATGTTGACAATCCAGTTGAGTGAGATACAGACAACCTTTGGGAAAAGTCGTACCATCATAGAACACATATACAAAGGAAACTTTTTGTACTATGAGTTGAAGGGTTGTGTTTCTAGAGCCGTAATGAGTTTTATATATGAGGAAGCAAAACTCTCCAAGAAAACTGACATTGTTAAGGAAAATTGTGGTTGTGTGATTAAGACATCCTATGGGTTGCCGTATGCATGTATTCTTGCAATGAATATCCGGAAAAATTTGCATATTCGATTGGATGACATAGATCCTCATTGGCAAAGGTTACATGTATGTGAAGAATAAGTTGAAGATGACTTTTCTGTGATGGTGATGGTCAGATTAGGCAAGTGTACCAAATCGTTTACCAAGTAATAAAGTGATAAGTAGATTATCGTAACCAAAGGGATTTCCGTTTCGTCTAAACAACTCGCGTTACTTATTTTAAGTTGACGATATAAAATAAAAGAGTTAAGGGTTAGAGACTGCAATTTTTATCTATTTGCAACAGAGCAAGTTACCTGTTTTTGTTGCAGAAAAGTAAGCACCGGTTAGGACTCTTTGAATCCCTCTATTTATTTTGTTGGATATTAAATAACAATCATGTCGTGTTTAGTTATCTTAAGTAGACTATACAAGTGATGAGGCCGTTGGGGCGTTCTAACCTAGTCAGTTGTCAAGCTGCACCTGCGGATCGCACAGTGATCCTTACGTGCGGGATCTATACTATCTCAGTTGATCTTTTGCCTGATTTGATAATTGTCCTATGAAGAACTAATTTCAAATCCATTCCATTTGAAACGGAACAACGTCTGTAGCAATATTACTGTTATTCTTGTCTTGATGTGGAGACAAGTTGCAGAGATGGTGGTTGCAGAGGCGTGTGTAGAGTTAGTGGTCGTACAGTTCGTACATTGTACTTTGTCAACTCTGGTGAAGTGGCTTCTGATGAGATGCTTCTGATAACCTTGCTTCTGATGACCTTGCTTCTGATGACGTGTCTTCAGGAGTGCTTTCTTCAGACTCGTTTCTTCAGACGCATTTCTTCAGACGCATATCTTTCAGACGCATTTCTTTTCAGACGCTCTAAGCTTCAATAAAATTCCTTTTGCTCTTTGACTTGTTCAATCAGAATCTTTATGAATAGTACTTTGATTATGATCCTGTACACTTGAACAAATGTTTAGCATATCCAATTGATAACTTTTTAATACCTTATTATCATCAAAACTTAAGAGGTGATTTTGCGAAACACCCTTTGTTCCAACAAAACATACCCTAGAAAAGATAGGAAAAGATATAACTCCTCTTTGGCTTCCTAGAATCGCCTTCCTCTTGAACTGCTACAGTTTTGAACGAGAAATTATGAATGAGAAAGATGGTATTGATAGGAAAAGTTTCCACCTAACTTGGGCTAAAATCATGGGCTAGCAGGGGCGAAAAAGTCACGAAAAGTGACTTTTTTCGCGAGATATGGGGGAGCCTGGCGCATGTGCCTAGCATTTTGAGGCGCCTAGCTCATGCATGCATGTGCCAGGAACTTTAGTGTGTTTTTTTTGGGTGCCTAGCACCTTCTTTTGTGCGACGGGCGCTTCAGTGCAATATGTTCCCGTTTCCCTGTATTCTTGGCCTATTCAGGTGTTTTCTTCATAGTTAATTTGTCTTAGAACTTGAGAACAAAATTTCTCCCTTTGTAAAGTCTTCCGAGGCCTCTTGAATCTTCAAACATCATCTTCCCAAGGCCTAATTATCTTCAGAGGTCTTCCTTTGCTTGATTTGATTAATTTCTTCATGAATTACTTCAAGAACCCCCTAAAATGGCTATGTTTTGGGAAGAATAGAATTACAGACTCAATTATAGAAAACATTACAAATGTCTTGAAATTATAGACAATTAATCTAATAATCCTTTGGGTTGCTGGTAAAACCTATTAAAATAGACTGAAATACATGCTAAGAATAACGTAAGATGACCTATCATCACAACCCTAAACTTAAATTGTTGCTTATCCACAAGTAACGAAAGAAAAACATAAGTTATTCGATGCATTTTTTTTTAGGAAAACCACACATTTCCGAGAGTTGTGCTTAGGACATCATTCATCACATCTACAGCAGAGTAGCAACTAACTTACCACATTACATTCAAGCGGGTCCGGCTAGGAGAAAGTAACCTATATTCTCATCCATACTCTTTTCCATGATACACATATGTATTACCTAAATCCAATAGGGATGGTCATGGCATTTTCCCACTCCAGTTGTCACATGAATGTACCTTGCTATAAATTTGAGACAATTATAAATAGACAGTCAAGTCTAAATTATATACACACTTTGAGGACTTTTAAGGGTTATACCTTGGGCTTAGGTTAAGGGTGAATATATTTGGAAATATAGGCTAGTAAACGAACTTAGAGTTAGTTTACTAACCTAGGGATTCCTACTAAAACATTGATCATCTGCCTACCTTCCTTCATTGAATCAGACAAGATGGATAAAACATTAGAACTATTTGTCTTTTTATTTTTGACAGAACTAAACGTTTTTTTTAAGAGACTAAATTTTTTGGCTCTTTTATTTTTTATTTTTCTATGTGTAGATCCATGGTCATATACATTTTTTTTTCTTTTTTTCTTTTTTCTACAAACATGTTCTACTATTACCCCACCCCAAACTTAAAATGTTGCTAATTTCAAAGAGAAACCACAAACTTAGCTTCAAACCACATGTGTAGTCATAATAATATCTATCTAAGTCCAAGTGAAATCAAACATGGTGCATTTAAAGTTCAGGACTGTGACATGATTCGTCAATAAGTAACATGAAAGAAAATTTTCGTCTGGAGGCTCAAAGTGGTTTCACAAAGGATAAAAAGAATATAAATGGTGGCTTGAAAGGCTCAAGGTACCATAGAAAAATGTCTCGTGTGTAATATAATCTAAACGATCGTCCGTAATGAACAGACGCAAATTCGAGCAAAAATAGCATTCATATAGAACACTCTTAATTGGAGTATTTAAGTATCTAAACAACCTAGAGTGAATATGGAAATATTTGGCTCTAAATCTCACCGGTTATGCCATTCAGAAAAGAGATGGTGATCATTTAAGTACCTTCAGTAGCAAGCCTCAGAAAGTATTATGCTCTTGAATGTAAGGGTAAACTAGCCTCCACCGAAAATGCTTTGATATGATTACCTAAGACTAAACAAAAATTAAGCATAACAGGAAAGGTTGTAAATGTAAATGCAAAGAATAAAAATTTATAAGATAATACTTGAGGATTAGTTACAGATTTAAGAATTGAAATTTATTAGTTAAGAAATCTCAGCTTAGCAGAAAATAAAAATGCAGGAAAAATAAACTAATGGGTTGCCTCCCATTCAACGCTTGTTTAACGTTTTAATCTCGACGATCAATAGGTTTCCTCCTATTCAGAGCTTCTTTTGAGTCATTAGCTTGACAAAATAGGTTGCATCCTATTCAACGCGTGTTTTACGTCTCGAGCCTGACGGATATGTCTAACCTGTGCTCGGGAGCCCCTGTCCTTCAGGCTCCTAGATTTCATCCTGATATTCAACCTTTAGGTTGACTTCTTCTTTCGACACTCTGTTTTTCCTTAGGCAACAGTATTTTTCAAAATATCTATAGGTAATATAGTCTTCTCCTAATGTGATGATAATTTCCCCTTAATCCACATTTATTATAGCCCGGGCAGTGGCGAGAAAATGTCTCCGTAGGATCATTTGAACTTTATCTAATCCCTTCATTTCCATAACCACTACCTCAATAGGGAAAGTGAATCCATCAATGTTGATATTCACATTCTCTACTACACCTTCAACATTTTTGAGAGATCTATCAGCAAGTCCTATCCTTACCTCGCAAGGTTTCAAATCCATTCCTCCAATCTTGTTGAAAAGTGATAGTAACATCATGTTTGTGCTGGATCCAAGGTCACACATCACTTCTCCAACATAGAATCCCTTGATGGTAAATGGCACACTAAAACAACCTGGGTCTTCCTTTTTATTTGGAGATTGTTCTTCATACTTCTTGCGATTTTTGGTAACATCTACCATTGTGTCACACAATGGTTTATCAGTTCGTGAGAATAAGAACTCCAGAAGGTCATTGCATCATTGGTTTCTGGTCACTTTCCTGGGTTTTACTATAACCTTGAGAGCAGTCAACTCTTTCACCATTTTATTTAATATTTCTATGATGTTGTTGTCGGTTATCAGAGGATCAATCTCCTTCTTTTCATCTTTTTCCACTTCATCATTTTGCAATTCTCACTTCTAGGATTATCTAGAGTTATTCCAGAAAATCCAGGTCTTGTTAAATTTGCAATTTCATTAGACATTTGACCCATTTGCACTTCTAGGTTCTTAATAGAAACATCGGTCCTCGCCTTAGTTCCTTCCTTATCCTTGGCCATCCTTTCGAGTTGATCATGGGTATTCTTCATTCCTTGGTTTATCATCTCTTCCAGACTTGCCCTATGTTGTTGTTGTTGTTGAGTTCCTT